>ERZ840371.3287-NODE-3287-length-13363-cov-3.532462_pt1 | contig 13363 bp, 10 predicted proteins | sample MGYA00519937_ERZ840371 | MGnify/ENA primary metagenome ERZ840371 (study PRJEB31850, sample SAMEA3708873) | human gut metagenome | biome: human gut; feature: human-associated habitat; material: faeces | place: China | collected 2014 ... | reverse complement strand
CATTCATCTTCATGTAAAAAGCTTTGATCTCCTTCGGATAATCTGTAACGAATACCGGACGTTTGTAGATCTCTTCTGTCAGATAACGTTCATGCTCTGTCTGCAGATCTGCTCCCCATGATACTTTGTATTCAAATTTGTCATTGTGCTTTTCAAGGATTTCGATTGCTTCTGTGTAAGTAACTCTTGCGAAATCAGAATTTGCAACGTTGTTCAGACGGTCGATCAGTCCTTTGTCTACAAAAGAATTGAAGAAGTTCATCTCTTCCGGAGCGTTTTCCATCACGTAGCGGATAACATATTTCAGCATGTTTTCTGCAAGGATCATGTCATCTTCCAGATCTGCAAATGCGATTTCCGGCTCGATCATCCAGAACTCGGCGGCATGACGTGTGGTGTTGGAATTCTCCGCACGGAATGTCGGTCCGAATGTGTAAATGTTGCGGAATGCCTGTGCATAAGTTTCACCGTTCAGCTGTCCGCTTACGGTAAGGTTTGTCTCTTTTCCAAAGAAATCTTTGGAATAATCAACAGTTCCGTCTGCATTTTTCGGCACATTGTTCATATCCAGTGTTGTTACCTGGAACATTTCTCCTGCACCCTCGCAGTCACTTCCTGTGATCAGCGGTGTATGTACATATACGAATCCTCTTTCCTGGAAGAATTTGTGGATTGCATAAGCAGTCAGTGAACGTACTCTGAACACTGCCTGGAAAGTATTGGTTCTTGGACGAAGATGTGCAATACTTCTTAAATATTCAAAGCTGTGACGTTTTTTCTGAAGCGGATAATCCGGTGCAGAGGTACCTTCTACAACAACTTCTGTTGCCTGGATCTCAAATGGCTGCTTTGCCTGTGGTGTTGCGACAAGTGTTCCTTTTACAATGATTGCCGCACCAACATTCAGCTTGGAAATTTCGCCAAAGTTCTCCATATTATCATGATATACTACCTGAAGGTTTTCAAAGAAAGATCCATCATTTACAACGATAAATCCAAATGTCTTAGAATCACGGATACTGCGCACCCATCCCCCGATGGTCACTTCTTTATCCAGATATTCCTCTCTGTTTCTGTATAATTCTCTTACTGTTACCAAATCCATCTGTTCTGTTCCTCCGTATTACTCTCTTATATATTTCACATAACCCCAATGAGCCTTGTAAACATTGCCGACAGCTTCTGCTGCCATTTTCTACTTTTGCAATATGTCCAGTATACCATTAAACTACCGCAGTTGCAACGATGTAAAAAGAATCTGATTACATTTGAAAGTACTTTCGCAATGATTTTTTTATTGTACTCTAATCAATATTCCTTAATCGATAGTTCATTTTTCCTTAAGAAATTTTCTTTTTCTTTTATGATATAGACATATTTTGAACACAATTTATCTGTATACTAAGAGTCAGATAGTTGATAAACAACTATCTCCCCCCTCATAAAGTAAGCGCAATCGGGTTACCCCGATTGCCGCACTTTACTCTCATTCCTTTAGAAATTAAATAAAAGCACAAGAAAACCCGCTGGTCGAAAGATCAGCGGGTTTTCTCGTTACTGTTTATGAAACACAAAATATCAGGGAGCTGCAAAACAGCTCCCTGAATCACATACGATTATTCTTCTACATCCTGCACATCATAATACTTGATCAGCGCCTGTGTCCCAAGATCTCCAAGCCCTTCCTGTGCCAACTCTTCATAATTTGACAGTACCAGACTCAGCACCTCAAGACTCAGTCCGCTCATATTTGCCTCAGTCAGCGCAAGCTTCATATCCTTGATGAAATGCTTCATAAAAAATCCCGGTGCATAATCTCCGGCAATGATCTTTGGTCCGAAAGCATCCAACTGTTTGCTTCCTGCTGCCCCGGTAGAGACCGAATCAAAAAGGACATTCAGATCCAGTCCTTTGGCCTGCGCATAGGAAAAGGCCTCACATACACCACTTAAGGCACCGGCGATCATAATCTGATTAGCAAGCTTTGCATGCTGTCCACATCCGGCTTTTCCCTGATAATTGATGTTTGTTCCCATTGCTTTGAAAAGCTCCATACAAGCTTCATAATCTTCTTTCTCGCCGCCGACAAGGATGGATAATGTAGCGTTTTTTGCTCCGGTATCCCCACCTGTTACAGGCGCATCCAGCACATGGAATCCTTTTTCTGTGCCCTCTTTTGAAATCTTTTCTGCAAGCATCGGGCTTGTAGTTGTCATATCGATCAGATAGGTTCCCGGATCTGCATTTTCCAGAATACCGCCTTCATCGAAGTAAACCTCTTCCACATCTCTCGGAAAACCAACGATGGTGATCACTGCATCACATCCGGGTACACATTCTTTGATAGATTCATGGAAAATTGCACCCTCGCTGATCACATCATCGACTTTCGCTTTTGTTCTTGCGTAAATATGCAGTTCATATCCTGTTTTCATAAGGTTGCGCACCATGGATTTTCCCATGATGCCAACACCGATAAATCCAATTTTTTTCATAGTGAACTCCTCTACTTTGGACTTACAATCTTTCCTGCCACCGCGCAGCTTGCCGCTGTTCTCGGAGATGCCAGATAAATCTCGACCTTAGAAGTTCCCATACGTCCAAGGAAGTTACGGTTGTTGGTTGCAACCACACGTTCTCCGTCTGACAGAATTCCTCCGGTACGTCCACAGCAAAGTCCGCAACCCGGATGGGTAATGATCGCACCTGCCTCAGATAAAGTCGTAAGGATTCCCATATCTGCTGCCTGTTTGTAGATCTTACGGCTCGCCGGAGTCACGATCAGTTTTACAAAATCCGCAACTTTTTTGCCCTTTAACACTTCTGCTGCTGCCTGAAGATCCTCCAGACGTCCGTTTGTGCAAGAGCCGATAAATACCTGATCGATCTCGGTTCCTTCTACCTCGGATACATTTCTGATTTTGTCAACCTGTGACGGAAGGGCCATAACCGGTACAAAGTCCTCTGCTTTATAAGTGATCGTTCTCATATAAGTTGCATCCGGATCACCAACCAGACTCTTCTGATAATCATTTAATTCAATATTGCAATACTCGGCAGTTTTCTCATCCGGTGTGAAAAGTGCGCATTTTGCTCCTGCTTCGATTGCCATGTTTGCCATTGTCATACGGCTTGCAACTGTCATATTTTCAATGGTGCTTCCGGCAAATTCAAGTGCTCTGTAAGTCGCACCGTCTGCTCTCAAATCACCGATCAGTCGTAAGATGATATCCTTTGACATGACATTTTCCGGAAGTTCACCATCGATCACAACTTTGATCGTCTCCGGTACCTTGATCCACATCGTTCCGGTTCCAAGGATACTTGCCATCTCGGTATAACCGATACCGGATGAAAATGCTCCAACACAACCATAAGTTGTGGTATGGCTGTCGGTTCCGAATGCGATATCACCCGGTTTAACATAGCCAGCCTCTGTCATCAGCTGATGGCAGATTCCGTCACTTCTGTGTACATGTGTAAGTCCGTATTTATCTGCAAATGCATCTCCGGTACGAAAATGTCTGGTATCATCCTGCTGACTTGCCGGAACCAGATGATCATAGATCAGAACAACCTTGTCCGGATCATGCAGTTTCGTAAATCCCATTTCTTCAAATTTTTCAGCCACAAAGGGGATGAAAATATCATGGATCATCACGCGGTCAACGTTAACCGTCACAATGTCTCCCGGCTTTACGGCTTTTCCTGTATTATGTCTGATAATTTTTTCAATAATCGTCTCGCCCATTTTCTTCTCCTTTCCGGTTAATCCAGTCCATTCAGCTTGCGCATGGCTTTTACCAGACCGCCAGCCTGAATAATGCTCATCAGATTCTCCGGCAGAGAAGCAATCGGATATTCCTTGCCATTATAATCCACATGCTCATTCATCACTACCGTGATCTCGTCGCCCTCTTTCATATCATCATAAAGATCCGGCTGTTCAATCAGAAGAAGTCCGTTGTTGATCGAATTACGGAAAAAGATCCTTGCAAATGATTTGGCGATCACACACTGCACACCCATTGCCTTGATGATCTCCGGTGCCTGTTCTCTTGACGAACCGCAGCCAAAGTTCTTTCCTGCTACAATGATATCCCCCTTCTGGATCTGTCCGGCAAGTTCCGGACGAAGAGGAGAAAAGCCATACTGCTTCATATCATCGATTGTCTTGAGTGCAAGGTATTCAGTTGGAATGATGATATCGGTATCAATGTCATCTCCAAGAACCCATACACGTCCTGTAAATTTATCCATCTTATGTCACCTCGTCAAACGTAATTTCGTCTCTTACACATCACTTGCCAGTGCAATTTCTCCGGCAATGGCAGATGCTGTAACGGTTGCAGCCGATCCAAGATATACCTTGGAACTCGGATGTCCTGCACGTCCCTTAAAGTTGCGGGTTCCTGTACTGATCAGGACTTCATTTTCACCGATTACGCCCTGGCAGCTTCCCCAGCATACACTACAGTTCGGGTTCATCACGATCGCACCTGCATCCATGAAGATGTCGATCAGTCCTTCTTCCAGAGCCTGTCTGTAAATAGTCTGACTTGCCGGAACAACAAGGAATCTTACTTTTTCAGATACTTTCTTTCCTTTGATAACCTGTGCGCCTACACGGAGATCTTCGATACGTCCGTTGTTGCAGGATCCAAGGAATGCCTCATCAATCTTGATACCACGCACGTCTTTTGCCGGCGCAAGATTGTCTACAAAATCCGGTTTTGCAACAACCGGCTCTACCTTGGATAAGTCAAATGTATATTCTCTTACATAATGCGCATCCGGATCGCTGTGATATACAGCCTTTGGCTCGCGTCCATGCTCTTTTAAATATTCCATTGCCACATCATCAACTTCAAAAATACCGGTCTTAGCTCCGGCTTCTACTGCCATATTGCAAAGTGCGATACGGTCACTGATTGTCAGAGTCTTCGCGCCCTCTCCGGTAAATTCCATCACCTGATAGTTACATCCGTTGGCTCCGACTTCACCGATGATGGTGAGGATCAGATCTCTCGCATATACACCTTCCGGCAGCTTTCCAACCAGGTTGAATTTCACAGTCTCCGGTACCATTACCCAGGAAGTTCCTGTTACCATACCGTAAAGGAAGTCTGTACATCCAACACCGGTTCCGAATGCACCAAGTGCACCGTAAGAACAGGTATGGCTGTCTGCACCAAAGATCAGTTCTCCCGGACGAACATAATTTTCCATCATAATCTGGTGGCATACACCTTTCCCTTCCCAGAAATCAATGTGGTTTGCCTTTGCAAAATCACGCATCTTCTTCTGGGATGCGGCTGTCTTTGGACAGTCAGACGGTACGTTGTGATCTACGATAAATACCAGCTTGCCTGTATCTGCAATATGTGGATTTTTTAATTTATTATTATACATATCAACGGTAAGATGTGTAGTTCCATCATTACTCATCAGACGATCCAGTTCTACTGTATGGATGTCACCCGGCTTTACGCTTTCCACACCGGCTGCCGCTGCAATGATCTTTTCAGCAATTGTCATTCCCATCGTCTATTCCTCCTCACGGTTCAGAGACGCAATAAGTCCGCCCTGATTCAAAATATTCTGCATATATTCCGGCAGTTTTGTGCAGGAATAAACCTTTCCATTTGCCTCAGCGGTTCCTTCCAACATATGAAGCTCCATCTGATCTCCGGTCTTTACTTCATCCGGAAGGTCTTTACAGACAATAGCAGGAAGTCCGATATTGATAGCATTTCTATAAAAAATTCTTGCAAATGATTTTGCGATAACAGCTTTTACACCTAACGCTTTTAACACACCCGGAGCCTGCTCTCTGGAAGATCCACATCCAAAGTTCTCTCCTCCGACCACGAAATCTCCCGGTTTTACCTTCTGTGCAAAATCCGGATCCAGAGATTCAAATGCGTGGCTCTTCATCTCCTCAAGATTCGGCAGCAACAGATACTGGGATGCGATGATCTGGTCTGTATCCAGATCGTTATGAAATTTAAAAATAGTCCCTTTTTCCATAAAGCATATTCCTTTCTGTATACACATGATTCCTTTATTTTAAGGCTTTTCCGGCATTTCCGCAAGGGAATATTTTAACAGGCTAACGTTGTACTTTATTCAATTCCTATTTTTCATAGGTTCCCTTGCAAATGATTTTTTCTTTTTGCATAAAGATTTTTCCACCTGCAATATAACTGTCAAGCTTCAGGTCATTGTCCCACAAAAGCAGATCTGCATCGGCTCCTTTTTGTATTGTCCCTTTCTTACCCTGCAATCCCAGTGCCTCCGCTACATGTGATGTCATATATGGAAGTGCATCTTCCAGCTTCATATCAAGCTCATGTACCATATACAGAAGTTCTTCCCGCAGCGCATCTACTGAGGAAACACCGATTTCCAACAGGCTTCCGTCTTCTCTGTATTTTGACCAGCTTCCGTGTCCGTCGGAGCTGATAGTAATATGCTCTGTCGGGATTCCCTTTTCTTTTGCTTCTAAAATGCATCCGCCCGGACAAAAGTCCTCACTGATGCCACAGGTGAGATCGATGTATCCACCCTTTTCAAGCAACTGATAGCCCTCTTCCAGAAGACCTTTTCTGCGGTTCACATGAGTCGGACGGAAAATCTTGATCGGAATCATACTCTTTTCCAAAGCTTCAAACACCGGCGACAATCCAGCATCTGCATCTCCCATATGCAGCACCACGATTCCAGGTTTTCCGCTTAACATACCTGCCGTTCTGGTCTTGCTTGCAAGCTGGATCAGTTCATTTTCCGTCACATTCGGTGCCCGATGATCTGAAATGGCAAGTTTCACGCCAAGTACTTTTTCAACAAACATAATATCCCGATCTACCTCTCCGGTAATAGTCGGACTTGGATATCCATATGCACCGGTAAGCATATACGCACTTACCCCTTCTTCGCATAAAGCCTGTACTTTTGCGTAAAGATTTTCAACACTCCTTGTAAGTCCGTCCGTTCCAAGAAGTCCTACAACCGTTGTAATTCCGCCTTTTACCAGTTCTGACAACTGAAGTTCCGGTGTACGGGTATGAAAGCTTCCTTCCCCACCGCCTCCGGTAACATGAACATGCTGATCAATAAACCCCGGTGTAAGAATTCTTTCCTCTGCATCAATAACTTCACATGCGATCGGAAAATCCTCGATCTTATCTTCCATACATTCAATTTTTCCCCCACATACTAAAAGATCCTTTTTTCCAACATACTCCGGTGCATAAACTTTTGCATTTTTAATAAGTAACATTTCTTTCCTCCTCTTTATGACATTCTTTTATTTTCATACATTAATTTGTCTGCCTGATGAATTGCTTCCGCAATCGGATGTCCCCATGTGTATCTACTATCTCCCTTCCCTCTTAATTTTATCTTTCTATATTATCCTGCTTCTTCAGCAATTCCAAAAGCTCTTTTTCAGGAAGCGGCTTGGAAAAATAATAGCCCTGGATCATCTCGACTCCCCAGCTGCTGATCTGTTCCATTTCTTCCTGTGTTTCCACCCCTTCGGAAACAATATGATAATTCATTTTATGAAATGTTTCTACAACACTTTCATAGAAAATTGCCCGTTTCTCATCCCTGCAGATATCAAAAAGCAGAGATCTGTCAACCTTGATCACAGAAAACGGAAGCCTCATTACCGTATTCAGATTCGCATATCCGGAACCAAAATCATCCAGACACAAACCAATGCCAGCGTCCGTAAATTCCTCCGCAACTCTTCTTAGACCCGCATTGCATTCAGTCGCAACCGTTTCCGTGATTTCAAACTGTATCCAGTTATGTGGAATCTTATAAGCATCCATAATCCGGATAAAATGTCTGCTACAGTCATTTCTCATCAGATCCAGAGAAGACAGGTTCACTTTTACATTCAGAAGATGCCTCATCAGGTATCGGTTTTCTCCTAAAAATCTGCAGACACGACTAAACTGTAGATCTGTGATCTGTTCGATCATGTGATTCTTTTCTGCAATCTGAATAAATACATCTGGTGCGATCCAGCCAAGCTCCGGATGCTGAAGGCGACTTAGTGCTTCCAATGTGATAAAGCATTTTTTCCGTGTAGAATAAACCGGCTGATAGTAAATTTCAAACAGATCCTCTGTAATCGCCTTATGCAGATACTGCTCCACCCGTTTATTATACAGAAAACCATTCATCGTCTGATGATCATCCTGTATCACCTCTGTCAGACCACTTTTCGCAGATAAAGCTTCCAGATATTCTGCATATTCCAGAATAAGCCCACTGTCTCCAAGTTTCTGCGCATTCATGATCCCGCTTATGATCACAGGCACCGTAATAATTTTATTGTTGACATTCAGCTTACTGTTTCCATCAAACATTCTCTTCAGCTGCGTAAGATAATATTCATATTCTTCAAGTGAACCAGTAAGTATCATAAAACTCTTTCCCGTTGTACGAAATGCTTTTTTCCCGCACATCTCACCAAGTTTTCTTGCTGTCAGCTTTAAGATTGAATTACCGCCCTGTACCCCTGCGATTTTATTAATGTGCTTCAATTGATAAAGATACACCGTAATAATGTGAAATGATTTTCCCGCACTGATCAGCTCATTGCTTTTTCTGGCCAGATACAGATGATTATATAATCCGGTAAGTGTATCGATATTTGCATGAGGATTGTTGATCGTAATAAATAGTACCAGAATTCCCAGACTCATACCAAACCCTGTTGTAAGAAGCGGATGATATAAAAGCTGGATCACCACTCCCGCACCGGATATCAACAGGATTTCCAGCAGACTCTTCACTTTTTGATAGCCCAGTTTTTTCCGCCATATGACAATAAGGATCAAGGCTGCTGCCATATGACAAAGTGCACTGTAATACATCAGCATATACCATGGACCTTTCATATAGCCTGCCGGTATATCAAAATAAAACAGCTTTTCCGTGAACGGGTTAGTCAGAATCATCCCCATCAGAATGAATGTCGGCACACCTGATAAAAACATCTTTTTTGCCGAAATGATCTTATTATCATGTAATGTCTGAATATAACAGATCACCGTAAACGGCAGCAATGCCTGAAGCAGATAAAAGATCGTTGTTGCAAGCATTGCAGCAATTTCACAATTACTATTTGGAAAAGAAATATAATAATTACTGGCAAGTTCCGCAACCACATCTAAAATACCGATGATGGCAAAGAAAAGGAATACCTGATTATTCAGATCCTCTGCTCTTTTCTGTCCCAGAAAATACCATAAAACCAGCAACAATATAACCATTGCCGCAATAAGAAAATCTATATTATAAGTCATATTTATCCTCCGCCGGTTTTATTTATTTGAACAAAGCATATCGTCTGCCTGCTGTTCCAGAACACTCCTTTCTGCACTCTGGATGCTTCTTGCCGTTCGGATAACCGTTTCATCACCCATCTGTCTTCCAGATATATCATTAATCTTCTTCAGTTCTACAATTTTCACAAACAACAATAATACATTTTCAAGTAAAATCGCACCCTCCTGGATCTCTTCAAGATACATCTCAAATGATTTCCGGTTTTTCATATCTGTCATCCGGTCTTCCAAGGACATTCTCCTATAAACCTCCTGTTCCAGGCAAAACTGAATGTTGTTGGATACTTTACAAAGCAATCCCCAAAACAAAACAGCAATATAAAGAAGAATGCCAAACTGGAAAATAGATTCATACCAGTAAATGGATAATACCCAGTACAGTACCAGTGCGATTACACCGCTTATCCCTAATACACCAAATGCCTTTAGACAGAGATTTACTTCCTTCTCCTGCGTTTTCCGATACTCTTTCCACAAAAGAAGGATCATAGACACAACCCCCGTAAACAATAAGAGATGTGTGATATATAACATATGTATAAAAGGAATCTTAAACAGAAGATGCAGGATCCCCTGTAAAACAGCATTTGCATAAAGAAGAAAAATCCAGACCTGCGGTATCCATCTTACACTTTCACTCACTGTATTTTGTACAAATAACAGCATGAGAACAGGCATCGTCATAAACGCATAAAAGGATATCAGTGTTCCTGCTGCGTTCTGACTTCCATACATCTGATAAATCCCTGAATCAAAAATGCACCACAGACTGCATAGAATCAAAAACAGTGCTACATTTAAAAATTTTTTTTCTACAATTTGTCTGTGTCTGGTATATAAAAAGACAATCACCGAGACGAGACCGAGACCAGTCATTCCCAAAATCATCAGTATCGAAAAAAATGATCCTAGAAGATGCTGCCTAAAAATAAAACAAAACTCTCCGATCATCGGGGCATACACATATAGTCTGGCATTCTTTTTAGTTTCATAGCTGATTGATAACACTTCCTGCCCGATTTTCTCCGGCAAAGAAATATCTGCCCATATTTTCCCTTTCATCTGCCTGTTTTTTTCAAATCTGTTATCTTTATATTGGTAGAGAAGCCGGTCTCCTATGCAGACTTCCAGCTGATACCATCCATTGCTGAAGGTGTACAACTCGCCCCTTTCCGACTCCGTACCCGGCTGATACAGTATTTTGACAAAAATAAGCAACAATGTCACAATGAGCAAAATGCAGAATGCTTCAATTTTTTTCCATTTCTTTCCTTTTTTCATTTCCCTCATCTCCTATGCATTCTGCCGGAAGCTTTTCTACATAGAAAATGTAATTTCCTATGAAACAAAAAAGTCACCTGCGTTATACAGGTGACTAAAATTTAAGCCGAATAACTTTTTTCACTTACTCTATTAACCTATTCGCATCTTCTTATTGCAACCGGCTGACATAGCGTACTGCCTTAGTCCCTTTGGCTTTGCGTCACAGTTTTTCAACAGCTTTGCCCCTATAAACATAATTCAAGTATAGCATATTCAAGATGACGAAACAATATTTTAATTGTTATAATAATCTATAGTTTTACACATAATCCATAACAAGAAACATCGGATACTTTCTGATATATTCTTCCATCTGCTCAATGTCTCCCGAAAGCTGATTTTCAATATATTTTCTGTTATTTTTTGATGTAGGAAGCACATTCTTCACATACCGCATTTTTATATATGGTATATTATATTTGTATACCAAAAAATCTGGAAACAATTGTTTCCAGATTTCTCCTAGAGGCGCCAACCAGATTTGAACTGGTGATAGAGGTGTTGCAGACCTTTGCCTTACCACTTGGCTATGGCGCCAGATGACTCCGACGGGAATCGAACCCGTGTTACCGCCGTGAAAGGGCGATGTCTTAACCGCTTGACCACGGAGCCAGATACGTTCCAACGACCGTCAGAACGTGTTTTAGTATACCATAGAGTAGTGGTGATGTAAAGCGTTTTTTAAGAATTATTCGTCATAATTTTGCTCAAAATTATTCTCTTTAAGGGTACACTTCTTTTCTCTTTCTGTCTATCTTTTAAAATTTTCTTCTTGACATTACTGTCTTAGTGTATTATTGTAGTAATACAAATAAAGAAGGAGATATGTTTATGGAAACAATATTGCAAACAACGAATCTTTCCCGGCAATTCGGTAAGAAGATGGCTGTAAATAATGTAAATATGACCATTCACAAAGGTGATATTTACGGATTCATTGGAAAAAACGGTGCCGGAAAAACAACTTTCATGCGCCTTGTCTTAGGTACTGCTTTCCCTACCAAAGGAGAAATCAAATTATTTGACGGCGAGCCTTTCGATAAAGCCAGACGCAAAATCGGTTCTTTAATCGAAGCACCTGGACTTTATAAAAACTGTACCGCCTATGAAAACTTAAAGCAGTTTTCCTTAATTTACGGTGGCACCGATGCAGAGATTAAGGAAATCCTTTCTCTGGTTGGGCTTGCTGATACCGGTAATAAAAAAGCCGGCAAATTTTCCCTTGGAATGCGCCAGCGTCTTGGTATTGCCATTGCACTTCTCGGCAATCCGGAGTTCTTAGTCTTAGATGAGCCGGTAAACGGTCTTGACCCTGCCGGAATGAAGGAAGTCCGTGATTTGATTTTAAAGCTGAATCATGAGAAAAATATTACAATTCTCATTTCCAGTCACTTATTAGATGAGCTGTCCAAAATCGTTACCAGATATGGAATTATCAACGACGGTATGCTGATTGAAGAAGTTACTGCTGCAGAATTAAATGAACGCTGCCAGCACAAACTGATTTTTACAGTAGATGATGTGCAGAAAACAGCCGCTATTTTTGCAGAAACTATTCCGGCAGAACAGATTCGCATTGCCGGCAATCAGGTGATTCTCTCCTCACATCTTGAGGAAGCCGCTGAATTAAACAAACGTCTGGTTCAGCAGGACGTTGCGGTAAACGGTTTCTGGGTGCATGCAGAAGGACTTGAACAATACTTTATGAAACGGATAGGTGGTTAATATGGGACAATTATTTAGATTTGAATTTCGAAAATTATTCCGTCAGAAGAGCTTTTACATCTGTGGCTGTGTGTTAATCGGATTAATTCTTCTGACCGCAGTAACATTAAATATGATTTACAGTTTATCACAGGGAAATATGGAAGCTGGCGGCGTAACCGTAAGTGCTTCTGACGATGGATTCCTTTATACCGGCATATATATGCTGGTTGGTGCAGTATCTTCCAGCAACTTTACGATTGTACTGGCTGTATTTCTTTCCCTCTTTGTATGCAGCGACTACACCAATGGCACTTTAAAAAATATCATTGCAAGAGGCTACAGCCGCACCCGCATTTATGCGGTAAAATACATGGTATCCTTAGCTGCCACAACGGTTTATACCATTGTCTGCTGGGTTACCGGATTCCTTGCCGGCACTGCATTCTGGAAAGTTGGAAGCCTTTCCGGTACCACAGGAGATCTGGTTATCACCCTGCTTTTACAGCTTCTTGGTAACTTTGCATATACCTCCCTTTTCTTCCTGATTACAGTTCTATTTAAGAAAACAGGCGGTTCCATCGCAGTTGGTATCATCGGTCCACTGGTTTTGTCCATGATTATTTCACTGGCAGATACGCTGACACATAAAAAATCTTTTGATTTTGCTGATTACTGGCTGGATAATTGCATGTATCAGACTGCAGCAGACAGTATGGCATCTGATATGATGATCCGCTGCTTCATCTGCTTCCTGGTTTATGCTGTTTTATTCTATGTTATCAGTATATTTGTTGGAAAACGTAACGAAGTATAACTTCAAGTTACCACCAGGTCATCTATTCTGTAATCAGTTATAGATTTATCCTTTCGTCCACTTAAATGAAAAAGGACTCTCTTTGCAGAATTAAATTGTACCGACCCCTAAAAGTTAGACCAAAAAATCTAACGATTGGAGGTCGGTATTT
>ERZ840371.3281-NODE-3281-length-13374-cov-6.481342_pt1 | contig 13374 bp, 9 predicted proteins | sample MGYA00519937_ERZ840371 | MGnify/ENA primary metagenome ERZ840371 (study PRJEB31850, sample SAMEA3708873) | human gut metagenome | biome: human gut; feature: human-associated habitat; material: faeces | place: China | collected 2014 ... | reverse complement strand
TATGGTATATAACTTTTTACCTTTTATGGTACTGCCTCTGTATAACGTGCTGGTCAAAATTGACAAGAATGTGATCAACGCCGCCTACGACAGGGTCGTATTGGGGTCTTCGCTACCGCACTTCAATTACGGAGGCAACATCTCGCTCGCATGGAAGGGGCTGGATTTCAGTATGGATTTCCAGGGTGTCGGCAAACGCAACTCCTACCTCTCGGAGAGCATGGTACAACCGCTGCGGGCCCAATGGTACAATGTCCCGACGCTGATCGCCGGCGCGAATTCGTGGAGCAGGAAAAATACGATCGAGGAAAACCGTCATGCCCGCTACCCGCGTTATTCGTATCAGAGCGAGGGAAACAATTATGCCATTTCCGACTTCTGGATGTTCGACGGCTCCTATTTTCGGGTGAAGAACCTTACGCTCGGCTACTCTCTGCCGGAACGGTGGATGAATAAGGTCTGGGTTCGCAACCTTCGTTTTTCGGTAACGCTCACCGACTTTTTCACGTGCAGCGATTTTCCGAAAGGATGGGACCCCGAGGGAGGCGTTTCGGCCTATCCGATCACTAAATCGGTGTTGTTTTCCGCGCAGATTACATTTTAAATCTACATAAATTCCCTAAAATATGAGACGTTTAAGGTATATGATAGCTGCGATTTGCAGCGCGGCTCTCCTGGCATGCAGCGATCTGGATCTCAATCCGAAGGATGAGGCCGCGACAGGAAACTGGTTTCAGACACCCGAACAATTCGAAATGAACCTCAATGTGCTCTTGCTCCATATGTTCTGGCCTCAGGAACGTTTGGAGTGGACCGGCTCCAACCAATGTGCATTGGATGCCATCACCGACGACTTCACCAACCGCGACAAGCTGCTGAGCTTCACCAACGGATCGCTCAACAGCACCAATCCCGTGGCGACGGCCATGTGGGACAATACATATACGGCGATCAACCGATGCAACAAGATCATCACGGAATTGCACAAGGTCGAGGCGCAGATGGACCCGGAACTCCGAAATCGTATTCTGGGGAACGCACGTTTCTACCGGGCCTGTTTCTATGCCCGTCTGCTGATGCACTTCGGCGACGTGGTGGTCGTGGACGAAAACATCGACATCGAATCCGAAGAGGGGCGAAATGCGGCCTATCTGCTCGAACGTACCGACCGTTGGTCGGTGCTGGAGGACGTGCTCGAAGAGTTCGATGACGTCGTGGAAATGCTGCCCAGGGAGTACTCCGCTTCGGAGGTGCAGCGGGCCACGAAAGGAGCCGCCTACGGCATGAAAGCCCGCTTCGCCCTCTATTTCGCGTCAATCCGCAAATGGGACACACTCGAAAACAACGGGTTCGGCGACGCCGACGCCGCGGAGGCCGAGAAGCTCTTCAAGGAGGCCCGCGACGGCGCCTATCTGTTCAATGTCCCGACGGGTTCGATCGACGATCCCTACGAGAGCCGTCCGCAAACCTACCACCGCGTCGACCCGCTCATCACGGCCTACCTGCAGGACAAGACCGGCACGATGGTCAACACCGACTGGCAGGACGCCATCTTCCGCACGGCCTACTCGACCAAACATTCGCTCTCTATATCGGGCCGCACCAAGAGCATCAACTATTTCGTCGGCGCCAACTACCTCTACCGCGAAGGCACGATCATCGGTTCGGACTTCGAACGCTACGGGCTGCGCGTCAACCTCGACGGCAAGCGCAACCGCCTGAAATACGGAGTCAGCTTCTCGCCCTCCTATTCGAAGTCGAATTACGTGGACGCCGACGCCCAGTACGGCGGCGACGGCGTAATCGCCTCGGCGCTGATGGCTCCCCCGGTTTTCCCGGTCTACAACTCCGACGGCTCCTACAACTGGGACATGAACGGCTTCCTGCGCATCAATACGTGGGACACCCAGACCAACGAGGTGCTCAACCCCGTGGCGCTGGCGCTCGAAATCGACGACATCCGCGAGAAACTCAACATCCTGGGCAACGTCTTCGCCTCCTACGAGTTCATCAAGGGCCTCGAATACAAAATCACGGCCGGCGGCGACTACTACTCCTACATCCGCAACTACTACCGCCCCTCGTCGCTCCCCCTGCGCGGTTACAAATACCTCGACGCACAGTCGACCCCGCAGGCTAACTATTACAACAACAACTATTTCCACTGGACCCTCTCGAACCAGCTCTCCTTCAACCGCTCGTTCGGCGACCATACGATCAATGCCGTAGCCGTCTACGAAGCCGAGAAATACACCACCCAGACGGCGCAGATCGTCTCCACGGGCACGATCGGCGACGACAAGATCCGGTCCACCAAGGGCAAAACCATCGATCAGGACAACACCTACAACAACAAATACGCCTATACGTTCGCCTCCTGGCTTCTGCGTGCGCAGTACTCCTACAAGGGACGTTACATGGCCTCGGTCTCGATCCGCGGCGACGGTTCGTCACGCTTCGCTCCCAACACCCGCTGGGGTTATTTCCCGGCGGTAAGCATCGGCTGGCGCATCAGCGACGAAAACTTCATGCGCGGCATCAAGTGGATCGACGACATGAAGTTCCGCGCCAGCATCGGCCAGACGGGCAATGCCCAGATCGGCAATTCGGAATACCTGGCGCTCTACGGCACGACGAACATCGACCTGGGCAACGGGCTCACCTCGCAGGTCTACCCCAAACAGATCGCCAACAACGACCTGGGCTGGGAGAAGAACACCCAGTACAACGTCGGCGTAGACATCAGCCTCTGGCGCGGACTGCTCGGACTGAACGCCGACTTCTACTATTCGAAGACCACCGACATGCTTTTCGACGTTCCCGTCTCGTCGGTATCGGGCCTCACGACCTCGAACATGAACATCGGTTCGATGCAAAACAAAGGCGTCGAGTTGTCGCTCTCCTCGCGCCGCTCGTTCGGCGACTTCTCCTACGCCGTTTCGGCCAACTGGTCGCTCAACCGCAACAAGGTGTTGAGCCTCGGCGATGAAAACGCCGACATCATCAAGGAGTCCTCCTACGCCGGCGGCTACTACATCACCCGCGTCGGACAGCCCGTCGGCTGCTACTACCTGATGGTTCAGGACGGCATCTTCCACAACCAGGAGGAGCTGAACTCCTACCCGCATTTCGACACGACGCAGGTGGGCGACTTCCGTTTCGTCGACGCCAACGGCAACGGCATCCTCGAAAAAGACGCCGACCGGGTGATCGTAGGCAACTACATGCCCGATTTCTACTACGGATTCTCGGTGAACCTCTCCTGGAAAGGCTTCGACCTCGCCGCAGCGTTCCAGGGGGTCTACGGCAACGAAATCCTCAATCTCGAACGACGCTACCTGCTTAACATGGAGGCTTCGTCGAACATGATGCGCGAATCGCTCCAGCGCTACCCCTACGGCGAGCTGAACCGCGCGACCCGCAAATCGAGCGGCAACAACGGCGCCTGCACGTCGACCTTCCACCTGGAGGACGGCTCCTACCTGCGCCTGCAAAACCTCTCGCTGGGCTATACCTTCCCCGACAAATGGACCCGCCGGGCCGGAATTTCGAAACTGCGCATCTATGTGCAGGGCAGCAACCTCTTCACCTGGACCGACTATTCGGGCTACAACCCCGAGGTCAACAAGCGCGCGGCAGACGCCCTGCGCCCCGGCGAGGACTACTGCTCCTATCCGCTTTCGCGCACGTTCAGCGTCGGCATCAACTTTAACCTGTAATTTCAAAAACGAAGACCATGAAACTGAAATACTACCTCGTTTTCACCGCTTTCGCGTTGAGTTCGTGCGGCGAAGGCTTCTTCGAACAGTACCCCAGCAACGACATCACCGAAGGCAACTTCTACAAAACCGACGATGATTTCAACCAGGGCGTCGTCTCCTGCTACGCCAAGCTCAAGACAATGATGAGTTTCCACCTCACGGAGATCGGCTACCGCAGCGACGAGAATATTCTCGAATCAATGGCCGTCTCGACGCAGGACCGCTACGACATAGACAATTTCATCGAGACGGCGAGCAACGGCATTCTGAGCGACATCTGGGATGCCTGGTACAACGGCATCTACCGCTGCAACGACGTACTCGATCACATGAACGGCGTGCAGATTCCCAACTACAACAAATACCGCGGCGAATGCCTCTTCATGCGCTCCTGGTGGTATTTCAACCTCTACCGCACATTCGGCGTGGTTCCGATCGCCCGCACGGTCGTCCCCCCGGCTGCGGCCAAACTCATCCCGCGCTGCACCGAGGAGGAGATGTACAGCCTGCTGACCGAAGACCTTGCCGAGGCCGCACGCCTGCTGCCCGACACCCGTAACGCCGAAAAGGCCCGTGTGACCGGTATCGCGGCCTATACGCTGCTGGCGAAGGTATACCTCACGTTCGGCAAGCATGCCGAAGCCAGGACCGCGCTCGACGAGGCGATGAAGGCCACGGGCTACGGACTGGAATCCACGACGAAACGGGTCTTCGACATCAACAACAAGATGAACAAGGAAGTCATCTTCGCGCTCTACTACAACAAGACCAACGACAACGGACACGGTTACTGGTACAGCGCCAATACCGATGTAATGGCCGACATCCGCAACCCGACCCCCGAATTCAAGGCGATTTACGACGAGTCCGACAACCGGCTTGCGCTGATCGACACCTACACGAAGATACAGAGCAATCTCTTCGCCATGACCAAGTGGTACGACACCTACGACGCCACCTACACGACGCAGGTCGGCAACGACTTCCCGCACCTGCGCTATGCCGACATCACGCTGATGTACGCCGAGGCGCTCGCCGAAACGGACCTGCCGACGGCGCTGACATGGCTCAACAAAACCCGCATCCGTGCCGGACTCGACGAACTGACCTCGGACGACGTGAAGACCAAAGCCGAGTTTATACGCGAACTGGCCGCCGAGCGCGGACGCGAATTCGCCCTGGAAGGCCACCGCTGGTTCGACCTGGTGCGGCTGGGGCTGGCCGTGGAGCATTTCCGCAACCTGGGTTACACGCTCGACGCCCACAACCTGATCTTCCCCATCCCGCAGAACCAGATCGAGATCGTGAACAACCCCTCGATCCTGTGGCAAAACCCCGGTTTCTAATCCATCAACCCTTAAAGTCAAAACAAGCATGAAAAAGATAATCAACCTGTTGCTTGCCCTCGTCCTCACGGCGAACCTCGCAGCGTGCTGGACCGAGGACATTCCCGAGGCGGGTGCGGCGCGCCACCAGGTCACCGGTCTCACGGCCACGCCGGGCGATGAAGAGGTGCTGCTCTCGTGGAGCATGCCCGAAGGCTGGAACCCGACGGACTTTATCGTCTACTACACCAACACCGATTCGAAAACCGTGACCCGGCGTACGGGCGGCCTGATGAACTGCACGGTAACCGGGCTTGCCAACGGCACGCAATACACATTCTACGTGCAGGCCGTCTACGGCGAAAACATCTCGAACTACGTGGGCATTACGGGCAAACCGTCTACCTCGCGGTTCCCCGTCACCGACCTCGCTGCCGAAGCCGGCGATGCCTACGTCACGCTCACGTGGTCGAAGCCTTCAACGACGGTGCTCTCCTATACGCTCTCCTACTACAACGAGGACGCCACCGGCGACGTGACGGAACTGCCCCTCGACAAGGATGCGACCGCCATCACGCTGGACAACTTGGTCAACGACAAGAACTACTACTTCTCGTTAGTGGCCAACTATGCCAAGGGAACCTCCGAAGCGGCCACCGTCAAGGCCATGCCGACCCAGGCCATCCCTTACAGCCTCGACCGCGACAAGGCAGCCAAGAATCAGCCCATCACCTTCACGTTCAACACCGCGGATTACCCGACGGCCACCGATGTCAAATGGACTTTCCCGGGCGATGTCGTCAAGCAGGGTACGGTCGTCAAATACGGGCTCGGATCGGTCGGCACGCAGACCGTGAAATTGAGCGCGACCATCAACGGCAACGTACGGACCTGGAACCTCGAGGTCGAGATCCGCGAACACGTCGTTTACAGCACCGACTGGGCGCAGGACGGCTCGAACTACAACGGCTTCAAAGGCTCCTGTCCGGTATTCTCGCCCGACGGGAAAACCGTCTACATCATCACGTTCAACAAGGTGGCGGGCCTGTACGCCTTCGACCTGGCCACAGGCAGCGAGAAGTGGCGTTACATCCCGGCGGCCAAGTCAAACAGCTACAACATGCTCACGGTGAACCCCATCACCGGCGACATCTATTACGGAACGACCGGCGCCGGACAATTCTATGCCGTGACCGCCGAAGGCCAATTGAAGTGGACCTTCACCGAGGCCGGCTCCATGCAAAGCTGCTCGCCGGCCGTCAACGCCTCCGGCACCGTCGTTTACATCAGCGACGCCACGGGCAACACGTTCGGCATCGACGCTTCGTCGGGATCGAAAATCTGGTCCTATGCCGCCGGCGCCAAGGGCTGCGGCCTGCTGGTCCTCGCGAACGAACTGCTCGTCGGCACGACCTCCAACGCCATCTTCCTCAACGCCGAAACCGGCGCGGAGATCGCCAAAGTCGCACTGGGCTGCACGATGGTCGACAATACGGGTTTTGCCGTCAGCAACGACAAGACGCTGGCCTACTTCGGCGCTAAATCCGGCTACATCGGAGCCGTCAACCTGACTTCGCGCACCATCCACGGCAAACTTCTGGCCGGAGGCGGCAATGCCGCGGCCAACGACATCTACGAACCCGTCGTGGCCCCCAACGGCTCGGTCTTCGCCGGATCGAAGAGCGGCGAGGTGTTCAACGTGAAGGGCGACCTTTCGGCCAAGAACTGGGAATATGCGCATACCCCCAGCGGAGCGCCGCTCACCAACGCATTCAACTTCGCGCACCCCTGCGTCGACTCCGAAAACCGGTTCTACATCACAGCGGGACAGGCTTCCAACGTCTCCTACATCTTCGATGCGAACGGCAGCATCCTCGACTCGTGGAGCTACGAGGGCAGCGACACCAACCAGAAACAGATGGGCGGCAACAACTACCTCGACGGCGTTCTCTATTCGGCGTTCATCGGCAGTTCCTCGAAAAACGGAATCTTCGTCGGCAAATACGTCGGAGGCGAACGGGCTTCGAGCTGGAGCACCCACGGCGGAGACATCTGCGGCTCGTGTTGCGTAAAATAACCGATTCGGGAGGCGCCGGCCGCACCGGGGCCTCCCTTTACACCCCTAATTCGTAACCCGCAATGAAAAAACTTATAATCCTCACCATGGCCTTTCTGCTGATAGACTCCGTTTCACAAGCCAAATATCCGGTCGGCATCTCCCTCAGCATACTGAAAACACCCTCTGCCGAAGGACTCGCGCAAATCAAGGCCTCCGGGGTCGATCACGTCGAGGTCGTCTTCAACTACTTCTGGCGCAACGTCCCCGAGAACGAATGTTACACCCGGGCCTACCGGGTCAAGGCGCTGCTCGAAGAAGCCGGGCTGAAAGTCTGGTCCTGCCACCTGCCGTTCAGCCGCCAGCTCGACATCTCGGTAGCCGATCCGGCGCTGCGCGAACAGAACGTCGCGCTCATGGAGCGGATGATCCGCCTCGCGTCGATCTTCGGCCCGCAGCGGCTCGTGCTCCATCCCAGTTCGGAGCCGATCGCCGACGAAGAACGGGAGATCCGCCTGCAAAACTCGGCCAACTCCATCGGCCGCCTCGCGCTGTCCGCCAAAGAGATCGGCGCGGTGCTCTGCATCGAGAACCTGCCCCGCACGTGCCTGGGCCGCGACTCGGGCGAGCTTATGCGGCTCATCGCCGACTACCCCGAAGTCATGGTCTGCTTCGATTCGAACCACCTGCTCAAAGAGGAGCATGCGCACTTCTTCGAGGCCGTCGGCAACCGCATCGGCACGATCCACGCGTCGGACTACGACCGCAAGGACGAACGTCACTGGCTGCCGGGCGAAGGCGTCATCGACTGGCCCGATTTCCTCCGCCGCCTGCAGGCCTCCGGCTACAAGGGAGTCTTCATGCACGAAGTCCGCGCCGGGGAGACCGCCACGCCCGAAAACATCGTCAAAACCTATAACGAGGTAATACTCGGCAACAAGAAAAAATAACCGACAAAATACACCGCCATGAAATACGGACTGCTGAATAAAATCCGGCCGATGCTGTGGCTCGGCCTCTGCGCCGCCAGCCTCGGTGCGGGGTGCTCGAACGACGACTCGGGCGAAACCTCGGAACTGGCCGCCAAAGTCACCCTGACACTTTCGAAATACTACAACGACCAGGGCGCGACATCGCTCGTCACGTGGAAAAGCTCCGACCGGGGAGCCGTCTTCGCCGTCAGACACGGCGCGGCGGAGCCTGCCTACGCGGCGCCGATCCTCCCCGGGTCGCAGAAGTCGCTCTTCCTCTTCACGGTCGACGCGCCGGCGCACGCCGATGCGACGCTCGTGGGCTTCTACCCTTCCGACGCGGCCCTCGCGTGCGAAGACAACACCCTGAAGGCGACCATCCCCGCCACCCAGAGCGGCAGCATCACGCCCTGCCTCGTGGGCAAGGCCACGGCCCGCGCCAACAGTTACGAAGGCTACGACATAGAACTCAAACAGCTTTTCTGCACGATGTACGTCAGCGTCAAAAAAGGAAATTACTCGATCAGCAAGGCCGTCGTCAAAGCCAACGGCGGTGAAACGATTGCCGGGGACATTTCGATCGGCATCGACGACGGATCGGTCAACGCATCGGCGCAGACGATCACCGTGACGCCGCCTTCGCCCATAGACTGCACCGGCGAGGCCCGGCTGATTCCGGTTATGATCGCCCCCGTGACACTCTCGCAGGGGTATACCGTGACCCTCACCGACACCGACGGCCATTCGTTCTCGGTCGGTTCGACCGATGCCGTGACGCTCACGGCCGGTGACAAGATCGAGACCGACGACGCCCGTTCGACGGAGGTAACCGAACTGATCTTCTGCGGCGACAACATGGTCTACATGATCGACGCGGGATTGGCCGACGAGACAGGCTACAAAAATGCCGTCACGTGGAGTTGGGACGCCACCACCGCCGCAGCGACGCTCGGGCTGGCCGCATCGCGCTGCGACCATCTCGACGACTGCAAACCCGTCGACAACGGCAAGAAGCTCCTGGTCACGAGTTCCTACAACTGGTGCGCGCTGCTCGACATCGCAACCGGGAAGGTGCTTTTCCACACCACGGCGGCCCCCAACGCCCATTCGGCGGAGATGCTCCCGGACAACCGCATCGCCGTAGCCTGCTCCGAAGGCAGCAACTCCGACAACAACAAGGTCCAGGTCTACGACATCGCACGTCCGAACCTCGTCTTGTTCCAGTCGGAACTCGGCTCGGCACACGGCGTGGTCTGGAACGAAACGACCCAACGGCTTTACGCCATCGGCGGCCAGAGCCTCCAGATCTACAAACTGAAAGACTGGACGAGCGCGACGCCTTCGCTCGAACTGGAGAAAACCGTGCAGACGCCCTACGGCGGCCTGCACGACATGTCGCTGGTCAACTCCAATACGCTTTGCATCGGCGGACGCCGGGCATACCTCTACGACATCGGCGCCAACCAGTTTACCGAAATGACGCTCTTCGCCAGTTCCACCGCCATCAAGTCGATCAACTACAACGACGACACGGGCGAATTGTGGTACACCGATTCGACGATTCCGGAGGGTTCGCAAGCCTGGTCGACACAGACCATCCGCTATGCCACCGACCGAAACGGCTCCGCCGCGACGCGCACGATCAAAGTCCCCGACCTGGACATGTACAAGGTCCGCGTCATGAGCTGGTAAGCCCCACCCAAAGCCCCCACCCGGCTAACGGAAACGCCGCCCGAACGTTACAACGTTCCGGACGGCGTTTCTAAATTCGGGCGCTCTGTCACCGCTTCGTTTTCCAGCTTTTGCGCATCCGGCTTTCGATGCCCGGCGTAGCGTCGAGGGCCACCGCCTCCACGATGTCGTCCCACGATTCGGCGACCCAGCCGACACGCTCCCGGCAGCGTTTCAGGACCTCCACGGCCCAGACCTTCACGGCGACTTTCGCCTCCGGCGACACGGCCCATCCGGCGGCCGTTTCGGCGATCCGCTCCAGATCGCCGGGTTCGGGCGCATAACGTCCCAGCAGGTCGGCCATGATCTTCCCGAAATGACGCTGCGCGCTGGCGTTGGCGCACGCCGCGAAATCGACCCGGCAAAAGGATTCGGCACGGGGCATGAACGCCTCGGGGGCGTCGAAATAGATCCGTTCGAGCACATAGGCGCCGCGGAACAGCACCTTCTGCCGGACAGGCCCCGGCAGCTCCGGATGCGGCGCGGTCGCCACCTCGTACAACAGGTCCACAGCCCCGGCATCGCGCACCCTCCGGGCCGTCTCGTCGGCGAAATTGTCGTGGAACCGCTCCGACAGGAGCCGTATCAGGTCAGCCTCGGTCATACTGCCGGAAACCGCTCAAAACAACTTCTTGCGGGATGTCGTAACGACGAAATCCTTCAGATAGAACGGCTCGAAATAGGCGATGTCCTCCGTGCGGCCTTCGTCGAGGGCCTGCTGGGCGAGCCGGGCAAGCCCGCGGGCCGACGGGGTCACCTCCACGCACACCGCGTCGGAAAGGATGCCGGCGCATTTGCGCGCCCCGCTGCCGAAGATCACGAACGGACGCCCCAGACCGCGGAAGGCGGCGAAACTCCCGGCGTCGACCACCTCGGCCGAAACTTCGCTCTGCGGACGCCCTTCGGCGTCGAAAACCTGCGCATAGACCTCCATGCGCCGGGCGTCGACCATCGGACACAGCAAGGCGTTCGACCAGTCATCTACGGCGAGAATCCCCGCCTCGTAGTCCTCGCGGGCCACCTCGGCCAGCGCATCCAGCGACCCGACGGCCACCAGCGGCTTCTGCAACCCGTAACACAATCCCTTGGCGAACGACACGCCGATGCGCAGTCCCGTATACGATCCGGGGCCCTTACCCACAGCCACGGCGTCGAGTTCGTCGGGCGCAATGTCCGTCTCGCGCAGCAGTTCGTCGACGAACACGCCGACCTTGCGGGCGTGGTCGCGCCCCTCGTCGCTCTCGCGCAGCGACAGCAGTTCGCCGTCCTTGGCGATGCCCACGGAACAGATGTCCGTTCCGGTCTCAATAGCAAGTATTAAACTCATAAGTTATCCTATCGTTTTCTCGCCACCATCGGCGGTTGTCGCCGCCTTCGGCGTCGTTTGCAAATCTGCCCTCCCTCGGAAGGGACTCGTCGCGACGCAACCCGGATTACCCGCCGGAACGCAGACGCTATATCACCCCGAAATGCTCCAATGCGCGCCGGATTCCGTCGTCATCGACCGAAGCCGTCACATAGTCCGCGGCGGCGAGCGCCTCGTCGCATGCGTTGCCCATCGCCACGCCCGCGCCTGCGGCCCGCAGCATCGCCACGTCGTTGCCGCCGTCGCCGAAAGCCATCGTCTCGCCGTTCGCAAAGCCGAAATGCGCGGCGAACTCGGCCATGCCCGTCGCCTTGTCGACACCCCGGACATTGACGTCCGCGAAAATCGGGCACCAGCGCGACGCCACGAGCGACGGCAGTTCGGCCATCACCCTCTTTTCGAGTTCGGGATCGAAATAAAAGCACATCTGGCAGCAGTCTCCCCGGTCGAAAAGCGCCCGCAGATCGACCTGTTCGGGGACCGGATGCGCCACCATCTCCGCCAGCCGCACCACTTCGGGCGTCACGCGGTTGACGAAAACCCCGTCGTTCAACTCCAACCCAACCGGAAAATCCAGCTCCGCCGACAAGGCGAGCGACTTCTCGAAGTCGGCGCGCGGAATCAGATGCCGGGCCACGACGCGGCCGTCACGCATCAGGCAGTCGGCGCCGTTGAGCGCCGCCACGCCGTCGTAGGGAATCGCCTCCAGATCGGCCAGATCGGCCGCCGCGCGTCCCGTGGCGATGAACAGCTGCACGCCGCGCGCATGGGCCTCACGCAACGCATCGAGCGCCGAAGCGGGCACCCGGTGGGTCTTGAAGCTGATCAGCGTTCCGTCGACGTCCAAAAATATAGCCTTTATCATTACCGGTAGTTTTTCATCGCCTTATCCATCTCGCGCCGGGCATCGTTCTCCTTGAGGTATTCGCGCTTGTCGTACGACTTGCGGCCGCGGGCCAGCCCCACGACGACCTTCGCCAGGCCGCGCTCGTTCAGGAACAGCCGCAGGCCCACGATCGTCAGGCCCTTGTCCTGCGAAGCGCGCTGCAACTTGTCCAGTTCGCGGGCCGTGAGCAGCAGCTTGCGGTCGCGGCGCGGCGCATGGTTGTTGCAGGTTCCCCAGGCATATTCGGCGATGTTGATGCCCCGGACCCACAGTTCGCCCCGGTCGAAATAACAGAACGTATCGACCATCGAAACCTTTCCCGCACGGATCGACTTGATCTCCGTGCCGGCCAGCACGATGCCTGCCGTGTACTCCTCCAGTATCTCGTAGTCGAACGTGGCACGCTTGTTCCGGACATTTATCTTCTTCTGTTCACTCATAACAAAACGGTACGTTAATTGTACGTTTCCCAGCGGCGGGAATCGGACCGGATGACGGATTCTTTATCCCTGATCTGTTTACACATCTTTCTGTTTATTTCTGTTTGCACACGGTATGCGCAGCGATGCGTGTACGACCTCCGGTTCCCGCCTCTTTTTCACAATATGAGCCGCTGGAGCTTGCGGGCGATCGAGACCTTCACCTTGTTCAGTCCCGAAAGGCGCTGCAGCAGGGCATCCTGCTCCTCCTCGGAAAGCGTCTCGTCGCCCAGCTTCGTCTGCAGTTCCTTGATCATCCCCTCGACGACCTTCGATTTGTAAAGCGTTACGGCTTTCGGAACCCCTACGGCCAGCATCTCCGCCTCGCTCTCGACATGGATCTCCTTGCGGCGCCACAACTCGCTGGGCACATAGTTGTCGTCCGAGGTGAGGATGTCCACCGAGGCGTTGCACACCTCGGGATCGATGTGGTTCAGAAAGCAGTGCACGGGGACCTCCACCCCCGTACCCGAACGCTCCCACTCCTCACGGTATGTTGCCATGATCTTGGCGTATACCGGGTTGCGGAACTCGATCTGATCGCGGCTCAACTCATCGAAGATCACCTCCGCAACGTTGCAGGCCACCATCGTCGGTCCCTCCTTGAAGTCGAACGAACAATGGCCGTACTTGAGCAGGTACTTCACGATCTCGCGTTCGAGGGCCTCGATGCCGCTGCCGGCCTCGACCTGCCGGACATATTTCCCGTCCGACTGTACGGCCTCACGCTGCTGCTGGGTCGCCTGCCGGCGCAGAAATTCGTCCGTCTCGCGGTCTCCGGAGGAGGTCAGACGCCGCC
>ERZ840371.3279-NODE-3279-length-13383-cov-3.656963_pt1 | contig 13383 bp, 10 predicted proteins | sample MGYA00519937_ERZ840371 | MGnify/ENA primary metagenome ERZ840371 (study PRJEB31850, sample SAMEA3708873) | human gut metagenome | biome: human gut; feature: human-associated habitat; material: faeces | place: China | collected 2014 ... | reverse complement strand
GGCGGATTGGTTGAAAGATATAAAAGGGAAGAGGGTGTTATGTCTGGCGGGGGCAGGCGGATTGCAGGCACCTTTGTTTGCATGCGCAGGAGCGGAAGTGACGGTTCTGGATATTTCCGAAAAAATGTTAGCTAAGGACAGAAAAATAGCAAAAGAGGAGCAATTGAATATCACAATCGAAAAAGGTAATATGTGTGATTTGTCACGTTTTTCTGATGGCAGCTTCGACTATATATTAAACCCGACTTCGCTGATGTATGTCCCGGATGTAAGACCGGTATTTAAGGAATGTTATCGTGTACTGAAAAATGGTGGAAGATTTATAATGATGGCACCAAGTCCGATAAATTATTTATGTGATTATGTTGAGGCTGAAAATGGAGGATACTACAAGGCTGTGAATCGAATGCCGTACTGTTCGGCTGATTTTGACAGTAAGAACAGTTGGGTTGAGTACGGACACACCATGGAAGATTATTTAGGCGGGCAGATTGAGAGTGGATTTGTTATTGATGGTTACAGTGAATGTCAGTTGGAGGATATAACGGAACTATACTTTTTGACAAAAGCGGTTAAAAGAGTGTAGCGGTGGGCTTGATAATTTTTAGTTTTCGGCTAATTTGTCATGGGGATACAGATTAGCCGAAGGAGGACAATAGAAAAAAATACGCCGATGTTTCATCCACCGGCGTATTTTTGTATATTCTTATTCTAGTTCTTAAACGAATCCTTAAGATGAAAATTATCCTTGCCGTTCCGTTTTACTTCGTACAAGGTCTTGTCCGCCCATGCGAGGAAATCCCAGATACGGTTAGCAGGGTTAGGAACCTTGTTGAGGCAGCCCTGGGATAAGGTTATATAGCTCTTGCCGTCCGGATTTGAGTCCGGAATGGAAATCATGCTTATTTCACGCTTGAGCAATTCCATGATATCGCATATTTCACTGTTCTGCTTATTAAAGTAAATGATAACAAATTCGTCTCCGCCGTATCTGGCAGTGAATACATCCTCATATTCATCGGAGATTCTTCTAAGCACATCGGCTACAGCACTCAGATAGCGGTCACCCTCAATATGTCCATAGCTGTCATTGATATTCTTGAAGTAATCAATGTCAAGAATCTCCACACCGATTGTGCAGTTGTTCTTTAGGGCACGCGTGAGGGTGGTTTCTGCAAAGTCATTGAGATAGGCACGATTAGGCAGCCCTGTGAGAGCATCGTGCTGGGACTGTGAGAGAAGTGCCTCGTTGCGATGGATAAGGTCATAGTGCTGTTTATGGATGAGCTGATTCTCGTGGTGAATCTGCTCTGCACGGAAGGTTTCCCTGCATTCGAGTGTACGCTGTCTGGAGTACAGGTTGAAAAGCATAAGGGAGTATCTTGTAAAGGCCTCGTTATCATGATGCGAGACAGCAGCCTCAATTCTCATTTCAAGGAGCCTGCAAAACAGATAGTGAGGAGCATGCATTGATTCCGACTTAATTATAAAGTCATCTAACAGTGCCGTGTAGTCGCTGTCGGAGCAGAGCTTTTCCTTGATATGTATGTATGCGATTATGTCATCGGCAAAGGTTGTGAAATTGGTAAGCTCGTTGATGGCCGTATCTGTAAGCTGCATATACTTTTCTGCTGATGCCCTGTCACCATTATGGTAAAACAGTGTCGCAAGAAAATTAGAGATAACAAATGTTTCATGCTCAATGTTATGCCTGTCCATCTCATCCATATATGAAATTATTTCCTCATAATTTTTGATAAGCTCAGCTTCATCCCCGGAAGCCATCAGGCAGAAGCCGCGGTTACACAGTACATACAGCATTGCACACATCGCATCAAAGGGTCTGTCAGCCATACATTTTTTGGTGTACTTGATGGCTTCGGTATAGTGGTACAGTGCCCTGTCAAAATTCTCGGTGCGGTGGAAAATGTCGGCAAGATTAGATTCTGCCATTCCTCGGACATAATCAAGCTGATATTGAATGCATGTGTCTATACTATATAGTAAATAATCAACAGCCTTAGTGGAATCGCCGATTGCCTGCGTGAACAATCCAAGTATATTGTAGGAACGGGCTATAAATTCATATTCATGAGCCTTCTGCTGGTACTTGATTCCTTCCAGTGCACAGCGTATTGCCTCTTCGTGATTGTTATCGTTAGAGTAGTAGTGCATGAGGCAGAAGTATGCCAGCGCAAATAAAAAGTCGGACTGCTCCTCAGAGGCACAAGCAAGCAGCTTTTCACAGAAAGGTTTATATGCAGATCGCTCCGGGGTCTTAAGCATAAAAAAATTATCCTGAACTTCATGTATACATGCCTGAATTTCAGGAGAAAAGCTGTATATATCGGTGTTGCAATTTTTGGTTGGATTTAACATAATTCGTTCCCCGTTACAATAAAATAAAAATCTTGAGAAATAAAATTGTACACATAACTAAATTAGTATGATTATACACAAAAAAACTTAAATATACAATATTTTTTATTTGACTAAGGTACAAAATAATATAAAATTATATTAATAATGGGTAGATAATTAAAAAAATAATTTTATTAACTTCAAAATATAGTATACTTAAAATATATCGGTTTTATGACAGCCAAATTCAGAATGGAGTGTGGACATGCAGAGGAAAAAATATGTTATGGCACTTGATCAGGGGACAACCAGCTCAAGGTGTATTCTTTTTGACAGGCAGGGAAATGTGGTCAGTATGGCACAGAAGGAGTTCACCCAGATATATCCTAAGACAGGCTGGGTGGAGCATGATGCGATGGAGATATGGTCATCCCAGTATGGTGTTGCGGCTGAGGCTATGGCGAAGATTGGTGCTGATGCAGGGGATATAGATGCGATTGGAATAACCAATCAGAGAGAGACGACCATCGTGTGGGACAGGAACACCGGGGTGCCGGTGTACAATGCGATATGCTGGCAATGTCACAGAACTGCGGACAGAATTGATGAGCTGAAGGCGCAGGGCTATGATAAGCTGATAAAGAGCAAGACCGGACTTGTGCCGGATGCGTATTTCAGTGCGACCAAGATAGGCTGGATACTTGACAATGTGGAGGGCGCGAGGAAAAAGGCTGAAGCAGGGGAGCTGCTTTTCGGAACTGTCGATACATGGCTTATATGGAAGCTTTCCAAGGGAAGGATATTCGTGACGGATTATACCAATGCTTCACGAACAATGCTGTTTAACATACATACGCGAAGCTGGGATGATGAGCTTCTGGAGCTTTTTGGAGTGCCGCGCAGCATGCTGGCGCAGGTAAGACCTTCAAGCTGTATATATGGCACGACGGATGAGGGACTTTTAGGTGGTGAGATTAAGCTCGCAGGGGCAGCAGGAGATCAGCAGGCGGCATTGTTCGGGCAGTGCTGTTATGGTGAAGGCGATGTGAAGAACACGTATGGGACAGGCTGTTTTCTGCTGATGAACACGGGAAAGAGAGCCTTTGAGTCTGAGAATGGCCTGATAACAACCATAGCGGCAGATACGGATGAGGAACCAAGCTATGCACTGGAGGGAAGTGTGTTCGTTGCCGGTGCTGCGATACAGTGGTTGAGAGATGAGATGCGCATGATAGATAGCTCGGCACAATCAGAGGAATATGCAAAGGCGGTGCCGGATACCAATGGGGTGTATGTGGTTCCGGCATTTACAGGACTTGGTGCGCCATATTGGAATCAGTATTGCAGGGGAATGGTCGTAGGAATAACCAGAGGGTGCAGCAAGGAACATTTTGTGAGGGCAACACTTGAATCGCTTGCATATCAGACGCATAGTGTTCTTAAGTCAATGGAGCAGGATACAGGACTTGCGATAAGCAGTCTGAGGGTTGACGGCGGGGCAAGTGCCAATGATTTTCTGATGCAGTTCCAGGCCGATATTTTAGGAGCTGATGTGCTAAGACCTGAGTGCATTGAGACTACGGCGCTTGGAGCGGCATATCTTGCCGGCCTTGCGACAGGGTATTGGCAGAGCAGGGAGGAGATTGAGAAGAACTGGCAGCTTTCACATAGGTTCGTACCTTCAATGTCCGATGCTATAAGGCAGGAGCGGCTAAAGGGCTGGGACAAGGCTGTAAGATGTGCACTTATGTGGCAGGATTGAATATATATTGAGAAAATAGAAGAGATATGGTAGAATATTTTCAAAATTTAATGCGTTGACATGATGAACCGAAGAGTTATAAATGTATCAATTTTAAAGTCAATTAATGATACAATGGTTCAGCATGGAAAGCTATAATATTAGGAGGCAGCTATGGATATTGTATGTTTGGATTTGGAGGGAGTTCTCGTACCTGAGATATGGATTGCATTTGCAAAGGAGAGCGGAATTGATGAGCTTAAGAAGACAACAAGGGATGAGCCGGATTATGATAAGCTTATGAGATGGCGCATAGGGGTCTTAAAAGAGCATGGTCTGGGGCTTAAGCAGATACAGGATGTAATTGCTAAGATTGACCCGATTCCGGGTGCAAGGGAATTTCTTGATGAGCTGCGTTCCCTGACACAGGTTATCATTGTGTCTGATACATTTTCACAGTTTGCCAAGCCGCTTATGGAGAAGCTGGGCTGGCCTACGATATTCTGCAATTCGCTTGAGGTTGCACAGGATGGAGAGATAACAGGTTTTAAGATGAGGTGCGAGCAGTCAAAGCTCACTACGGTAAAGGCACTCCAGTCGATTGGGTTTGATACAATAGCAAGCGGTGACAGCTATAATGACCTTGGCATGATTAAGGCAGGCAAGGCGGGGTTCCTTTTTAAGAGTACGGATAAGATTATTGCCGATAATCCTGATATTCCGGCGTATGAGACCTACGAGGAGCTTATGACAGCCATAAAGGCTGTGATTGGCTGAGTGGATTTTATATAACGATATAATTTAAAAGATACATTATTGCGCTTTGGAAGGGTAATTCGGACATGATAAAATGGAGAAGGTTATTAACAACACTGTGTGTGGGGACGGTGTTATTGACAGCATGTAATAAGAATGATGATGTTGCAATAATTATCACTACAACGCAGAACGAGTCAACAATACAGACGACAACGCCGGAGGAGACGACAACGCCGGAGGAGACGACAACGCCGGAGGAGACGACAACCCCGGAGGAGACGACAACCCCGGAGGAGACCACAATGCCTGAGACACAGACGGAGACAGAACCGGCTACCCTGTCGGAAGATGAGAGAAGGGCGCTATTAAATCAGGAGGCTGCGCAGGCGGTTCCGGGGATTGTATGCTGGGGGGATTCACTCACATATGGCTATGGGGGTAACGGCGAGAGCTATCCGGGTACGCTGCAAAGACTTATAGATGAGAGGCTTATTTCCGGAATACCTGTTGTGAATAATGGTGTGTGTGTTGAGCAGACGTACACTATCATGGCAAGGGCCGGAGTATGGCCGATGATGGTTGATTCATTTGTCATGCCATCCGGCATTACTCCGGTTGAGATACATGTAAACTTGAAAAATGGTATGTATACCAACCTGACATGTTTTGGCGATGCGGGACTTAACCCGGTCACAATCGCAGGTGTCCGGGGGATTCTTACAAGTTCATACCATGAAGATGATTATGGGTACTGTTATTTTACCAGAATAGAGCCGGGTGAGGAGGTTTATGTGGAATATGGTACACCAATAGAACCTGCCAGTGTAAACATGTATGAAGACTACATTAATGTGATATTTATGGGTGAGAACGGATATTTTCACTCCGCTGATGATCTTGTATTGCAGTATCAGAGCTTTATAGAGGGAAGAGGTCTTACAAGATACATACTGATTGGTCTGACTACGGGTGACAACAATGGCAGGAGCGTGCTTGAACAGAAAATGACTGAGAGCTTCGGGGACCACTATATAAATATGAGAACGGAACTTGTAAGCAGAGGTCCGGATATTGCGGGGTTAGAGCGAAGCGTGGATGATTGGTATAATATTCAGGAGGGTATTGTCATGAGATATTTAATGTCGGATGATATACATCTTAATGAGTATGGATACCGTGCGGCGGGAACGATTGTGTATGAGCGCATGGAGGCGCTGGGGTATTTTGATGGGGTTAAGAATGCCATTGCGAAGTATGGGAATTAAATTTCCAATATAATTTAAATATAATTTAATGGAAAATGAATTTTTGCAGTTGACTATTTATAATTTGACAGGAGGAGTCAGAGTGTCGAAAATAGATTTTATAAGGACAGTGCCTGAGAGTGTGGGACTGTCAAGCGAAAATATATGTGAGTTTGTCAACAGGCTTAACAGCGCAGAGATACCATTACACAGTCTTTTGGTTATAAAGGATGACAGACTTGTGTTTGAGGGGTATCAGAAGCCTTATGGACCGGAGGGGCTTCATAGGATGTTCTCCGTGACAAAGAGCATGGTGTCACTTGCGATAGGGTGTCTTGCAGATGAGGGAAAGATTTCACTAGATGACCATATTATAGATTATTTCCCTGAAAAGCTTCCCGAAAATGTACATCCGTACATGATGGCGCTGACAATAAGGAACATGCTCACAATGAGGGCTGTACACAGTAAGACCACCTACAAGCTTGAGGGCTGCACGGACTGGGTAGGTTCCTTCTTCACAACGCAGCCATCGCATTATCCGGGAACATTTTACATATATGATACATCATCGACACATGTGCTTGCGGCACTGGTTGAGAAGCTGTCCGGGAAATCCCTGCTCGGCTATCTGAGAGAACGCTTTCTGGACGATATAGGGTTTTCAAAGGAGGCATATTGTCTGAAGGATCCTATGGGTGTATCTATGGGAGGTTCGGGACTTATGGCGTCACCTATGGATATGGCAAGGGTTATGTACCTTGTGATGAAGGGCGGAGAATACGGCAAGGTAAGGTATATTCCGAAGGAGTATCTGGAACAGGCTCTTGACAGATGGTCGGATAACTATATTTTCGGGCAGACCTTTGAGGAAATGCAGGGCTACGGATATCAGTTCTGGAGGACAACGCATGACGGCTATGCATGCTTCGGTATGGGAGGACAGCTTGGAATATGCCTTCCGGAGAAAAATATGCTTATAGTAACAACCGCGGATACGCAGGGCAGACAGGGCGGAGTGCAGATTATATATGATACCTTGTGGAACACAATACTCCGCGGAACACCTGGTGGGAGCAGGCAGGGCAGCAGCGGTAATGAAGTGGCTGTCCGGGGCTGTAATTCTGGCAGTCCTGACAGGAATAATGACGGCTGGTATGAGCTGCCGCAGGTATTTTTAAAGGGTGTGAAGCAGGATGAGCTTCAGCGCAGCGTTGACGGCAGGACTATCAAGGTGCCGGAAAATGAGAATGGTTTTAAGTCCTTCAAATTATCTTTTGAGGCTGATGGAGGATGCCTTACCTATGAGAACGGCACCGGTGTGCATTGCCTTCAATTTGGCATAGGGCACAACGCTGAGACAGTGTTCCCTGATTATGGACATAGGGCGCTGGTGAGCGCGGCATGGAAAAATGAGAATACATTTCTTATATATGCACAGATTATTGATGAATACGTGGGAAAGGTATTTATGAGCTTTTCCTTTGCAGGTGCGCATGTGGGAATCATGTTAAAAAAGATAGAAGAGACTTATTATAAGGAATTTAATTTATTGACAAGTGGAGAATTGCAGTAAAATAATGAATGACGCAGGCAACGGAATTACAGAACAGGCAGCAGCACATGAAGAAGAAAAAAAGAAAAAGCAGCTTAGCAGAGTCCGGGAGATTGAGAGAACTATCGTAAAGACATATAGAAAAGATATATGGGGACGTTTTGTAAAGGCTGTTGAGCGGTATGAGCTTATAAATGATGGAGATTGTATTGCAGTGTGTGTGTCCGGAGGAAAGGATTCGGCGCTGCTTGCAAAGCTTATACAGCTGTATCATAGATACGGCGTGAAGAAGTTCGATGTGAAGTTCCTTTCAATGGATCCGGGGTACAGCGAGTTCAACCGGCAGCGGTTGGAGGGCAATGCGAAGTTTCTTGACATACCGCTTCAAATTTTTTCCACCAATGTATTTGAGGCAGTGGATGACACTTCGACCTCACCATGCTTTATATGCGCGCGCATGAGGAGAGGTTATCTCTACAGGCGTGCAAAGGAACTCGGCTGTAACAAGATAGCCTTGGGACACCATTACGATGATGTTATTGAGACTATACTTATGAGCATGCTGTACGGAGCGCAGGTTCAGACTATGCTGCCGAAGCTTCCAAGTGACAATGTGGAGGGGATGGAGTTAATACGCCCGCTCTACCTTGTGCGGGAGCAGGATGTTATAGCATGGGCTGACTACAATGGGCTTGAGTTTTTAAGATGTGCCTGCTCCGCGACACAGAATCTGGATAACAAGGCATTCACAACGAAGCGTGCTGAGATTAAGAAGCTTATAGCGACGCTCAAGGAGACGAATCCGCTTGTGGAGAGCAATATATTTGGCAGTGTTGAGAATGTTAATTTAAGAAAAATAATCGGATACCAGAAGGATGGACAGCGCAGAACCTTTCTGGACGACTATCCAGGGCATGATGGAGGCTGAGTATGGAGAAGGAAAAGAAAGAGAAGCTTGTTCAGATAGCACAGATAGGAACAGTTGTGGCGTATGTGTTCCTGATTCTGCACTCAACGGTCGGTGAGTATGTCAAGCTTATGAAGAAGAATATACGAAAGGAAGCCAAGAGGAAGGATAAGCTTAAGAAGCAGAAATATGCTAAAAAGAAGAGAGAGCTAAAAAGGCGTAAGAAAAGGCAGTGACTTTTTCGGAGAAGCTTTAAGCAGTGTTAAAATTAAAAAATGGTGATATTGGGAGCAGTATTTAAAGTAGTATTTGAATAGTGAAATTTGAATGGCAGAATTTTAAAAGGCGATGTTTGGGTTGAGATATTTAGACAGAGGCAGGCATTTAAAGCGCCGGGAAGTTAAAAGCCGTGCAGGAGGGGTAAATCCTGCACGGCTTTTTTGCAGCACCTACGCTGCCGGAAAGGAGGTAACTTATTGGTGGCAGTACTGCAGGCAATGCCTGCGGTATGCAGGGGGATAAAAAATGGAAAATTATCTTGAGGAAAATTATGATGTTGTAGTTGTAGGCGCCGGACATGCAGGATGCGAGGCAGCACTTGCCTGTGCCAGGCTGGGGCTTGAGACAATCATGTTCACGGTGAGCGTTGAGAGCATTGCCATGATGCCTTGTAATCCTAATATTGGCGGAAGCTCCAAGGGACATCTTGTTAGAGAGCTTGATGCATTGGGCGGAGAGATGGGAAAAAATATTGACAAAACATTCATCCAGTCTAAGATGCTTAACAGCTCCAAGGGACCGGCAGTTCACTCACTGCGCGCGCAGGCGGATAAGTCGGAGTACAGCAGGCAGATGAGAAGGACTATTGAGAATACGGAGCACCTTACCGTCCGTCAGGCGGAGGTAGCGGATATTCTCACGGACGATGACAAGAATGTTACAGGTGTAAAGACATATTCCGGAGCTGTATATCACTGCCGCGCAGTTGTGCTTTGTACAGGAACGTATCTCAAGGCTAGGTGCATATACGGCGATGTGAGCAGTTATACAGGTCCTAACGGACTTCAGGCTGCCAATCACCTTACCGATGCCCTAAAGAGGCTTGGAATCGAAGTGAGACGCTTTAAGACGGGTACACCGGCGCGTGTGGACAAGCGCTCAATCGATTTTTCAAAGATGGAGGAGCAGTTCGGTGATAAGCACATTGTTCCGTTTTCATTCACAACCAACCCGGACGATATACAGAAGGAGCAGGTATCGTGCTACCTTACATATACGAATGAGAAAACCCATAAGATTATTAGGGATAATCTCGACCGCTCCCCATTGTATTCGGGAAAGATAGAGGGCACAGGCCCTCGCTATTGTCCATCCATAGAGGACAAGGTTGTAAGATTTGCGGATAAGGACAGACATCAGGTCTTTGTTGAGCCGGAGGGCAATTATACCAACGAAATGTATCTTGGCGGAATGTCAAGCTCGCTCCCGGAGGATGTACAGTATGCCATGTACCGCACTGTTCCTGGACTTGAGAATGTAAAGATTGTAAGAAACGCGTATGCGATAGAGTATGACTGTATCAATGCTGTGGAGCTTAAGTCATCACTTGAGTTCAAGAATGTCCACGGACTTTTTTCAGGTGGACAGATAAACGGAAGCTCAGGCTATGAGGAGGCTGCGGTGCAGGGACTTATAGCCGGAATCAACGCAGCAATGAAGCTTCTTGGAAGGGAGCCTTTGATTCTTGACCGTTCGGAGGCCTATATAGGAGTGCTGATAGATGACCTTGTCACTAAGGAAAGCCATGAGCCTTACAGAATGATGACCTCAAGGGCAGAGTACAGGCTGCTTTTAAGACAGGACAATGCGGACTTAAGACTGTCGGCAAAGGGACATGAGATTGGACTTATTTCCGATGAGCGAATGGAAAAGGTTGAGGAAAAGAGAAGAGCGATAGCTGAGGAGATAAAGCGCCTTAGCAGCGTTATGATAGGTGGAACAAACGAAGTGTGCGATTTCCTCGCAAGACACAACAGCACTGCGCTCAACAACGGTGTATCGCTTGCAGACCTCATAAAGCGCCCTGAGCTTGATTATGAGACAATTGCGGAGCTTGATAAGGACAGAAAGCCTCTTCCTTGGGATGTCATCGAGCAGGTTAATATAAATATAAAGTATCAGGGATATATTGAGAGGGAGCTAAGACAGGTTGAGCACTTTAAGAAGCTTGAGAAGAAGCTGATACCTGATAATATAGATTATGATGAGGTTGGAAGCCTGAGACTTGAGGCAAGACAGAAGCTTAAGAGCTTTAGACCACGTTCTATCGGACAGGCCTCACGAATCTCCGGCGTGTCACCGGCGGATGTTACCGTGCTGTTAGTGTACCTTGAGAGCAGAAGATAGTATGGCAGAAAATATCATTTAGAGATAACATATAAAAAGAGTTAGGAGAGTGTTGATGGCAGATTTTTTAAGAGATAGTCTGGAAAAAATTGGTTATAATGCGACTGATTTGCAGTGTGGGCAGCTTAACAGCTTCCATAAGCTTCTGTGTGAGTGGAATGAATTTATGAACCTTACAGGTATTACTGAATATGATGAGGTTGTTATTAAACATTTTGTGGACAGTCTTGCGGTAAATTGTGTATATTCCTTCAAAAAAACAGACAGGGTTGTGGATATCGGTACGGGAGCGGGCTTTCCGGGCATACCGTTAAAGATAATGTATCCGGATACTGATTTTACTCTTTTAGATTCGCTCAACAAGAGAATCAAGTTCTTAGACGAGGTCATCAGGCAGACCTCCCTAAAGAACATTGAGACTCTCCACGCAAGAGCGGAGGACTACGCGAAAAACAGGGATTACCGTGAGAAATTCGATGTGTGCGTATCGCGCGCAGTGGCGAATCTGTCAACCTTGAGTGAGTACTGCCTTCCTTATGTCAAGGTCGGAGGCTGTTTTATAGCATATAAGGCGGGACAGCTTGATGAGGAGCTTAAATCCGCTGAAAGAGCTGTGAAGCTGTTAGGCGGGGAGATAGCGGATGTGCACAGGCTTACATTGCCGGATACGGATATAGACAGGACATTTGTTGTAATAAAAAAGACGGCAGCCACCTCTAAGAAATATCCAAGAAAGGCGGGACTGCCGGCGAAGGAGCCGCTGCAGTAGGCTGATAGAGTATAGCAATGAGAATTATGATTAGTAATTTCTGTATTGAATAACAATGAGCCGGATACATCACAATTTATAAATTGTGGTGTATCCGGCTCATAATATTCTGTTTTTAAATATTTAATTGAAGAAGCTGTTGAGTATTCTGGCAAGCTTGTCAGGACATTCAAGCTGTGGGGCGCTGATATCTTCGAGAATGACGGAGGATATATTTTCCTTGTCGATATCAAAGGCCGGCAGTGCTTTTTTTGCCTGCCTGTCGGCGGAGCCGGTTACAATGAGTATAGGTGTTGACAGCTTAGACAGCATACGGGCAATATCTGAGTTTAAAAGGTTGCCATGTATGCTTGCCAGCAGAAAACGTCCGTAATAGCCGCCGGTGTGAGCTGCCTCGTACATGGAATCGGCAAGCTCATTCTTCTGTGCCACTTCAAGTCCGGATACCTTGGACAGCTTGTCCATTATGGCAGCGCGGTTGTATTTAAGATTGTACATAAATGAACCGATAACAGGAGTGTTATATACAGCACGGATACATTTTGCAAATACAGGCTTGGTAGAAGGATTGCAGTAGGTAGTCTCCATAGCCTGCGGATTGATAAAGGATAAACCAGAATAGAGCTTAGGTGCCGTCAATGCCGCACAGATAAGTATTGCAGAGGATGTCGATATCGCAGCGGCATGCATACCCGTAGCGGTGTCATGGTGTCTTAGGATTCTGTTTTTCACAAAATCGTTGACTGCAAGGGCGTACATATAGATGGAATAATCAATGGTGCTCTTGTCCGAAAAACCGCAGCCCGGTAGGTCTATGACATATACGGAATGGGATTTGCCAAGCTCTGTTGCTGCAGCTATCCACTCGGACATGTTGGCTGACGGTTCAAGGGTGTGCAGCAGGAGAACAGGGCTGCCGCTTCCATAATGCCTATAGTATATATCACCGAAACGTCCTGTGTACACGCGGCATTCTTCACGATGATTGTGGTTGCCGGAGGTTGCCTTATTATATTCATAGGTGTTGTAGACAGCCATGCACCCAAGTGCCAGGGCTGTCATTTTCAGAAAGGGATGTTTATTTTTGTTGTGACTCATACGAACCTCATTTCTGAGCGATTTTAATTGAAGCTGTGCCGTCAAAGCAATCTGCTTTCGCTCAGAGGCAGATTGCTTATGTTTGAAATATACTTTATATACAGTATAGTATAATACAAATTAACTGACAAGCATGTTTTTTTTATTATAAGCTTTTCAAAAAGCAAATTATAGTATATAATTATTTATAATAGTTCCAATTTACTAGTTGATATTTCAGCAGCTTATAGGAAAAATATTTGACTTGCCAATAAGATATATAACTGAGAGATTCTATGTTATAATGTCATATATTGTGGAATTGTATACACAATGTATGAGTGGTTATTGATACACATATACTTATCAAGATATTTGTCCTGTTTTAAAGAGTATTGGTAAAACCATGTATTAAAAAAAAGATTTACATTTTGCAACGGTCGGATATATTTATATTATATTATGATGTTGGTATCAAAAGGTATTTTGCCCCCAATGATACCGGATTGCTTCGTGCTTTGCACTCTCGCAATCTTCAAAAACATTCATAATTCGCTCATTTTT
>ERZ840371.3276-NODE-3276-length-13395-cov-2.901949_pt1 | contig 13395 bp, 8 predicted proteins | sample MGYA00519937_ERZ840371 | MGnify/ENA primary metagenome ERZ840371 (study PRJEB31850, sample SAMEA3708873) | human gut metagenome | biome: human gut; feature: human-associated habitat; material: faeces | place: China | collected 2014 ... | reverse complement strand
ATTCCATCCTTGTTTGTACATTGATGATTTTGTCTATCTAAGTAAGAAACTGATATAGGGAACCCTCTATCATCATACTCAATTAACTGCTGAGAAAAGTATTTTGCGTTGAAACATCTCTGCCCATCTATTCCATAAAATGTTTCCTTAACAATATTGCCATATTTATCAATATCTTTCTTAACCGAATGATATAGTTCGCTGTTTAAAACAGGCTCTTCTTGGATATTATAAAAACTAATATCATTAATATTTCCACACTGATCATATTCATATTTCCTAATAGCTACACCATCTTTTCTTTTTATAATATTGTCATTACAATCATAATATGTTGTAGTAATAACTCTGCCTAACTCATCATTAGTAAATGTTAGTTTATGTATCCCATTCTTATCTGTGGTTTTGCTTTGACTTACATTATCAGCATTGTTAGAATGATATGATATACTAGTAATGTGACCTAAAGAATCACGAGCGAAAGAATATCTTTTTATGGATGATTTTGTATTATTTGCTACATTATCATAAGGAGTCTGTAATGTTGTCACCGAATTAAGATAGCTGGAAGCCTCTAGATCTGTCACACCTAAAAAATCAGCCACTGATGCTTTTGTATCACTAATACTTGAAATTTTCCACCTAACTATCGTCTTTCCGTATCTGTTACAAAAATCTATATTCTTGATTGAGTTAGAGTTTGGATTATATTCAAATTTCTGAATTGGATAACGGTTATCTTGTTCTGATTCATTAAAATCTTGTGGAATACCCGACGAATTGACATATTCAACTTTCGCTAACCTCCATGAAAAGAAATCTTTTTCTCCTAAAGGGATTCTTTTATATTCAAAACGATAAAACCTATTGCGATGTTTGTAGACTGACTCATCTAATTCTAAAATACCTGTAGGGACGCCCCATTGGTCAACGTAATCAGCATAGTACTTGTACATAGGTTTATTTATGTACCAGTAAAAAAGTCCTATAAGAGCAAATAAAAAGATGGCAATTCCATATCTCGTATTTTTCTTACGTAAATATCTATTGTGTCTTTCCCATAATTGATCAAATCGCAAGTCTAATAGTTTTGCTAGAACTTTAATAAGCGCTTGCTGTTTGCCTATTTCTTTAACGTTAATACCTAATAGTTCGTCATTGAATTCATAAAATACTGGATGAAAGCATTCTTGGTTTTTATCTTCGCTATGTGGAACACCTTCAACAATAAATGGAATAATATATTCCTCTCTGCCCAATTGTCTAAAATAATTTATTTCTTTAGCTACCCAGTCTGATTTAGCAGAATTAGGAGAACAAATTACAATCAGATAATGAGATCTCTCTAACTCTTTATGTAAAGACGAAGATAATCCACCTGCTCCTAAATCTGTTTTGTCTCTAAATACAGGTTTTATTCGCTTAGGGAGTCTTGGTATTTCTTTTCTTATAGTGGTTGGAATAGAATATCTTTCAAGATGATTTTGCAACCATATTGCCCACTTCTCATCTTCGCGTTTATAACTTATAAATGCAGAATAATCAAATTGCTCGTCCATTAGAAAACATGATTTGAAATAAACTTATAAAGAATGATTACTTTTTCCTGGTATTGCTAGTAAACTATCGGTATAACTTCTTAATCTGTTCGTAACAGGATTCAATTATACACACAAATAAAAAACAGCCAACCCAAACAGCGAAACTAAGTATTAGTTTTATACAGATTAATATTATTACACCCCAAATGGTAACTTCTGACCAGTTCCCATACACAATGCTGCAAATAAAAAATATCAGAGTGGGAATAACCGATATAACAATTCTTATATTAGCAGCTTTTTGCTCTTGCTCCGTGGTGTTTATAACTTTGTATGTGTATAAATCTGCGAGTGGTAGCAAACAGTCTACTATTGAACCATAATGAGGGTAACTTTTAGATTTTGAAGAAAAGTCATCAATTTCTTTTATAAGGTGATCGTAAGAATATGCAGAGTTTTTAAATCTCCAGACTGTAGGTATGTTATCTTTATAGTTTACACAGAATGGTGAAGTTGCATTTATAATAAGGTGGGATAATTTTGCTTTCTCGAATGCTAATTTATATTCATTTAGATCATCAATGATAAAATATGTCTTATCTAAGTAGTTTGCAGCCTTTAATATTTCTATTACACAACTATCCCTAGAACTAACAAGTATATGTACGTTTTCTGCTTTACAAATTAGGTTTGCAACATCATTCTCCCATGTAACATTGTTAAGATAGATGCAATCATCACTATATTCTGTTGCAATAGATTCTGACAATTGTCCAGGATTATTAACAACTACCAACCTTTTGAATGTTGTAAGAACTGACAAATAGCAACGTTCCATGAAACGAGAGCTATTCAGTTCATAGTTATAAATCCCTATAGTCCTACCAAGACTCTCTTTAAAAGTAATTCTATCCTTTTCAAAAGCTCTTAAATATAGAGTGTATGATTTTGAATAGTCGAAATCAGAATATTCCTTTATGTCTCGATATACACCGGCTTGCTTTGCATAAAAGAAATAAACAAGCAATGAGAGGGGAATCCAGAATAATGAGGTTTTAATAAGATAGCTTATAAAATCATATGTAAATAAAGCAATAAACGAGTCAATCACATCCATATCTTTTGGCAGAACGTAAAATTCCATCATAAAAACAGAAATTATCAGAGCAAAAAACGCCTTAGTAAATAACTGAGAAAAATGTCTGTATTTATTAGCAATGGACAACTTCGATGCATTCTTCATTTTAAAATGAAGAATATAGGTGCAAACAAAATAGAGTATAAAGTATGATATTAAGAACATTGAGTTAGGTTTATGAAATCCTAATGTTGCTTTAAAACTTTCAATTCGAACTCCTTGCAAATACAAGTTACACTTTCATTTCAAGAAGATCTTCATTCCACTTGGATGTGAGTTTATAATCAATCATGGCGTCCATGTTCGGAGAGTAAACAACTTTGCTGTTTTCAAAAGAGAACAAAACCATATCATCTGTTCCCTGGCTTTGTAATATGCTTAAAAAATATTGAAATTTGTGGTTGAGAACACCATCTAGGGATGCTTGTTCGTTCAGTTTCTTTTTCACTTCATCGACATTTTCCCAATCCAACATACAGTATATGTATTTGTTGATGAACTCGGTATTTTCAATCATTTCCCATAGGACACCTTCAGATATGTCAATTACAGAGAACACTAACTTCGCACATTGGATGTGCTTTCTAAGATGGGTTTGCCAATCGGTTGAAGTTAAATAGACGGTGTCATACATATTAGAATATGAGAATAAGGTATTAGGAGCTCCTATCTTCATTACATCATAACCAACTTTGTTATGAATCAAGTCATCAAGACATTTTTTTACTTTGGCTTGATCATCCTTTAGAAATCTCCTTAAAAACAGGAAATAATATGGTTTGTAGTAATTCTTAAACAAATATACTCTTCTTGTACTCTTATATAGTTCTACTCCAACCAATAAAGTCCATCCTGCGCTACCGAATAATCCTATAATATTTTCTTCAAACGAAAAATGATGTTTATTCCATTCCTGACTATCTACAATGCTGTAAAGCCCTGGAATGATAAACAGGATAGCCATTATCACTAAACAAAAAATAAATATCTTTCTCGTTATGATTATTGCATTAAAAGATTGACCACTTTTAATCAATTTTGCGGCTAAGCACCTAATAAGGTATGTTGTTAGCAACCATCCAGGGAGTACAAGACAAATCCATCCAAATAGAATGTACGAATAGCAAAATGGGAACAACAACATTCCTATTGGAGGTATTAGCATGACAATAACAGCCCCCCCAACCAATATACTTATTGTCATACAAGTGTGCCAAGGCACCGCACATTGTAGATGCAATCACAATTGGTATGACAATGGATTTTCCAGCCAACAGGGTATACACTATAAAAGGAATGATAACACAAAGTAGCGGATATGTGACTTTAATAATTTTCTTCATTTACTTCTCATTCTATATGGGAACTCGCATAATGGGGCGTACATTATATTCGCATAGATGAAGGAACCGATAAAAATCTTTTCACTGATATGGCAGAACACATTTTTTTGAATTTAAAGAACTTATCTTCTGTCGACTCGTTTGTAGGAATTACAAAGTGAGGGATGTCGTGCTACCTTATAATTCCTCAAAATGATAATGTTCGATCATGTCTGCAGGTGGTGTTGCATGAGGCTCAATGTTGTAAGGATGAATTCTAAGGCTTGCCTGTTCTCTTGGTTTTGTTTGAGGATATGCCAGAGAAAGAGCCTCTTTACGTTCTTTTTCTACGTAATCACTCTCGGCTGCATTCTCTGACCAGCAGAGTACAAAGGTATCTGCTGTTTGGATGAATCGTGAGATTTCTTCTGAGTAAATATACCCAGCTTTCAAACGATGTTTGTCAAAGAAAACATCTATGCCAAGAGCCTCGTGTATCTTTGCAATTCTTTCTGCTGACTTGATGTCTTTATGTGAATATGAGATGAACAGTTTCTTTGTTGGTTTGGCAATAATGTTAGTGTTCAATTTACGTGGAGTATCAACTATATTCGTAATGAAGATCATCTCTCCTGCGACCGCTCCATTTACAAACACGTTAACCGAACAACTTAACTCATACACATCAATATCCGATGGAATAATGTAGTCAAATGAACGTTTTACAAACGAGCCTTGCCAAGTCACGGATTTGCGACTATTATATAGCAGGGTGTTGCCATTGATATTAAGTTCAATCTCTACATTGTCACCCTTCTTGAGTTTGACTTCCAAAGGTTCGTACCCTCTTCGCTCTGCATTTTTGTCGGCTTCTGTGGCAAGTTCCTTAACATGCTCTGCCTCTTCTTGAAGATGCAAATACACCTGCACTATCACATGCTGGTTGCAAGCGACCTCGGCAGGGGCAAACACGGAACTATATACGGATTTGGGTCTATTCTTTTTGCTGAAAAGACGAGACCAAAATGAAGGCGGTAAGGTATTTGTGTAATTGTCACGGTTCCAGATTGTTGGTTCGTGACTACATCTTTTAGACTGAGAAGAATCGGGAGTTTCTGCAAATCCGTCACTTGCCATTTCTGTCACTAGCATAGAAGAATTAGAACCAATTTGTCTCGTCTCAAATTCTCCAGATGTCGGGTTAAAAACAAGTTCAGACATACTATCTCGGAATTGACCACTCTGAGTTCGGACATCATTCGCCACCTTTTCCAAATCTAGCTTTGAGTTATTTTGTCCTGATTCTACAGAAGAAGTACTTACTGGATTACAACTAGAACCAAAACAAATATTAGTCGAACAAAGTGATGTGATAAATGAGACTATTGATTCTGTCCTTATGTTTAAAGCAAGACACTTAGCATTTTTATGAATTTTCCCACCATAACTTTCGACATGTATATTAGGTACATTATTATAAATATTCGATGATATTCCAAAATAAAATTTGCTTACATGACAATCTCTTGGAATTTCATTACATTTTGGAAAGAGCACCTCATCACCTTCATCCGATATGTAAACATTAAATAATGTTACGTTGTTACTCAACACCTTTAATGATTTGAGTTTTTGGGCAGACATCTCCGCCCTGGCTTCTGCATCAGGTTCACCATCAAAGGGTTCACCATCTGTGATATTTATAACAATAGGAGCTGGTATGTCTGAATATAACCCCTCTTCTATTTTTTCTTGACAGACATTTATCCATGTTTCAAGACACTCCGTTGCCAAATCAAAAGCCTTAGACAAAGGAGCATAACCATTTGCTTCAATTGGAATAAAGAGACCTCCATTGTTTTTAACATCTTGTAGTTCTGCGACATAATTTCCAACCCAATCTTCTTTTATAATTTTAGCATTAGGGGCATCACTACCTCCATATCCTATTATAGTTATGAATAAACGATTTTTTATTTGAGTTCCAGATATACAACCATTAACACAATCTATAATAGCAGACTGTATAGCCATAGCCACAACTTCAGCACGGCTTCTACCTTCAGTATTGCATAAGTTCATTGAAGAAGATTGGTCAATTAAAAATATTAAATGCCCAGGTGACCTTGTACCCCAATTTATACATGCCATATATTATACAACAAATTTTAAGAAGTCTTAATTTAATAATTATATAATAATGAACCATAGATGCTACTTATTCAACACATACATCAAGCTGGTAATGAGTTTCTTGCTTGATGCCATTGGATTCTTGAAATCTATTTGATCGATGTCGGAGATGTCGAGACGGATGCTCTTGGCGTATGGAGCATCATCTAGCATGAGTGGTAGGATAGGTTTGTTCATATTGACTGCATACCCTATTTCACGAATCACGTTGATGGAGGCATTGGAGTTGGCAGAACTAATGAAGATGACAGCCTTTGAAACCTCAATAGCATCAACTATGAGTTCTTTGTAGTTGGAACTGCTATAGATGCCTTCTTTGTCTATCCAATATTCTATGCCGTTCTCCTTTAGGATATTGCAAAGATGCTCTGCCATTTCCTTGTCTCTACGAGAATAGCTAATGAATACCTTGTGATGCATATTCGAACGTTCTGGTATTTCTATGATATTGTTCTCTGATGAAATTGTCTCATCTGACTCCGTCTCAGAATGATGTTGATAATCTACAAGAGCTGCCTTTGCAGCAAGGCTTTCAAACAAAGTTATTATGTCCGATTCGGAACAAAGCTTATAAATGTCATACCAATAGAGTTCAACATTTAATGTCTTGTTGGTTCGGGACAAGTTACGAGCAATTGCCTCTGACATTTGTTCTATTACCTTCTGGATTGGAATCTTTGCAGAGCCAGCACCAATGGTAGGGAATGCAATGGAGGTCATATCCATGGCAAGCATCAACTGGAAGCATTTGTCAACGGCATGCTGGAGGAGGTAGTTCAGCACATCATCTTCTGTTACCTTGCTTGACATAATGTCCATGCTTCGTTTCTTGTCAATGGTGATGCAATGGAACACATACTTTTGATGCATCATGTTGCCAGCGGTTGTCACTATAACATCGCCAAGTTGTACAGGAATCATTTTCTGTGCATCCCTCATGATGCTTTCACCACCAGCTAGGTAAATCGCACCAGAAACACCTGCATGACCACCGCCCATAGTCACATAGCAGTCATCACTACTAACTATGACTTCGGCCTGTGTCTCAATGATATTACCGAACTTAACCGTCAACGTCGATTTGTTGAATGTATATGTTCTTGATTCCATAGTCATTCTATAAATATTTTCGAGCGTAAAACCCATTCATCAAGCGTGGATTCTATCTGGTCCTTAATCTTAAAAACCTTATCTTTATCTACTCGTTTGTAGGAGATGAATATGCGGGACATGCAATTATATTTCTTCAAAATTATACACTTCCTTCATGTCGCTTGGATAGTCTGCATGGGGGGCTATGCTGATTGGATGGATGGAGGGTATTACCACTTATTCAAGGAAATATCTCTTCCTTTCTTTTTGCGATAGATTATAAGTATTATATATCTTCATTGCGTTGTAAGTATTTTCATCATTTACAAATTCAATTCCACTAACAACAAAGTTGTAGTTCTCATCTTTATGAGTAACAATTATATTGCCATTACCAACAAATTGAACATACTCCTTTAAACCAACAAGAGGTGTCTTTTCTAATATAATACCAGATTTTATATTATATACGTATACGTTGTTATAATCTGCACATACAAGGAAATTCCCATCATCACTTATGTTAACTACTGTCATATATTTATCAGTGTTTATTCTCTTATCTTTTATTTCTTGTCCATCATTAACGTTCCAAAATCTGATAGTATTATCACATGCAGAAGAAACTACTATAGAATCATTAATGAATGCAACATACTCAACAGTATTTGAGTGTCCATAGAATTTTCGAATTAATTGACCGCTTTCTGGATTCCACAAACCAAATTCATCCTTAAATCCTGTAGATAATAATTTTTCACCATTTTTGTCAAATGAAAAAGAAATGGTTGGTTGATCACAAGTAGTAGAGAAATCCAATTCATTCCTATAGACAATAGTGTCTTCAGAAATATTCCATATGTTAACTTTGTGCTTAAGGTCATAATCTTTACCCCTCCAAGCTAATGCAACAATATTATGTTTTTTGTTATATATGATATTGTCAACTACAAAATATGTGGAATCTATTTGTGTTGCATTTCTGATTGAATATACACGTTTTTCTTTGTTAAATTTTTGGACGTGAATGTTCTCGTAATCACTAGCAAATAACGTTTGATTAGGGAAATCAACATTTAATGCAGTTGCACCATTAGTTCCGAATAACATATCTATTTTGTTATATTCTTTTTTTCGTTCTGGATTGAAATATAATTTAGCATGAGAACCATATGATGCGGCAAAAAAATTACCCGAATAGGAATATGCTATAGATCTAATGTCTTCAGAGTCGCCGTTTTTTCTCCATTCTTCTATTTCAGAGAAACCGTCCATCTCATAATATCTTATACTTTTGTCATTTGAGTATCCAGTGGAGAGAGCGAAAACTCTATTTCCCGGATCAAATTTATAGTCAGAAATATGATAATGATCTAGAACGAATACAGATTTTCCTGATGCTATATCGTAAATCGACAATCTATGATTGTGCTCCTCATTACCAATCGTATGCACAGCTAAATACTTAGAATCGTGACTAAACTTCATTCCAGAACAATAACATGTGTCCACATTTACTTTTAAATTAAGCACCCGTTCATTCTCATTTAGTTTTTTTACTTTAACAGAATCATTATAAAGGACTGCAAGCATATTCTCATCATCGTCAATTGCTATGATATCGTTACCCAGATCTATAATTTTTACATATTCTTTTGTTTCGTATATGCCATCATGTGGTACAATTAGATAGCTACCAGGATATGATAATGAGATATCACCATAGGACATAGTCAATAGTATAGAATCCATCCTTCCCTGTGCGTTTTCCTTCCATAAATACACATTGTTATCATAATCTCGTGTTAATACGTCATTGCTTACTGGATTACACAAAACTTGAAGAACACTCTTTGGATGATTCATTCTAAGCGATTCTATCTCTTGGCCTGTTTTTGTGCTCCACACTCTTGCCGTTTTATCGTTGGATGAAGAATACAACCTTTTATCATCACCAGAAAAAGCAAGCGACAAGAATTCTCCTAAATGTCCATTAGATTGTGTATATGACTCATTTTCATATACTAATTTGTTATATGCCAACCTAAGACTAGACAATGCTTCATCTGTAACAGGTTTGATATTTGAGTCTAAACTATCAGGAAGAACCTCGTTTAGTAATGCTATCGCTTTCAGAACTTCTCCATTGTTTATTAATTCTTTACATTTTTCTGCAACTGCCCTTGACTGATTCTCCATCATTCTCCAATTAGCCTTGAGAACATTATCGCGTTCCTCCGCTAAACGAATATTACTCACCTTCAAATCCGCATTGCTTTTTGCAAGATTTTTCTCAGACAAATCGAGTTTTTCGTATGCCCGTTGAATGCTATCTTTAGCTACTGTAAGTGCAGTATTTACTTTGGTAATACTATCACTTTTTGCATCAAGATCTTTATTCTGTTGCTCAATCTGGGCATTCTTAGCCTGAAGTTCTTTATATTGCGTTTCTATCTGTACGTTTCTTTTGTCCAATTCTTGATTCTGTGTCCAGATGTATCCGGCAACACCAGCAACAATAAGAATGGCTGCTAACAAACCAGCTATCGTATAACGCCTTTTCTTCTTCTGTTCTAACAGGAAACGATTCCACAACGCATCATATTTCACATCAAACATGCGCGATACAACTTTGACGGCAGCTGCATCACGTCCGTTGTCATTGATGTTGATACCATAAATGGCTCGTTCGCCCTTCAAAGAACGTAGGGCTAGAGGGAAGCATTCGTTTTTAGGGTCATCAGCATTGGCTTCGCCATCTACAATAAAAGGTATGATGTCTTTTTCACGCCCTAAATCAATGAACCTCTGAATACCACGATTCACCCAGTCACTCTTTGTTGCCTGTGGACTACAGATAACGATGAGATAACGCGATGATTCGAGTGCAGATATCAATGACTCTTCCAATCGGTGACCATTCAAATCTGTCTTGTCACGAAATACAGGACGTATCTTAGTTGGCAGATTAGGATTCTTTTCACGAAGAGATGTTGGAAACTTATATCCTTCCAACGTCTTCTGAAGATCCTCTGCTATCTTGTCATCTTCCCAACAATAGGAAATGAATGCGAAATATTCGTATTTACCGTCAATCATTTTGTTAATTTTGTTCTAATTTGCCAAGTGCGTATGCAAGGCTGGCGATGAGTTTTTTGTTTGCGGATTCAGGTTCTGTATAATCTATCTGGTCAATGTCACCAATGTCATAGGCTATGCTCTTGGCGTATGGTGAATTGTCGAGCATAAGAGGGATGATGGTCTTGTTACGCTGAACGGCACAACCGATTTCTCGTATTACATAACGGGATGTATTGGAGTTGACAGATGATACGAAAATTACGACCTTAGCCGTTTCTATGGCATCAACGATGACCTCCTTGAAATTCTCGCCACTAAACATACCGTCTTTGTCAATCCAATATGGTACACCATTCTCGTCGAGCAATGCTTTCAATGGCAATACGCTTTCCTCATCCTTACGAGAATAACTGATAAACACTTCGTGCTGCATCTCAGAGCGCTTTGGGCGAACAATATTCTTGTTGACTGTACCAACAAGTTCTTCCTGGAATGGAATCTCATCCTTACTCAATTTGGCTATTGCAGATCGAACTGCAAAATGCTCAAAGAGGTCAATGTAATCCATTTCCTTGAGAATATGGTTGCGATCGTAAAGATACAACTCAATATGGTATTCCTTTTGTGAACGACAAAGATTACTTGAAATTGTATCTGCCATAACCTTTGCCACATCACCAAGTGGTATATGAGCCAGACCTGCACCTATTGTAGGGAAGGCAATGGAGGTGAGGTCAAGAGCTTGCAACAGGCGGAAACACTTATCCACAGAATGCTGTAGAATGTAATGGTTCACGTCCTCTGGGTTCGACAACTTGTCGTCATAAAAAGCTTGCTTCTTGTCATGTGGGATAGTCAGACAATGGAAGATAAATTTCTGATGTTCCATCGAACCTGCTGTAGAAACCACCACATCACCGATTTGTGCCGGTAACTTCTTCTGTGCATCCTGACGAATGGCTTCACCGCCTACCTTCAGTATTGCACCAGAGATGCCGCCTCCCATAGAGATGCCTGTATCATCACTACTCACAATGACATCCGCTTTCGATGTCGTAATATCTCCAAACACTATTGTTAGTGTAGAGTTGTTGAATTTGTATGTTCTTGGTTCCATATTTATCTCAATCCTTGTATGTTCCAATAATCAGCATTCCTGTCAGCGTCTCTATCGAATGAATCGCAAAATCGTTTTTGCGTATCAGAGAGTTTGACGGATGAATAATCTCTTGGTCTTGGGATGGAAGATGTTTCACCTTTCCATTCACAAATCAACCATGGGAATACGTCGCAACTAACACATTGCGTTGGTTCTTGGTGTTTTGTATAGTCAATGTATGTGCCAGGCTCTTCGTAATGATTGTTCATCCCTGTATTATTACAATATGTGGAGAAATCCTTCTTGATCTGCTCGTATGCAGAATTATTCTCTATGCAAGCATATCCTTCGATGTAATTGTCGCTTTCCAAAAGTTGCTCTATTGCATCATCTGGCATAGTTTTGTAATCGCAACAGAATACACGGATTCCTCCTCGATTTGTATGAAGGCAGATGATTGTGCTATCAGAAAGTTCTTTTGATTCTTGCTTGACAACTCTTTCTGTATCTTTCGAATAGTACCGGCAATAAGGAGTTTTATAACCTGCACATCGTTCACATTCGGGGAACCCACACATGGTGTCATTGCATTTCTCTCCTGTTGCACGAGGTCTTGCATTCTGTTCCTCGTAAAGTTGATGCTCCTTTTTGAGAACTGTTGTACCGTTGGACGTAACGGTTTCCTTTGGAATATTTGCAATAGTCGCTGTATTCTGCTCTTGGGAGTTCCCAAATCGACCAGTCATCCAGTACCATAGCAACCTTACAAGGAGTAAAGACGTTGGTACACCTATTATTAATAGTATGGCTACTACAAAATCACTCATTCTTCAATTTCTTTATTGCTGGTTCATAACCTTGGTTAGCGGCTATTTTGTACCATCGTTTTGCTTCATCCATATCTACTTCTACGCCCCAACCGTTGGCATAGCATTCACCTATCATGAACTGGGATTTTATATTTTCCTTCTCAGCAGCACGCATATACCAAGCAAAAGCTTCCTCCATGTTTACAGGGACTCCCTCACCCTTACGAAGACAATCTGCAAGGTTGCGTTGAGCGCTCGCATATCCCATTTCTGCTGCATAACGGAACCATTGAGCTGCCTTTTGAAGGTTACGTTCATGTCCATGACCTTCGTAATGATAGATGGCAATAGCATTTATGGCGTTTGCAGAGCCCATATCAGCTGCATCAAGGAAACATTCCATGGCTTTATCATATTTCTCTTGACCGTAATAGAGCCAACCTCTTTCTAAAAGAAGATTCACTTTCAAGGGCTTGGTAGCATTCTCAAACATTACATTATCATCAGAAGCAGCAGCCTTGAAGAACTGCTTAAGCCTCTCGTAGAATGTGTCATAATAAGCAATACTATACTGAGGACCATTCTTGTACCTAACTTTGTCTATGTCAGAAGGTAGTTCTTTTGGGAAAGCTTCGAATCCAGACAGCATGATCGGAATAATGTTTTTGTTCAGTTCCAAAGCCTTTGCTAATTCCACTCGAAGCCAATCCTTTTCATCCTTGTTTTCCAATATTCTGTCAAAGACTTTGGCATCACATATCAGGATAAAGTCTTCACATTCTTCTATACGTTTGAGTAACTGCTTGTTAAAGTCACCATTGCCAAGATTCTCTTGATCAAAACTCACATTGTAGTTGTCTTGGCGAAGTTTTTCTACCAAGAGTTTCGCTGCATCCTGACCACCATCACGTCTGTAGCTAATGAATATGTCGTATTTGGTTTTCATAGTTCTATCTGATACAAGTACGTTTCCGAGGATTGCTATTTCTTTACGTATGGAAGTATATTCTCAAAATTTTCAATAGAAAAAGACTGCATGTGTCGCAAACTTGCAGGTAACATACGAGGAGTAATATCAGGTGAAAGAATTGTGATTAAATTTCCATCACGATAATTACTT
>ERZ840371.3272-NODE-3272-length-13398-cov-2.511279_pt1 | contig 13398 bp, 10 predicted proteins | sample MGYA00519937_ERZ840371 | MGnify/ENA primary metagenome ERZ840371 (study PRJEB31850, sample SAMEA3708873) | human gut metagenome | biome: human gut; feature: human-associated habitat; material: faeces | place: China | collected 2014 ... | reverse complement strand
ATGGCCGCCGTGTCCTCGTCCGACTTATCGGTTGCGGGCTTGAGCTCATGCCCGCCCAAGGTGAGGGTATGGCCGCCGGCCATGTATTTGGTGTACAGGTCGCCCAGCTCACCGCCCATATCACACGTGAGCAAATACTGGTCGCGGCCAATGCTCACCGGCTCCTCGCCCATCATCTGGCGCAGTTTGTTGTACTGGCTCGCCGGCGTCACATACAGACCCATCGCATCGGCGTTGCTTCCCTCGAGCGCCTTGGGAAGCTTTTCGCCCATGGCCTTGCACATCTCGCCCGCCACCACCGAGGGGCCCGAGCCGCCAAGCGGGTAACTCAGATACGAATCGATCTGCACATGCTCACCGGCAACATCGGCGATATTGACCTTTTTGCCGGTCTCGTCGTTGTTGTCCGCCGACTTGCGCTCGCCATGCCATGCAGCGTACAAATCGACCGTTGCATCGGCCAGCACCATGCGATCGGCCTCAGACGGATTGACATACTCCTTGTAGTAGTCGAGCGTTTCGGGCGTGTAATAGACATACGTCTGAGACACGTCAACAGGGTTATAGCGCTCCAGGTTTTCGTTCATCACATTGGCAATAGACATACCGCACGTCACCGAGGTAATGGCCAAAAACAGAATCATCGCGATGACGCCCATCGAAAAGCACACCGTGTTGACCTTGGCCGCAAGCTGGCGCACGGTAAACATGTTAAGTCCGCGCCAATACACGCCGCGCAGGCTCTGCAACAGCTTGATAAGCATGCCCGAGAGTCCCCAGAACAGGGCAAAGGTGCCCACTGTAACCATAGCGGTCGTAATGCCAAACTGGTTCATAGCCTCTTGCAGCTTGCTGTCCGTCGCGGTTAGCGGGAACCCATCACGTAGCAGACGGTAATAGGCCACGCCCACAAGCACCACGCCCACGGCAAAGATGGCAATCGCGATCCAGGGGTTGCGTGTCTTGATGCTCTCGTTGCGACGCTCGGCACCCATAAGCTCGATGAGTTTGGTACGACGCACGGCGCGAAGGTTCAGCAGTAGCGTGAGCACAAACATCACGAGCATGCAGGCAAGGGTCAGGTTGAACGCATGCGCCGAGAAGAAAAAGTGGAAATTGGCAATCTGCGTCTTAAAGAGCGAGGCCGTAAAGAACGTCATGAGCTGGGAGAGCCCCACGCCCAGCACAATGCCGGCAACAAAGGCCACGACCGATACTATCACGGTCTCGAGCGCCATGATCGTGGCGACGCGCCCGCGCCCCATGCCGAGCACCTGGTACAGGCCAAACTCCTTCTTGCGGCGTTTCATGATGAAGTTATTGGCATACACCATCAAAAAGGCCATGACACCGGCCAAAAAGTACGTCAGGTAGCCGAGCATGCTGCCCATAACCTGCGCCAAGCCCTTTTCATCGATTCCGGCGATGTCAACCTGCATCGAGATGGTGTTAAAGGCATAGAAGACCGTGACGCCCAGGGTGAGCGTCAAAAGGTAGACGAGATAGTCGCGGCCGGCGCGGCGGACGTTGCCCCAAGCGAGTTTACAGAGCATCGGAGCCCTCACCGCCCATCATGGCAACGACCTCCATAATGCGGTCGAAAAACTCTCGGCGGTCGGTGTCGCCGCGGCGCAACTCGGTGAAGATTTTGCCGTCGCGAATAAACAGTACACGACTCGTGTAGCTGGCGGCAAAGCTGTCGTGCGTGACCATGAGCACGGTAGCGCGTAGGCGGCGATTGAGGGCCTCCAGGCTCTCGAGCAGCAGGCGAGCGCTCTTGGAATCGAGGGCGCCGGTGGGCTCGTCGGCCATGATCATGGTGGGATCGGTGACGAGCGCGCGAGCCGCGGCAACGCGCTGCTGCTGACCGCCGGACATCTGGTAGGGATACTTGTCGAGCACCTGACTGATAGACAGACGCGCGGCTACATCCTGCACGCGGGTCGAGATCTCTGCCGAGTTTGTGCGGGCGATGGTGAGCGGCAGGGCGATGTTCTCGCGCGCCGTGAGCGTATCGAGCAGGTTGGAGTCCTGGAAGATAAAGCCCAGTTCCTCGCGGCGGAACTGCGAGAGCTTGGCCTGCTTCATGCGCGTCACGTCCTGGCCGTTGATGCGGATCGTGCCACTTGTGGCGCTATCGATGGTCGACACGCAGTTGAGCAACGTCGACTTGCCCGAGCCCGAAGCGCCCATGATGCCAACAAATTCGCCGCGGTCGTTGAGCGCGCGGGTCACGTTGCCCAGCGCTCCATATACCTTTTCGAGATGCGCGACCTCCAGTACCGGGGTCGCCATGTGCGTGGTTTGCATACCGAGTCCTTTCTTGCGATTAGTCTACGGCATCTATAGTCGCAAGAAGCCGAGTCGGCTACCATCGATATGACTTACGCTTGCCTTACCGTTGTGTAAGGTACGGGTAGCTAGCCTGTCACGTGTTGATGTTGAGAGAGGACTCCTGTTGAAGACTGTTCATGTTGCCGCCGGGATCATTCGCAAGGAAGGATCCGACGAGCTGCTGGCCGTGCAGCGCGGCTACGGCGACATGCAAGGACTTTGGGAGTTCCCGGGTGGTAAGCTCATGCGCGGCGAGTCGCCCGAGGACGCCGTACGCCGCGAGCTTATGGAAGAGTTGCAGGTAAAAGTCACCAACCTGCGCGATTTCTACACCGTTGAGTATGACTACCCCGATTTTCATCTCTCCATGGAGTGCTACTACTGCTCGCTCGCCGATGAATCCGATGAGCCTCAGAAGCACGACCGCCAGCTCGATATCCGCTGGATTCCGCGCACCTCGCTTGCCACCGTTGAGTGGATGCCCGCCGACAAGGGGCTCATTGATGCCCTGATTGAGCTGAAGGAAGCCCGGCTTGAGGCAAGCGCCGCCGATGACGCCGCGCCCAACACAGCCGCCAAACCCAGGCGCAAACCTAAGCGCCGCAGCAAAAAGCGCCCCAAGCCCGGCCTGCTGGACGGCATCGATACCTCGGACCTCTCCGCTGACGAGCGCGAACTGGTCCGCCGGCGCGCCGCCATCAAAAAGTCCATGAAGGGCAACAAGCGCGCCAACACCAAGCCCGAGCTGCTCGTACGTCAGCGCCTACGGGCCGCGGGCCTTACGGGCTATCGTTTGGAATGGAAGGTACCCGGCAAGCCCGACATCGCCTTCCCCGGCCGCAAGATCGCCATCTTCGTCAACGGCTGCTTTTGGCACCGCTGCCCCAAGTGCAACCCGAGCCAGCCCAAGCGCAATGTTGATTTTTGGGAGGCAAAGTTCCGTCGCAACGTCGAGCGCGACCGCGCTGCCGTGGCGGCACTCACTCAAATGGGCTGGACACCCATAACCATCTGGGAATGCGAGCTCAAAAAAGACCGCATCGACGCCACGATGGAAAAGGTCATCGAGCAGGTACGGGCTGCAGAGCCGCAGCGCTAACAGCGAGCATTCACACGCCCCACACAGGCGAGCCACATCCACGTCACAAACCTTAGAAAGCCCTTAAGCCCAAAACCTTTCAAGAGTGTTACTCAATAGCCTTGACCTGCGGTTTCATCGTAACACCAAACCAGGTTAAGCCTTTCTTTAGCGCTTCTTTGAACGGTCCGCTGCATAATACTGCCAACGCACGGGACCTAGCAGCACACCCTGTGCGCAACCTTTTGGTGGACATCGAGGAGGCCGCATAAGCATGCATTCTTCCAATGACGCAACACAGCAGCCATCCCTAACACATGCAGACCTTTTCTCCTTCCCCCCGACACAGAGAAATGGCCTCCTCGACTCCCCCACCACAAAAGCAAAACGCTCAACCGACCAGAACCTCAACTTGCGAGCATCGTTCGAAAAGCTCCAAGCATCCCTAAACAAGGCGTTCCCCGAACAGGCAAGAGCAATCTAAGCCCATCGCGCTTTATACTGATGCCATGCGAAACATGGATCACATAGAATTGCACCGCGGAGGACGCGAGGAAGCGTTTCCCGAGACCGCCGATGACTGGCCCTATATTGCCGAACGCGCAGAATTCGCTCGCTATCCGGGCAATTCCGTCCCCTGGCACTGGCATTCCGAAGTTGAGCTTTTCTACATGGAGCAGGGAGCGATTGACTATCGAACGCGCGCGGCTCATGAGCACGTACGCTTTGAGGAAGGGTCCGCCGGCTTTATCAACGGCGGCGTTTTGCACAGCACGCTGCAATCACCCAATTCGGCACCAGCCATTCAAATGTTGCATATCTTTCAGCCGTCGATGCTCGGCGATCCCGCGGGACGCCTTCAAAAGCGCTATATCAATCCTTTACTGCAATGTCGAGGCGTCGATGTGCTCAAATGGTCGCCCACCAACCCCGACGATATGCCCTTTATCGATTTGCTAAAGAGTTCCTTTAACCACGACCTTCAACGGCCGCAGAACGAGATGGCGCTTCGGAATAGCTTGTCAGAGCTCTGGATTCAGATTTACGCCAAGGCCGAACCGCTCTTTTCCTCCGACAACGCCTCTTGGATGACCAACCGCGACGTACAGTTCAAGGCAATCCTGGACTATATCCGCGCGAACTATGCAGCCGCTATAGATGTGCCCCAGATGGCATCTGCAGCCGGCGTAAGCGAAAGAGAGTGTTACCGCATTATCGAAGCTTGCGCAGGAACGACCCCGGCGGCATATCTGCGCGCATACCGCGTAAACCGTGCTTGCGAACTTTTGACACACACCACGCGAACGGTCCAGACAGTCGCGCGCCAATGCGGCTTTGCGACAGCAAGCCATCTTGGCCAGGTATTTAAAGAACAAATGGGATGCACTCCTTCGAGCTATCGAGCAGCGAGGCAGAATCTCGATAGCACCAGGCAGAAATCCCGCTAGCCTTTCTTCTGTCACCGCATCAAACTTGCAGGCAAACAACAGAGAGGAGCAATCATATGAAGCACTTTGACCATATCGTATTTGACGTTGATGGGACATTGGCAGATACAGAAGAAAGCGTTCTATCATCGCTTGTCCAGATTGTCCAAGAAGAGACCGGCAAAACGCTCCCCCGACACGAGCTTGAATTTGCCCTCGGCATACCCGGCAAGGATGCCCTTGAGAAACTTGGAATCTACTCGCAGGCAACGTTGGATCGCTGGTGCCAAGTTGCCGCCAGCTTTAAAAGCACCATCAGCGTGTTTCCAGGTTTGCTTGAAGTCATCGCAACACTCGCCGATAGCGGCTGCAAACTTGGCATCGTCTCCTCACGTGCGCGCGACGAATACACAAAAGAAATTGCACCCCTTGGTTTCGATAAGTATTTTGAGCACATCATCCTTGTCGAAGACACAACCGAACATAAACCCGCACCCGCACCCATGCTCGAATATCTCCGGCGTACGGGCGCGAATCCTGGCAACGTCGTCTACGTTGGCGACACCGTCTACGACGAACAATGCGCAACTTCGGCAGGGGTCAGTTTTGCCAGAGCGGCATGGGGATCACACCAAGACATCCCAAACGCCACCTACAACCTCAAAACCCCCAACGACCTACTAACCCTAACAACCAAATAACCCACGCGTCCCACCCTTTCAGCCCCAACACCACAAGGGCGATTGAGCAGAACGGCTTGGGCGGGTCCCCGTACTTAGTTTCCAAAATCATTCCGCAGCGCGAAGGCTTCTTATTATTTTCCGCCCTAACGCCACAAGGGCGACGACCTCGAGTAGGTCAACCTGGGAGGGACGAGGGCTTAGTTCCCCAATCTTTCCGCAGGGGGCAAAAAGCCTCGCCGCACGAAGTGCGCAGCGAGGCTTTTTGCATGCCCGAGGACGATTGGGGAACTAAGCCCCCGTCCCTCCCCGGGATATGTAGCGAGTCGGAGTACCCTTGCTGTTACTCTGCCTTGCCCACAGAGTTGAGGTTGGTCATGCGGATCTTAACCAGCTCGGTGATCTCGCGCATGCCCTCCTTGGCCGGCTTCTTGGGATCGAAGCAGGCGGGGTTCTCGGCCATGTAGGCCATGAAGCCCTTGGTGAAGGCCTGACGCAGCTCGGTAGCGTAGTTAACCTTGCAGATGCCGTTCTTCACGGCCTCGGCAACCTGCTCATCGGGCACACCGGAGGTGCCGTGCAGGACCAGCGGCACGTCGACGGCGTCGCGGATGGCCTTGACCACGGACTGCTCGATGTGCGGATCGCTCGTGTACACGCCGTGGCTGGTGCCAACGCCAATAGCGAGGGAGGTGCAGCCAGTGCGCTCGACGAACTCCTTGGCCTCGGCAGGATCGGTGTAGGGGCTCTCGCCCTCAACCGCGGGACCGTCGTCCTCCTTGCCGCCGACCTTGCCGAGCTCAGCCTCGACGGGCACGCCCATGGCGCGGCCAGCATCGGCGACGGACTTGGTCAGGGCGATGTTGTCCTCGAAGGACTCGTGCGAGCCGTCAATCATAACGGAGGTGTAGCCCGTGCGGAAAGCCTGCATGCAGCGGTCATAGCCATCGCCGTGATCGAGGTGCAGAGCGACGGGCACGGAAGCGCGCTCGGCGGCAGCCTTGACCATGCCGTAGAAGGAGTCCAGACCAGCGGTCTTGATGGTGCCCGGGGTGGTCTGCATGATGACGGGGGACTTGGTCTCCTCGGCAGCGGCCAGAACGGCCATAACAAACTCGAGGTTCTCGACGTTGAACGCGCCGACGGCGTAGTGGCCGGCCTGAGCGTCCTTGAGCATCTTTTCGGTGGTAACAAGTGCCATGAGCGTTTGCTCCTCTCCCTCGCCCGCATCTGGACATCGGGCGTAGTTGTTCACAAGGCGTTTTACCTTGCGTTTTGCTGCGCTCATTGTATGAAATTCAGCGGCTTTGCACGTGCGAGATATTGTCATCGCGCGAGGTTCAACCTTCATTTTTGAAAAGCAAACGGAAGGGATCGAACCCGAGCGCGCGTGTTCGATATTGAGTTTTGAGCCTTGATCGTCTTTCTTTTATAGAAAAGATAAGTAATCGAAAGGTATTTTCTTACTCAAAAAGAAAATGAACGAAAATAGAGTCAACACAATTCCTGCAAATTTCAGACGATGATGGAGCAGATATGGCCCACGCAACAACCCGAGCTTTCGCCGACGAGCGTCGTTCCGCCATCATGGAGATGCTCGATCATAATGCCTCGGTGCAGGTAGCAGAAATCGCCCAGACCTTTGGCGTGTCCTCCGTCACCGCCCGAGCCGACCTGGACGCGCTCGCCGAAGCAGGCAAGCTGCGCCGCACGCATGGCGGTGCCGTATCGCTCCACAAACGCCTGACCGTTTCCACGCAGGATCGCCGCATCAATGTCAACGTCGCCGCCAAGCAGGCCATCGCGCAAAGCGCCATTGAACTCGTCGGCAATGGTGACACTCTGCTCGTCGACTCGGGCACCACAGCGCTCGAGTTCGTCCGGCTCCTCGACCAGCGCGATGGCATCACCGTCATCACGGCCGACATTACCATTGCCGATTACATCGACGAGAGCATGCCCTTAGTCGATGTCGTCATGCTGGGCGGGGCACTGCGCAAAGGCCATCGCTATCTGCACGGCCCACTTACCATGCAGGCGCTCCAAATGGTCCACGCCGATCTTGCCGTCATGTGCCCTGGCGCTTTTGTTCCCGGCTGCGGCTTTACGACCGACTTTCCGCAGATGGCCGAGACCAAAGCGGCTATGGTCGGTGCCGCTCGTCAAAGTGTCGCCCTCATGGACGCCAGTAAGGTCAACGGACGTGGCATGTACCGCTTTGCCGAGCTGACCGACGTCAACGCCATCGTAATGGACCGTGACCCCGATCACGCCGTCGCCATCTCAATCGCCGAGATCGCCGACGACACCCGCCCAAATCTCGTCATCGCCGGCGCTTAAACAAAAACCACCACAAAGGTCTCCTTTGTGGTGGTTGAGCATCAGAAGTGAATGTGTCGCTACTTGGACAGCTCGTCGGCGAGAACCTCGATCTGAGCGCGCGAGGCGTCGTTGAGCGAACCCAGGACGGTCACCTTATTCTGCGTCAGCGTGATGTCTTTCATACCCTCGAGCTCCTTGGTCATAACCTTAGCGGCGGCAGGTGCCCAGGAACCGGCCTCGACGAGCGCCACGGTGCGGTTCTGGTAGGCATGCTCGGCGAGCGTGTGGATGAAGGTGCTCATAAACGGGAAGATCTCGCCCTGATAGGTGATGGAGGCGAGCACCAGACGGTCATAGCGGAACGCGTCCTCAACGGCCTCGGCCATGTCGTCGCGAGCCAGGTCAAAGACGGAAACCTTCTGGCCGCGAGCCTCAAGCGCAGATGCAAGCTCCTCAACGGCAGCCTTCAGATGGCCGTAGACGCTCGCGTAGGCAATGGTGATGCCCTCGTCCTCGGGCTGATAGCTCGACCAGGTGTTGTAGGTGTCGAGGTAGTAGCCCAGGTTCTCGGTCAGCACGGGGCCGTGGAGCGGGCAGATGATCTGGATGTCCAGATCAGCGGCCTTCTTGAGCACGGCCTGCACGAACTTGCCGAACTTACCAACGATGCCAAAGTAGTAGCGGCGAGCCTCGCAAGCCCAACCCTCGGGATCCTCGATGTCGTTAGCGCCAAACTTGCCAAAGCCGTCGGCACTAAAGAGCACCTTGTCGGTAGACTCGTAGGAGAAGATCACCTCGGGCCAGTGAACGTTGGGGGCGCCGACAAACGTTAGGCTGTGACCGCCCAGATCGAGCACGTCGCCCTCTTTGACGACCATCTTGCGCTCGGGGTAGTCGGTGCCAAAGTAGTTGACCATCATGCGGAAGGCGCCCATGCTGGCCACAATCTGTGCCTGGGGATAGCGCTCCATAAAGGCGGCGATGCCGGCGGAGTGATCGGGCTCCATATGGTGAACGACCAGGTAATCGGGCGTGCGACCGTCGAGCACGGCTTCGATGTTACCGAGCCACTCGTCGACAAAACCGCCGTCGACTGAATCGGCGACAGCAATCTTTTCGCCCAAGATAACGTAGCTGTTGTATGCCATACCGTTCTCGGACACATCGTACTGGCCCTCGAACAGGTCAATGTCGTGATCGTCGACGCCAACGTAGCGGATATCCTTGGTGATCTCCATCAGGCAAAGCCTCCTAGATAGACAAAAGAACCCGTCTATCATAACACTCGGCTGCATCCCAACAGCTATCTGCCGGCATCCTTACCGATTGTTATTGAAATGCGATAAATCGCCGTTTATCAGCACAAACTATGCGCGCGGTATCGCCGTGCTATGTCGAATGATGAGTTGTCCGGGAATACGAATGGCAACGGTTTTGTCCGCCGCACCCGCCTCGGGAACCGCATGCTCGAATACCTCGCGTCCGCGCTGATGTAGATCGAATCGCACGGTCGTGAGCTCGTTGTGTGCGACAAAATCATCGAGCGAATCGTCGACGCCCACCACGCTCACGTCCTCGGGCACGCGCAAGCCGCTATCGCGCAGCGCTGCAATAGCGCCGTTTGCCATCTGGTCGTTTGCCGCGTAAATCGCCGTCATGGCGCGGTCATGCTCGGCCAGGTACCTGCCGGCCTCGTAACCGCTGTTAGCAGACCAGTCGCCCTCGAGCGGCTCTGCCGGCTCGATGTGTTTACGCTCGAGCGCATCCTGCCAACCGGCGCGACGAAATTGCTCGTCGACCGAGAACGACGGGCCGCCAATATAGCGAATCTGCTCGTGCCCCAGCTCAAACAGATGGTCCATAAGCAACAGCGAGCAGCCGTAATGGTCGGAATCGACTGTGGTCACGCGCGGATGCGCATACATGGTAACGATGACCGTGCCAATGCCCGGCAGTGGATCAAACGTCTCAAAATCGGGCGCCATACGGCTCATGCCGATGATGATGCCGTCCACGGGCAGCGCAGCCATACGACGCGTTGCCTCGGCAAGCGAGAACTCCTCGGTCTTGGACATCTCGACCAGCGTGATGGCGCAATTATGCTCGCGAGCAGCGCTGGCGATGCCGTCGATCATTGAGAGGTTGCCAAACTTGGTGACATCGTTGACGCACAGACCGACCGAATGGTAGCGGCCGTCGCGCAGCGAGCGACCGGCATAACTCGGACGAAAGCCGAGCTCTTGCATAGCGGCTTGCACGCGCTGGCGCGTCTGCTCGTTAACGTTGGGCAAGCCGTTGGCGACGCGCGAAACCGTCTGCTGCGAAACGCCAGCAGCGCGGGCGACGTCGGCCATGGAGACCGGACGCGTACCTGTATCGTTGGACGGGCGCCTTGCCACAGGATCACCTTCACCCTTGCGAGATCTGAATAGCGTGCATGCCGGCCCGGGCAGAAACACACCCCGCGCCGAAGCCCGCTATCGTCGAACGCATGTTAACGTACTCTACTTTTTCAATCCGCAACTCTTCTGCTCTATAAGTCCATACGGCAATACCGTTCACGGCTGAATTTCTACCGATTACCAGATTCTCAAAAAGTGATAAGTGTTGTGTTATGAGTACGTTAACATAGCCCGTAACGTGCGGCATCGTGAACACTTGGTTCATGCCGCTTCAAGTTGTTAACGTACTCATAACGACGCAAAACTCACCCGTGCGCGCCAAGGAAAGGACTCCCATGACCACCCCCGACGAAAAGACATTCGCCGCCCTCACCAAGCTGTTTGAGGAGGAGTTTGGCCCCATCGGCGACCGCCAGGTGCTCTATGTGCACGCGCCCGGCCGTTCCGAGATCAGCGGCAACCACACCGATCACGAGGGCGGTCACGTTATCGCCGGCTCGCTCGATGTCGCCGTCGACGGCATCGCCGTGGCAACCGATTCCAACAAGGTCCGCGTCGCCGACGAGGGCTACCCCACGTTTGAGATTACCCTCGACACGCTGAATGTTCAGGAGTCCGAGAAGGGCACGTCCGCAAGCCTCGTGCGCGGTATGGCCCACGAGGTCGCAGCGCTTGGTGTTGAGCCCCAGGGCTTCGACTTCGCCTTCACCTGCTCCGTCCCCTCGGGTGGCGGCCTTTCCAGCTCTGCCGCCGTCGAGGCCGCGTACGGTCGTGCCATGGAGGCACTCTGGGGCGCGCCCGCCATTGAGCCCGTCACGCTCGCCCAGATGAGTCAGCGCACCGAGAACAACTACTACGGCAAGCCCTGCGGTCTGATGGACCAGGCCGCTGTGTGCCTGGGCGGCCTTGCCTACATGGACTTTGAGGACCAGGCCCAGCCTAAGACCCAAAAGCTCGAGCTCAACTTTGAGGATCACGGTTATGCGCTTGTGCTCGTTAAGGTTGGCGCCGACCATGTGGCAGCTACCGACGACTACGCCGCCGTTCCGCGCGAGATGCAGGACGTCGCCGCCGAGTTTGGCAAGGCACGCCTGTGCGAGGTCGACGTTGCCGACTTTGACGCTAAACTCCCCGAGCTGCGCGCCAAGCTGGGCGACCGCGCCTGCCTGCGCGCCGTTCACTACTGGTACGAGAACGGCCTGGTCGACAAGCGCTGGGCAGCGCTCAACGCTGGCGACATTGACCAGTTCCTGGCCCTGACGCGCGAGTCCGGCGCCAGCTCTGCCATGTACCTGCAGAATGTCGTTGCCAAGCTGGGATCTGAACAGCCTTCCATGTATGCCTTGGCGCTGGCCGAGCACGTGCTCGACGGCCGCGGCGCCGTTCGCATTCACGGTGGCGGCTTTGGTGGCACCATCCAGGCCTTCGTGCCGCTCGATCTGGTCGACACCTTCATTGCCAAGATGAACGGCTGGCTGGGCGAGGGCTCTGCCCGTCACTACGCCATCTCTGACAAGGGGGCTTATGCGGCATGGCTGTAATGACCGACGTGCGCGAGGCTGCGCAGAACCTGATCGAGTACGCCATCCACCGATCGATGATCGGCCAGGACGATCGCATCTGGGCATACAACACCATTCTGGAGTGCATCGGCGTTACGGGTCCCGCGCTCGATATGGCCTGGGCGCTCCAGGTTGAGAAACTCTCGCTCTTGCACCCCAATACCCTGCCCGACTTTGATCTTGAAGGCACGCTTGCCGCGCTTTCCGAGGCCGCCGTTACCAACGGTGCCGCCGAGGACACGGCGTCAGGCCGCGACCGCATCGCCATGCGCATCATGGGTGCGCTCATGCCGAGGCCTTCGGTTGTAAACGAAGAGTTCAACGGACGTATGGGCGTCAACGAGCCCCGCGCCGCGACCGACTGGTTCTACGGCCTGTGCTGCGACGCCGGCTACGTGCGCCGCGCCGCCATCGCGCGCAACATCAAATGGAGCACCCCCACCAACTGGGGCGATCTTGAGATCACCATCAACCTGTCCAAGCCCGAGAAGGATCCGCGCGATATCGCCGCGGCAGGTGCCGCCAAGAACACGGGCGAGAAGTATCCCGCCTGCCAGCTCTGCATCGAAAACGAGGGCTATCCCGGACGCTCCGCCGCAGCCGACGGCGGCGCTCACCCCGCTCGCCAAAACCTGCGCATTATCCCCATCCAGCTCAACGGCGAGCGCTGGGGCTTCCAGTACAGCCCGTACGCCTACTTTAACGAGCACTGCATTGCCATGAGCTCCGAGCATCGTCCGATGCACGTCGACCGCAAGGGCCTGACTTGCCTGCTCGACTTTGTGGACCTGTTCCCGCATTACTTCATCGGCTCCAACGCCGACCTGCCTATCGTGGGCGGCTCGATTCTGTCGCACGACCACTTCCAGGGCGGCGCGCACGAGTTCCCCATGATGCATGCCACCGAGGTCTCGCAGTTTAGCATGCCCGGTTTTGACCAGGTCACCGGCACTGTGCTGCAGTGGCCGCTCTCGGTGCTGCGCCTGCGCTCGCATGACCGCGCTCAGCTGCTCGACGCTGCCGAGAAGATTATCCTCGCCTGGCGCGAGTGGACCGACGAGTCTGTGGGCGTTATCGCGCACACGGCCGACGGCGTAGCGCACAACACCGTGACGCCCGTCATCCGCCGCGTCGACTCCCGCGGCAACGCCGGCGGCGAGATTTACGAGGCCTACCTGGCGCTTCGCTGCAATATCACGACCGACGAGCATCCGCTGGGCGTTTTCCACCCGCATGCCGAGTATCACCACATTAAGAAGGAGAACATCGGCCTGATCGAGGTTATGGGCCTGGCTATTCTTCCGCCGCGCCTGGTTCCCGAGCTCGGCGCTGTCCGCGAGCACCTGCTGGCAGCCAAAGCCGATACCAGCTACGACCTTGCCAGTGCGCTCGAGGGCGACGACCTTTGCCGCAGCCATGCCGCGTGGGCCGAGGACGTCTATGCCCGCCGCGCCGACGAGCTTACGGCGGATAGCGCCATCGGCATCCTGCACGAGGAAGTCGGCGTAGTGTTTGGCCACGTGCTCGACAACGCCGGCGTCTTTAAGTGGGACGAAGCCGGCCGCGCCGCCCAGCAGCGCTTTATCGACTCAC
>ERZ840371.3264-NODE-3264-length-13421-cov-2.879994_pt1 | contig 13421 bp, 12 predicted proteins | sample MGYA00519937_ERZ840371 | MGnify/ENA primary metagenome ERZ840371 (study PRJEB31850, sample SAMEA3708873) | human gut metagenome | biome: human gut; feature: human-associated habitat; material: faeces | place: China | collected 2014 ... | reverse complement strand
AGAGTATGGCAGCTTTTTTATATATTAGGAAAGTGCTTTCCTAATATATAAAAAATGCTCCGTTTAGGATGCACACTGCGGCTGTAAAACATATATTTCCTATCGATATAAAAGAGAGTATCTGAAAGAAATCGTGCAAAATGTATCCACTCCGGAGCAGGCGGCGAAGATGTGTCAGAGCGCAGACGGTGCGATCGTTGGAAGTGCAATCGTTAAGTTGTGTGAGAAATACGGAAAAGACTGCGTGCCGTATGTTGCAGAATATGTAAAGAGTATGGTTGAAGCTTGTAAATAAGTGAAAAGGATATGAGATTCGAAATCCGAGTCTTCTTTTGATAATAATAGGAAAATACCTCTTTTGATAAGGAGCCAGATGTGGTATCATAGATATTAGATTTGTTGCTTGATCTATGATACGAATCCGAAAGGAGACTACGAATGAAGAATCGAAAACAGCCTTTATTCAAAAGCTTTGGTTATGCCTTTGAAGGAATCTGGACAGGGATTTCAAAAGAGAGGAATATGAAGATTCATTGCCTTGCAGTGATTCTTGTAACAGCAGTTGGAACCTTTGTAGGATTAACACCGATGGAATGGTGTATCTGTCTTCTCCTTTTTGGAATGGTGATCTCACTGGAACTTGTGAATACGGCAGTGGAAGCTGTTGTCGATCTTGTGACAGAAGAGAGAAAGCCACTTGCTAAGATCGCGAAGGATACGGCAGCTGGTGCAGTGCTTTTTACGGCGATCATGGCTGTGATCATAGGGTGTATCATATTTATACCTCATTTTATGAGGATTGCGGGAATTGCATAGCAATGGAGTAATCCGGTTACATCAGTGAGTGGCAAAATTTATTTTTGACACTCACATCATTTTGCACTACTGTAATGGAAAGAAAAGCAACCAGAAAGGAAAACAAAGAGATGGATGAGAATAAAGTAATTGTCAGTACAGAGATGAAGCAGACATTGGTGAATCTGCGAAATCTCGAAGAGATTTATGTGATCATGTCAGGGGTGACGAAGATGCCGTTTGTCCTCTGTGATGAAGAGACATTTGATGACGAGGTTCTGGTTTATTATCAGGAAGAGTCTGCAAAGGAAAAGGCAAAGACGCTTGCAGAAGATCGTTATCATGTAGGAATTGCCAAAATTGAAAAGAATGCCAGACTTGGATTTTTTACAAACCTGTATACAATGGGCGTAAATGCACTGGCAGTGAATGTTGGTACAGAGGGGGAGATCAGGATTCAGCTGGAGCATCTTGTAGTTCGTAAGAATAAGGAAGAACTGCCTGAAGGAAAGAAACTGATCGAGAATCCGGAGCTTCATCTGACAGCAATGTATCTGATGCAGGAGATGCACCGCAGTATCGGACCGGAGATGCCGGAGAATGTGAAGGAACTTCAGGAAGAGATGATGGCGCATTATAAGAAAGGAACCTTTATCGTAGGAGTTCAGGAAGATAATCAGGTTCCACTTCTGAGACAGCCGGACGGAAGTCTGTATCAGCCGATCTTTACAGATATGATAGAATTTACCAGATTTGCACAGGGCAAGAAGATGAAGACAGCAGCAATCCCGGCGGATAAGATTCCGGAGATACTGATCCCGGATGCAAAGGGAGTTGCAATCAATCCATTTGGTGTGAATGTACGTCTGGATATTACAAAAGCAAATAAGCAAAAGCCAGAAGCGTAAAATGAAGAGAAGTTAATTTGAATCAAAAGAAAAATTTTAATTTACTAAAATAATCACTAAGTAACATATTCAACAAAAAAACAGGATAAATATTGTTGAATATTACAGATTGACTGTTGGAAGTGAGTATGGTTATACTATACGTGGTTAAAAGAGAAAAGCGCACGATAGAGTGTTACTGGTAAAGCAGGCATAAACTATCCTTAATAAGTTCACCAGATAAGGTGGACTTGGTTATTGAGGATTAGTTTATGCCTTTTTTGCGCATTATAGTATAGGATAAGTAAGTTGCAGAACTGTGCCAGCACAAGAAACTATGGGATGCGTCAACTCTATAAGAAATGATACTAGGAGGATTACAGATGAAAGACAAGATTTTTGGAGTATTGCAGAGAATCGGAAGAAGTTTTATGCTTCCAATCGCAATTCTTCCGGTAGCAGGACTTCTGCTTGGAGTAGGAAGTTCATTTACAAATGCAACGATGATTGAGACATATCATCTTCAGGCAATTTTAGGCGAGGGGACAATTCTGAATTCCCTGCTCACAATTATGAGCAAAGCGGGAAGTATTATTTTTGATAATCTGCCGATCATTTTTGCTGTCGGTGTAGCAATCGGTATGGCGAAGAAAGAGAAGGAAGTTGCGGCACTTGCGGCAATGATCTCTTTCTTTGTAATGAATGCAACAATGAATGCCATGCTTCTGATCCGTGGAGATCTTCTTGCAGACGGAACACTTGGAGCAGGAGTCCTGGAAGGAACGGTGACAAGTGTCTGTGGAATCCAGACGTTGCAGATGGGTGTGTTTGGCGGTATTATTGTTGGACTTGGAGTAGCAGCACTTCACAATAAGTTTTACAAAATCCAGCTTCCGAATGCACTGTCATTCTTCAGTGGATCAAGATTTGTTCCGATTATTTCAACATTGACTTATGTGGCTGTCGGAATCGTACTCTATTTTGTATGGCCAACAGTTCAGAATGGAATCTATGCACTTGGCGGACTTGTAACAGGAACAGGCTATATTGGAACATTGATCTTTGGTATTATTAAGAGAGCGTTGATTCCATTTGGACTTCACCATGTATTCTATCTTCCGTTCTGGCAGACGGCGGTTGGAGGAACAATGGAAGTTGCGGGACAGCTGGTACAGGGCGGTCAGAACATCTTCTTTGCGCAGCTTGCAGATCCATCCACAGTACATTTCAGTGCGGATGCGACAAGATATTTTTCCGGTGAATTTATCTTCATGATCTTTGGTCTTCCGGGTGCGGCACTTGCAATGTATCAGTGTGCAAAACCGGAGAAGAAGAAACAGGCAGGCGGACTTCTGCTTTCTGCAGCACTTGCATGTATGATGACTGGAATCACAGAGCCACTGGAATTCTCATTCCTGTTTGTAGCACCGATCCTTTTTGCGGTACAGGTGATCCTTGCCGGATCTGCTTATATGATCGCGCATATGTTAAATATTGCAGTAGGACTTACATTTTCCGGTGGATTTATTGATCTGTTCCTTTTCGGTATCCTTCAGGGAAATGCTAAGACAAGCTGGATCAGAATCATCCCGGTTGGAATTATTTATTTCATCTTATATTATATCATCTTCCGTACTTTGATTCTGAAGCTGAATCTGAAGACACCGGGAAGAGAAGATGATGATGCGGAAACGAAGCTGTATACAAAAGCTGATTATAAAGCAAAAGTAGATGGAAATGATGCAGATTCTGAAAATGAAATGACACCGGAAGATCAGAAGAGCGCACTGATCACAAGAGGACTTGGTGGAAAGAAAAACATTTCTGATGTAGACTGCTGTGCGACAAGACTTCGTTGTACGGTAGTAAAGCCGGAACTGGTAAATGAAGATGTCTTAAGAATGACATCCCCATCCGGAATCGTAAGAAAAGGACAGGGAATCCAGGTAATCTACGGACCGGCTGTTTCTGTTATTAAATCCAATCTGGAAGATTATCTGGAGAAAGCTCCGGATGTGGAATATCTTCCGGAAGAAAATGAAAACAGCGCAGAAGAAACGAATAAATGTGCAGAAACAAAAGATGAAGCGAAGAAAGATGAGAACAAAACTGTTGCAGCCGGAACTGTAAAGAAAGAGCTTTGCTCTCCATTCACAGGAGTGGCAGCACCGATCGAAGAAGCGTGTGACGAAGCATTTGCAGGGAAAATGATGGGAGACGGTTATCTGGTTCGCCCGGAAGAGGGAATGGCTTATGCGCCTGAAGATGCAACTGTATCTTTTATCTTCCCATCAAAACATGCAGTTGGTCTGACTAGTGATGACGGAACCGAATATCTGCTTCACATTGGCGTGGATACTGTAAATCTGGATGGAAAAGGATTCGAAACTTTTGTAAATGAAGGAGACCGAGTAAAAAAGGGTGACAAACTGATAGGTTTTGATATAAAATATATCCAAGAGCATGCAAAATCCGATGAATGTATGGTTGTATTTACAAGTCTTCAGGAAGGTGAAGAGATCAGAATGTCTAAGAGCGGAAAAGTAGAGAAGCTTGAGAAGACAGCAGAAATCGTAAGCTTGAATTAAGAGAAAGAAAGAGAGGCTCCGGGGGGATGTATCGAGTCATTAAAGTTCTGAATAATAATGGGATTCTTGTATATCATGTTGAGACAGGGAAGGAGATGATCCTTCTCGGAAACGGTGTGGGATTTGGAAAGAAACCTACAGAACATATCGAGAAACTTCCCGGAGCCAAAGTCTATTCTCTTGTCACAAGAAGGAAGCAGGAGTCTGTTCTGAAAACGGTCAATGGAATCCGCCCGGAGTTTATTGAGGCAACAGGAAAGATCATTGAAGAAGCAGAGAACGTGTTTCAGAAGATCAATCATGAGATGCTGCTTCCGTTGGCAGATCATATTGCGCTTGCAGCGAAGAGAGCGAAGGAGAACCGTCAGCTTCCGAATCCATTTACACCGGATATCCGTGTGTTGTTTGGAGAGGAGTATCAAGTGGCCCTGAAAGGGCGGAAAATTATACAGCAGCTGACAGGATATGAAATCTCAGAGGATGAAGTCGGATTCATTACGCTACATATCCATGCAGGTCTTTCAGATGAGGCAGTATCCCAGACTCTGGATGCGACCAGGATTGTAAATGAAGGGATTGCCATGATTGAACAGGAATTTGATCAGAAGCTGGAGAGCGGCTCACTTGGATGTACACGTCTGATGAGTCATATGTATTATATGATTCTGAGAACCCGTAAGGGTGAAGGGACGAATGCAGACTTTAATGATTTCATTTTTCAGAATTACCCAAGGACCGGAGAGGCGGCGAAGAGAGTGTGTGACTATATGTCCAGACAGCTGAAACAACCGGTCGCAAAAGAAGAGATCGGATTTCTTGCAATCCATATCCAGCGGGTTATCTCGCCGGATACGGTATGACCGTGTGCTCTTGAAATACTGTATACCATGATATATAGTAGTGGATAAGAGCGAAAGGGGAATCCGCAGAATGTATAAGATTCTAATCATAGAAGATGACCTTGTAATGGCAGGGGCAATTAAAAAAGAGATGGAAGCGTGGGGAAATGAAGCACGTTATGTGGAAGATTTTGCAAAGGTTCTTGAGACATTTGCAGAGTACGGTCCACATCTGGTGCTTTTGGATATCACGCTTCCTTTTTATAATGGATACCACTGGTGCAGCGAGATCCGTAAGATATCGAGCGTGCCGGTGATCTTTATCTCTTCAGCAGCAGATAATATGAATATTATCATGGCAATGAATATGGGCGGAGATGACTTTGTGGCAAAACCATTTGACTTAAGTGTACTGACAGCGAAGATTCAGGCTCTGCTGAGAAGAACGTATGATTTGTCAGGAAAAGTGCCGATGCTGGAACATAGAGGAGCAATCCTGAACCTCTATGATACAACAATGACCTATAATGGAGAAAAGATTGAGTTGACAAAGAATGAATTTCGCATCTTACAGACATTGATGGAGAATAAAGGACGTGTGGTCAGCAGAGACACGCTGATGACAAAGCTGTGGGAGACAGACAATTATATCGAAGAAAATACATTGACAGTCAATGTCGGAAGACTTCGGAAAAAGCTGGAAAAAGCGGGAATGGAAGGCTTTATCAAGACGAAAGTCGGCGGTGGATATATCATCGAGAAGGAGTAAAAATGTTTTTACAATATTTGAAAAGAATTCGCTTTGTGCTTCTGTGGAGTTTGCTGTGTGCGGGAATCTTTTTTCTGATTTTTGTGTTGGAAGAGATTAATCTGAAGGCAGCGGTTTATCCGACAGTGTTGTGTCTGGCATTTGGATTACTTTTTCTTCTCTGTGGATATTTGCGGTATAAGAAAACCGGGCAGAAGCTGGAACATTTGCTGCAAGGAGAAGGACCTTATGAGGATTCACTTCCGGTGGCACAAGATGGGATTGAGTCAGGATATCAGGAACTGATCAGGAAAGAAGAACAACAGCAAAGAAAAGAACATGCCAGATGGGAGAAGTCCGGTCAGGACATGGAGGACTATTATGCAACCTGGGTGCATCAGATCAAGGCACCGATTGCTGTGATGAATGTATTGCTCCAGCAGGAAGATACCGAGACGAATCAGAATCTGAAAGCTGAACTGTTCCGGGTGGAGCAGTATGTGGAGATGGCACTTGGGTATGTGCGTCTTGACAGTGGCACGAAGGATCTGGTAATCGCACAGTATCCTTTGGATGAAATTGTAAGAAAATCAATCCGTAAATATGCCGGCCAGTTTATTCGAAGGAGAATCCGTCTGATCTATGAAGGGACAGATCAGATTGTTCTGACAGATGAGAAATGGCTTTCGTTTATCATTGAACAGCTGTTGTCCAATGCAGTGAAGTATACGCTGAAAGGAACTGTGACGATTATTGTCAGTGAAGAAAAGAAACTGACGGTTACAGATACCGGAATGGGGATTGCACCGGAGGATCTGCCGAGAATCTTTGAAAAAGGATATACGGGATATAATGGAAGAATGGAACGGAAATCAACGGGAATTGGTCTGTATCTGAGTCAGATGGCGGCAAAGAAACTGGGGCATCAGATTACAGTTGAGTCAAAGTTGGGGGAAGGCAGCAGTTTTACAATAGATCTGGCAGAGTATCCGTTGAGAGCAGAGTAAATCACTAAATCACACAGAGAGAAGCAAGTGACAAATTTGTCACATCAGACAGCTGGAATGTCACAGAAATCAATGTCGGCATTCTGGCTGTATTGTTATACTGAGGATGTTGAAAGAAGAGGAGGTCGTAAGAAATGACAGTTTTGGAAGTAGAAAATTTGAAAAAAATATACCGTCCGCGTTTTGGCGGTAATCAGGTACAGGCACTCTCTAAGGTAACATTCTCAGTAGAAGAGGGCGAATATGTAGCAATCATGGGAGAGAGTGGTTCGGGGAAGACGACATTACTGAACATGCTGGCAGCATTGGATAAACCAACCGAAGGGGAAGTTTATCTGGATGGAAAACCGTTATCTGCAATCCGTGAGAAGGATCTGTCCAAGTTCAGGAGAGATCATCTTGGGTTTGTATTTCAGGATTTCAATCTTTTGGATACATTTAATCTAAAGGACAATATCTTACTGCCATTGGTACTGCAGGGAGTTGATTACAGGAAAATGAATGTCAGGATGATGCCAATCGTGAAAGAACTTGGAATTGCAGGACTTCTGGAGAAGTATCCCTATGAGGTGTCAGGAGGACAGAAGCAGCGTGCAGCGGTGGCAAGAGCGCTGATCACAGATCCGAGACTGATTCTGGCGGATGAGCCGACCGGGGCACTCGATTCGAAATCAACGGATGAATTGCTCGGGGTATTTGAGCGGATCAATCAATCGGGACAGACGATTCTTATGGTAACACATTCTGTCAAAGCAGCGAGCAAGGCCGGGAGAGTGTTATTTATTAAAGACGGAGAAGTTTTCCACCAGGTATATAAAGGCGAACAGACAGATGAACAGTTCTATCAGAATATCTCAGCGACACTTACAATGCTTGCGACAGGTGGTGAGAGACAATGAAAAGTGGACTTTATCTGAAACTTTCCGTTAATGGAATTAAGAAAAATAAGAAGCTGTATCTTCCTTATCTGATCACTTGTATCTGTATGGTTATGATGTTCTATCTGATCGATTATCTTGCAGTGAGTCCGCAGTTTGCCCAGATTAAAGGTGGGGATACTATGCAGATGATCCTTGGATTTGGTTCCGGTGTGATCGCAATCTTTTCTCTGATCCTTCTGTATTACACAAATTCATTTCTGATCCGCAGACGACAGAGAGAGTTTGGGTTGTATCACATCCTTGGAATGGGAAAAATTGACCTTGTAAAAATCATGGTTCTTGAGAATCTGATCATCAGTGTTCTGACGATTGCAGGAGGAATCGTGGGAGGAATCCTGTTTTCTAAATTAGGGGAACTTCTGGCAGCGAAGATACTTGGAAGTAATGCCGGACTTTCTATGAAAATCAGTGTTCCGGCACTTGTGGCTACGGCACTGTTATTCCTGGTCATTTTTGCATTAATCATGCTTCGGATGATCGTGTCCGTCTATCGGTTAAAACCTGTAGAACTTTTAAAAAGTGAAAAGACAGGAGAGAAACCTCCGAAGGCAAACTGGATCTTTGCAGTACTCGGGTTGCTTCTGCTTGGTGTGGCTTATTATTTATCCCTGACAATCAAAGATCCGCTTGTAGCGATGATCTGGTTTATGGTTGCCGTCGTGCTGGTAATCCTTGCAACGTATCTGTTATTTATTGCCGGCTCGGTCACATTTTGTAAAATAATGCAGAAAAAGAAAGGATATTATTATAAAACAAATCATTTTATTTCACTTTCATCCATGATTTACCGTATGAAACGAAATGGGGCAGGATTAGCGTCTATTTGTATTCTGTCTACAATGGTTCTGGTTATGGTATCTTCTACAACCAGCCTGTATCTGAGTATGGAACATGGCTTGAATCTTCGATATCCGAAATCTGTCCAGATTGAGATGTACACGAAACCGGAGCAGACGGAAGAAATGAAAGAGAATCAGAATGGACAGATTATAGAGCTTGTACAGAAGGTTTTGAAAGAACATAACCAGACCGCGGAGAATCCGGAGAATTACCGGATGCTTACAGTCAGTGGAATTGTTTCAAAAAATGAAATCTATTTTAATCCGGAGAATGCTCCGGGAGTCAATGAAGTGAATACATTTGATCATTTAAAAATGTTCTATGCTCTGCCGTTGGAAGCGTATAATCGGATCATGGGGACGAATCTGGAGCTTGCTCCCGGGGAAGCGTATCTGTATGCGAAAGATTCCGATTTCCCCTATGATCAGATCACGGTGGAGAATTCCGGGACATGGAGGATTAAAGGACATTTGGATAAAATGATTTCAAATGGAAATAATATGGCAAATATGAACAGCAGCTTCTATCTGGTGGTTTCCGGACTGGAAGATATAAAAGCTTTGGAAGAAGGAAATGTTTCCGTTTACGGTGTCAATGGTTCTTATGAGAAATGGTACTACAATTTTGATCTGTCCTGTGGAGATGAAGAGCAGATCCAGATTCAAAACGAGATTGACAAGAAAATCAATGCATTGGCTGAACAGGAATCAGAGGAATCAGATACCCTATTTTTTGGAGCTTCTACAGACAGCAGAGCCGCATCAAGAGCTGATTACCAGGCTTTATACGGAGGTCTGTTCTTTCTTGGAATCCTTCTTGGAGTCGTATTTATTCTTGGAATGGTGTTGATCATTTATTATAAACAGATTACAGAAGGCTATGAGGATCAGGACAGATTCCAGATTCTGATGAAAGTGGGGATGACACAGAAAGAAGTGCGTCAGACGATCAATTCTCAGGTAATGACAGTATTCTTCCTGCCTCTTGTGGCTGCCGGAATTCATACGGCATTTGCATTTCCAATGATAGAAAAAATGGTGCATCTGCTTGCTTTTTCTGACAGAAAATTCCTGATTCTGGTGACAGTGTGCTCCTATTTAGTATTTGCATTATTCTATATCATTGTCTACATGGTGACTTCGAAACAGTATTACAAAATTGTTAGCGGAAAACAGGAAGAAAGTCTTTTTTCTTAATTCAAAGAGTGATAGAATAGAATTATCAGAAAAAGGAGGACTTGCTTATGATGAATCATACAATTATTACAATTGGAAGACAGTTCGGAAGTGGCGGTCATGAAGTGGGAAACAGACTGGCAGAGAGACTGAACATTCCTCTTTACGATCACAATCTGATTCGAATGGCAGCAAGAGATCTTGGAATTTCGAACGAAGATGCTGGAAGAGTAGATGAGACGAGACTTGGAAATGTGTTATCAAGCTATTATATTGGAATGGGTGATTATACTACATTTATGCTCAGTCCGGAAGTGGAGAAACCATTAAGTGATCAACTTTTTGACGCACAGTCAGCAATCATCCGCAAGCTGGCGGAACGCGGACCGGGAATCTTTGTTGGACGCTGCGCAGATTATGTTCTTGGGGATTATTCAAATGTTGTGAATACATTTATCTATGCTTATAAGGATGATAGAATCAATCGAATCATGGATATCTATAAGCTTTCCGAGAAAGAGGCTGTAGATAAGATTAAGAAGATTGACAGAGAGAGACGCCTGTATTATGAAGGTAGAACAGACCGTAAGTGGGGAAGTATTGATGCGAATGCAATCCTGCTGAATACAAGTCTTCTTGGAATTGATGGTGCGGTAGATGCACTTGAGGCGATTTATCATAAGTGGGAAAACAGATAACAAAATAAGCAGAAAAAATGAAATAATTAACAAAAAGTAAGAGGGTGTCGTTTAGTGCGACACCCTCTTTGCTACGTCTTTATTCTGGAATCTGTATTTATTTCATCATGCCAGCAAGAATCTGATTGACTTCTTTACCATCAGCTTTGCCTTTTACCTTCGGCATGAGTTCTTTCATGATCTTACCTTTATCCTTTGCTGTAGGAGCATCGATACCAAGATCTGCAAGAACGGATGTGATCACTGCTTTGATCTCATCTTCGCTCATCATCTTTGGTGCATATTCTTCAAGAACAGCAAGACGCTTCTGAGCCTCTTCAATCAGATCTGTACGATCTTCAGGTGTCATATCAATTGTTTCTTTTAACTGTTTGATTTCTTTTAAGATTACCTGTCCTTCTTCCTCTTCTGTCAGGTCGGCACGTTTGTCGATAGCTTTATTCTTCAGAGAGGAGAGCAGAAAGGAAAGTGCGGCTTTTCGTTCTTTGTCTCCTGCCTTCATTGCAGCGACCATAGCGCTTCTGATTTCATCAATTTTGCTCATTTTAGAGTCCTCCTTATGATTCATTAAGATAAATTTTAGCAGATGATGATTTATATTGCAAGAGTACACTCTGTTTTTAAACAGCTTTTAAACAGTGTGATGTGTTACTGATCGCACATCATGTGAACAGTAACTATCAGCTTTGATTACTGTAAGTTATTATCAAAAAACATTGAATATTGTACATAAATATGTTATCCTATTTCAAAGCATATTTTCTAAAACATCTAAATTCATATAAAAGTTTCATTACAGGTAGAACGTACCTGCCAAATCAGAAAATTCATGCTTTTAAAATCCATTATTTAAAGCAGAGGTTTTCTGATGGAGAGAGAACTTCTGTGAAAATCACATAAGGAGGTCTCTTAGATGAAACAAAAGAGAAAGCAATTGCCGGAAGAACAGCAACCGGCAGGTGGAAAACTGCTTCAGTGGCATCCTGCATTTTATGCAGACTTGCAGATTGAATTCAGAGAAGAAACGGAAAAATTAAAGTTTGAGCGGGAGTATCTATTAAGTTCAAAGCCAATGGCAATTGATGTGTTGATCATTAAAAAGAAGGATGCGGAACCGATCCATAAAAATATTGGGAAAATATTCCGCAAGTATAATATTATCGAATATAAATCACCATCTGATTCACTTTCCGTGGACGATTTCTATAAGGTATATGGATATACGAATTTTTATAAAGCAGATACAGGAAAGGTGAATGAAATTCCGATTCAAGAACTGACAATCACCTTAGTGTCAAAACGATATCCAAGAGAACTGATCCGACATTTGAAAGAAGTACGCCACTACACTATTGATAATCCGGAAGAAGGGATTTATTATGTAATTGGAGATATCTTACCGATTCAGATTCTTGTAACAAATCGGTTGTCACCGGAGAAAAATCTCTGGTTATATAGTTTGACAGATACCCTGAAAGACATGTCTGTTACCAGACAGCTTTTAGAGGATTATAAAAAGAACAAAGACGATCAGCTGTATCAGGCCGTTATGGAGATCATAGTAAAAGCAAACAAGAATCGGCTAAAGGAGGGAAAAAGAGATATGTGTAATGCGTTATTAGAATTAATGAAAGATGAATTAGATGAAAAAAGAGAAGAAGGCATAAGAGAAGGGGAATCTCTTGGGGTAAACAGGATTAATCAACTGATTTTAAAATTATCCGAACTAAACAGAACTGATGAGATTCTCAAGGCAGCTGCTGACAGGGAATATCAGAAGAAGTTATTGAAGGAATTTGGACTTTAAAAAATGCATTAGAGTGCACTGAGTTTTGTGAAAATATATGAAAGGAATACGTAAAAAACATAAAAAATCAGAAAATTCACGAAAATCAGAAAAATTAGTTGACAATGTAAAAATCAAGGAGTAAACTACGTGACATAAAAGCAAAGGCGCTTTGAGAAACAGATCTCAGAGTGCCTTTTTCTTTTAATAAAATATGGTACCTATAGATTTGTCGCGAACAGCAGCAAGTCTCAATGACACAAAGGCGTGTCTTACAGAAAGAACCGATTCAGGGGGATGGTTCAACGAAACTGTAAGATACGTCTTTTTAGTTTCTAGGTATGAGGAGGAAGTAGTATGACACAAGAAATTATTACTCAGATTTCAAGCACAGTCGGAACAGAAGTGTTCGGCATCTGGTTCCTGATCGGAGCTGCATTTGTATTCTTTATGCAGGCAGGATTCGCTATGGTAGAGACAGGATTCACCAGAGCAAAGAATGCCGGTAACATTATTATGAAGAATCTGATGGATTTTTGTATCGGAACAATCGTGTTTATTTTCCTTGGTTTTGGATTATTGCTTGGAGAAGATGCACTTGGCGGACTGGTAGGAATTCCGACACTTGGAATATTCACAGATTATGCAAACTTTGACTGGTCTAATTTCGTATTCAACCTGGTATTCTGTGCGACAGCAGCAACAATCGTATCAGGAGCTATGGCAGAAAGAACAAAGTTTCTTTCCTATTGTATTTATTCCGCAATGATCTCCGCAGTTGTGTATCCGATCGAAGCACACTGGATCTGGGGCGGTGGCAGGCTTTCACAGCTTGGCTTCCATGATTTTGCAGGATCTTGTGCAATCCACATGGTAGGTGGAGCAACAGCATTTATCGGAGCTGCAATGGAAGGAGCCAGAATTGGTAAATTCTCAAGAGATAAGAATGGAAAAGTAACAAAAGTCCACGCATTTCCAGGACATAACCTCGTAATAGGTGCTCTTGGATGTTTCATCCTCTGGTTTGGATGGTATGGATTCAACGGTGCGGCAGCAACAACAGGCCCACAGCTTGCATCTATCTTTATGACAACAACAATCGCACCGGCAACAGCAA
>ERZ840371.3247-NODE-3247-length-13480-cov-2.812663_pt1 | contig 13480 bp, 14 predicted proteins | sample MGYA00519937_ERZ840371 | MGnify/ENA primary metagenome ERZ840371 (study PRJEB31850, sample SAMEA3708873) | human gut metagenome | biome: human gut; feature: human-associated habitat; material: faeces | place: China | collected 2014 ... | reverse complement strand
AATATTGCCGGATTTGAGAAGGTAGTAGATGCTATGCTTGCTCAGGGCGTTTGCTAATTCGTTTGTTTTAAGTGAATGAATAATATGGAGAAGTCCTATAAGCTGTTTTGTTTATGGGACTTTTCTTTATATTGTGATGAGAAGTACGTTAAATTAACTAGTATGTTAAAAATTATTTATGCTTCTTGACATAAAAGATACGAATTCATATAATAATAGTACAAAGACAGATGTGTCTGTCTGGGTGTGCTGACACCTTAAAAATCTGACATTTTAGCCAATTCGTAGGTTGGCAGGTTGGGGAGCAACAGAAAAACTCCACAGTTAAGCCGCACATAGAGTGGCGGATGGTTGGCAGACAACAGAAAAATCAGCACCAAAAGAAAAGGAAAGGTTGTCCGAAAGGGCAACCTTTTTGAAGTTATTGGGGGATAAATGGCAAAATACGATAAGAAAGCAGCATTAAAGATTATGATAAGTGCTGCAAAAGATTATGAAGAAAAACTGAACGATAGACATTTCCTGATCGTGTATCAGAAGGAGAAGGATACAAAGACGGTGATTGTAGGATTTCGAGATATGAATTTTTTGCATATGACAGGAGTAAAATCAAAACTGTCGGCACAACAGTTCTATTCTGCTTGCTTAGAGTCAAAGCTATCTGAGCGTGATTTTGAAATTGATAATAGGGGGAAGGTACAACAGAAATTGATGGTGTTACCATATCTTGCGGATCTATTATATCATCATTGTATGATTGGAGATTTTATAAACAGTGGTATCTGCATCAGAGCGGACTATTTTGTGGGAGACACCAGAGCGGTTTTAAGCGTTGGATTTCGGACAGGAAAGCAAACAGATTTTCCTGTTACATTGTATAATGAAGATGTTAGAAAATTGTCACAACCAAAGAATAAAGTGCTTGCTATTTTTTCAAAAAGCTATAAAGACCAGCTATATGATAAGTGTACATATTTGGCAAAGAATCAGAGTGTTCATAAACTTATGGTAAGCAATGAGATATGTGAACTGATTTCAGTAGAGGAAGAATGAAAAAAGATCTGTAAAAACAGACCTTTTTAATCCGCACAATGCGGGCTATAAAAGCGCTATCGGATAAATCCTTATTTGCACTCGCTATGTTAATTCAATCATAGAATAACATATTTGATGCAAATGTCAATTATAGAAAGCATATTAGGAGAGGGATAATACATGGAGAAGCAAAAATATTATTTAGGACTGGATATGGGAACTAGTTCTGTGGGATGGGCAGTTACGAATTCTTCTTATGAACTTATACGCAAAAAAGGAAAAGATATGTGGGGAGTTCGAGAATTTGATCCGGCAAACACTGCGGCGGAGAGGAGATTTCATCGTGCTGACAGAAGAAGGCGCCAACGTCAAGTAGCACGGCTTGGATTACTTAAGGAATATTTTGGAAAGGAAATAGAAAAGATTGATGAAAATTTCTTTGTTCGTTTAGAGAATAGTAAATATTATGCAGAGGATAAGGATCAACGATTGCTTTCAAAAAATGGAATTTTTAATGATGCAAACTATAAAGATGCAGATTACTATTCACAGTATCCAACAATTTTTCATTTGAGAAAAGATTTGTTGGACATAGATAATACAGGAAAAATATTTGATGTAAGACTCGTGTATCTAGCTCTTGCAAATATGTTTAAACATAGGGGACATTTTCTTTTAAGTACAAATGATGATGCCCTTAATATGGCGCAGGTTGATGCTATATATCAGGATGTTTTGGAAAAATTATCCGATGATTATGGGATAAGATTGGAGGTTAAACCGATTCAGGATGTAATTGCAATCGTCGGAGATTATGAAATTGGACGAAAACGTAAGCAAGAACTAATGATGGAATTATTCGATATTACAAGGGCAAAAAAGAGTGCAGTAGAATTCCTAAAATGCATGTGTGGACTTTCCGTAAACGTCAGAACAATATTTGATGAAGAAGTGAAAGATAAGGTTTCTTTGTGCTTTCATGATTTCTCGTATGCAGATAAGATTCCGGAACTGATGGATCAACTTACAGAGACTGAATATTCGATAATTGAACAAATGAAAAGAATATATGACTATGCAATATTATCGGGGACATTGAAAGGATATGATTATTTGTCTTGTGCAAGAGTGGATGCATATGATAAGCATTGTCAGGATCTAAAGAAACTAAAGGCCTTATATCGTAAGTATAAGACAAAAGAAGATTATAATAAAATGTTCCGTTCGGAAATAGAAGGAACATATTCTGCATATGTGAATTCTTTCAATTCGGAAGATACTTTTACTGAGAGCGGAAAATATAGAAGAAATATGAAGGGAAGAAAGGCAGACGATTTATATTCGACAATTAAGAAAGGATTTAAAGACTATGTAGAAGATAAGGATGTTCAATATGTATTAGATCAGATTGATAAAGAAAACTTTCTGCCTAAACAATTGACTGGTGCAAACGGAATCATACCAAATCAGATACATCGAAAAGAAATGGAAAAAATACTTGAAAATGCGGAAATGTATTTGCCATTCTTAAAAGAGAAAGATGAGAGTGGATTAACGGTATCTGAGCGCATTTTACGATTATTTACGTTTCAAATTCCGTATTATGTCGGTCCAGTTGGAAAAAATAGTAAAACTGGTTGGGTAGTTCGTAGAGAAAATGGTTCAATACTTCCGTGGAATATTGAAGAAAAAATAGACATGCGCGCAACTTCGGAGGCTTTTATAGAAAATCTGATTCGAAGTTGTACATATATAACAGGTGAGAAGGTAATGCCAAAATCATCTTTAGCGTACGAAAGATATTGTGTATTAAATGAAATTAATAACATTTGCATAGGTGGAGAAAGATTAAAACCCGAATTAAAGCAACAAATCTATAAGGAGTGCTTTGAAAAAGGAAAACGGATAACTAAAAAACAACTTTGTACATATCTAGTGACTCAAGGAATCATAACATCAGAAGAACAGATAACTGGAATTGATGTATCCATCAATAATGCGCTTTCTTCTTATGGGAAAATGTATGCAATTTTTGGGGAACGAATAAAGGAGGAGCACATTCAAGAAATCGCAGAAGATATTATTTATTGGGGAACTATTTTTTCTGATTCTAAAAAAATGTTTCGACAACATTTGGATAAATATGTAGAGCAGGGGATCCTCACGGAGAAAAAAGTGAAGCGCATTTTAGGATATAAATTTCAGGATTGGGGAAAATTTTCAAAAGCACTTCTTTCTCTCCAAGGTCGTGAAAAATCGACTGGGGAAATGATGTCGCTAGAAAATGCAATGTGGAAGTATAGTTTGAATTTCATGGAACTAATAAATAGCGATAGTTTTACGTTCAAAGATGCGTTGGTGGAAAAGAAGACAACTGTTATGAAATCATTGAGTGAGTTTAGATATGAAGATATGGAAGAATGTTACTTTTCGATGCCGGTAAAACGCATGATTTGGCAGACGATTCTTGTAGTCAAAGAAATTGAGAAGATCATGGGATATGCCCCTGCGAGAATTTTTGTTGAAATGACAAGATCGGACGAGGAGAAAGGTGATAACGGAAGAAAGGTATCGAGAGGTATGCAACTGCTGGAACGTTATGAAACTATTAAGAATACGGAGAGTCATGATTGGAAAACTGAAATTACCGAGGCTGACAATAGTGGCCAATTAAGAAACCGAAAACTCTTTCTTTATTATATGCAGATGGGAAGAGATATGTATACGGGTGAGGAAATTGATCGTGCTAAACTGTTTGACAATAATTTGTATGATATTGATCATATATATCCAAAACATTACGTGAAGGATGACAGTATTATCAACAATCTGGTGTTGGTTAATAAACAAGCGAATGAGCATATAAAAGGTGATTTGTATCCGATTCCGGAACAGATTGCTTTCGATACAAAACTTTGTGCCTTATGGGATATACTTCATAAACAAGGATTGATTTCAGATGAAAAATATAACCGTTTGATATCTCGTACTCCATTTACAGAAAAGCAATTGGGCGATTTCTTAGCAAGACAGTTAGTAGAGACTAGTCAAGGAACAAAAGGTGTTTCCGGACTTTTGCAACAGATGCTAAAAGATACTGAAATTGTGTATGCAAAGGCAACAAATGTGTCAGAGTTCAGACAAAAAAATGGTTTTCCCAAAAGTCGTCTTGTGAATGATTTTCATCATGCGCAGGATGCTTATCTTAATATTGTGGTTGGAAATGTATATTATACAAAGTTTACCAAGAATCCGTGGAATTTTATTCGCGAAGATTATGCACAGGATAGGGAAAAAAATCATTATAATATGTCGAGAATGTTTGATTGGGATGTTGTTCGTGGCAATGAGATTGCTTGGATTGCCGAAGGCAATGGAAAAATTGGAACAATTGAGATGGTGCGAAAGATGATGTCCAAGAATTCTGCTTTGCTGACTCGCATGAATTTCGAACAACATGGTAAATTCGCAAAAGAAACTTTGTATTCTGCAAAAAAGGCAAAGCCAGAAAACTATATACCGCTTAAAACGGTTGATATGCAAATGCGCGATGTGACAAAGTATGGAGGCTTTACCGCAGTCACAATTGCATATTATTTTATCGTGCAGCATGTGGAAAGGAAAAAGGTAATTGTTACAATAGAAGGGGTGCCGTTGTATTGTAAAGCGCGGATTGAGTGCCAACCAAATGGTTTGGAAACGTATTGCAAAGAAGAATTAGGATATGAGGATGTACAGATTTTGTGCCATAAATTAAAAATCCAATCACTTTTGGAAATAAATGGATATAGAGTGCATTTGTCTGGAAAGGCGGGAAAGGGTCAATTAGGATTGAGAAATGCTGTGAATTTGTGCTTACAGACAGCGTGGATTAAATATATTAAAAATTTAGAGAAGGTAATAAATGAGAAGCGCTTGAACAAAATGATTTCGATTGAAAAGAACATAGAATTATATGATGTTTTGGTGGACAAACATTTGCATACGATTTTTGCAAAACGTCCCAATTCTTATGGTAATAAGTTAGTGAAGGATAGAGAAAATTTTGTTCGCTTAACAATAGAGAATCAATGTGTGGCACTATTGCAAATTTTGCAGTTGACTAAGATTGGAATTACAGAAACCAATCTTAGTTTAATTGGGGAGTCGCCACATGCGGGAAAGATGACAATGTCAAAACAAATAAAAAAGGAAGATCATTTTTGCGTTATTTATCAGTCGCCGACGGGATTGTATGAAAGAAAAGAGTATTTCTCATAAGTGACAATCTTATAAAAACGTGTTATTATGAGCTGGTAAAGTTGTTTGGCAGAATATCCGCTAATTAATGGTATTTGCAAAATATATAAGCTCGGCGATGACCTCAAATAAAACTTGAGGTTTGAGAGCTATGTTAATTCAGATGGATGTCAGTCAAACATCGGAAGTGCCACAAGATAAGTTTGAATGTTTGAGAGCTATGTTAATTCAGATGGATGTCAAACTTGCGTGAATTGTATTGCGTGGGAATGTATGTTTGAGAGCTATGTTAATTCAGATGGATGTCAAACACCGGAGACTATGGAGCATCGTCAGCAACCGGTTTGAGAGCTATGTTAATTCAGAATGAATATAAATATTAAAAATTACAGATGTAGATTAAGTAACAAGAAGAGTCCTGTAGACATAGTGTTTACACGACTTTTTAATATTTTAGTCTTCCGACATCGTTCCATCCATGATCGCTTTCTGCACCCAAAGCTGCAGAGAGTCGATTGCCTGCGAAATCTGACCAAGCTGTGCCTGAATCTTGTGGAAGTCATCAAGCTCATCGGCAGAGATCTGTCCATCGACGGTAATTTCAATCAGGCGATCCTTGTCGCGGTTTAAGGTATTTAAGGATGCCAGCATTTCGAGTGTAATCTGGGAGAGATCTTTCATCTGCACTTCCGGCACACATTCCTGTCCGATCGGGCATTCGTGCGAACAATAATAGTTGCAGAGTGAAGGATTCTTATAGCAGTCGGCCATCGCAAGGATTTCATCCGGGTGTGGAAGCGACTTTTCGCTCTCGATTTTTTCGATGCGGTCGGCCGAGAGAAATTCGAGCTTTTCCGCGGCAGCTTCGCGCGTCAATCCAAGGGATTCCCGGCTCGTCTGATAAACATTTTTATTTTCTTTGGTGGATTTTCTTCCCATCATAAACTCCTTCGTGTAAAATATAATTCGCAGCAAGAAGCGGATTAGAGGTTCTTAATCCGCAAATGTTAAGATGTTTTCTCGCATAAAATGATTATAAACTATATCCATAGCAGGAACAATTACATTCTGCAAAATCAATTGGATATACAAGAGAGGGCGAAAACATGATGATTTGTTTATTATTAATTTTAGCTGTGTTAACAATGTTATTGGGAATCGGATTTAAACTGACGGGGGCGCTGCTTGCCGCACTATTCTGGCTTTGCATTAAGCTTCCAATCGCTTGTCTGGTACTGGCGCTGGCAATCATATTTTGTTGCACGATCATTTTGATTCCGGTAGGAATTGCGCTTTTTAAGTTTGGTGTGACGCTGCTTCTGCCATAAGATTAAGTTTGAGTCGCTTTTTCCGATATACATAATAGAAATGGATAAAGAAAGCGGATGGAAAAAGATGCAGATTACAACATTATGCTATATTGAACAGGATGGAAAATATCTGATGCTTCACAGAACGAAAAAGAAGCACGATATCAATGAGAATAAGTGGATCGGTGTGGGCGGACACGCAGAAGGGACAGAAGGACCGGAAGAATGTCTGCTCCGCGAGGTAAAGGAGGAAACCGGGCTGACGCTGACGTCATACCGGTTTCGTGCGTTGATCACATTTGTCAGCGATCAGCAGAAGCCGGAGATGATGTGCCTGTTTACGGCAGATGGTTTTACCGGCGAATTGATTACCTGCAACGAGGGTGATCTTGTGTGGGTGCCGAAGGAAGAGGTGCCGAAGCTCCCGACGTGGGAGGGCGATGCCATCTTCTTAAAACTTCTGTTGGAAGATGAAGAACGCTTTTTTACACTTAGACTTGTGTATGAAGGGGACAGGCTTGTAGAGAAAAGTGTGCATTTTTATTAATACCGTTTACCAATAGGAAAAGTCTTAAAAGAGAGGCGATAGTTTGTTAAGACAACGAATATATGAAATTATAGAAGTTAGTGAAGATAATGACAAATTAAGCAGTATATATGATATTATTATGATGATAAGCATTATCATTAGTATTATTCCATTATGTACTCATGAAAATTATTTTGTGTTTGGGATTATTGATAAGGTCACCGTAATCATTTTCATTGGGGATTATATATTAAGAATACTTACTGCTGACAAGAAGTTAAGACGTGGCGCCTTATCATTTTTTCTGTATCCCTTTACGCCAATGGCATTAGTCGATTTGCTATCGATCTTACCTTCTCTTACCGTTTTGGCAAAAGGGTATCGGCTGTTAAAAATATTCAGATTGTTAAGAACATTTAAAGTGTTTCGAGTGTTTAAGGCTTTTCGATACTCAAAAAACATAAATATGGTGATCAATGTATTCCGAAAGCAAAAAGATAGTTTGATGGTAGTTGGAGGTTTTGCGATTGGGTACATATTGATATCGGCGTTGGTTATTTTTAATGCAGAACCAGAAACATTTGAGACAATGTATGATGCAATTTATTGGGCAACAATTAGTCTTACAACTGTTGGTTATGGTGATGTGTATGCAACTACAACAATAGGAAAATTTATAACGATGATTTCAGCTGTATTAGGTATTGCGATAGTCGCGTTGCCAGCGGGAATTATTATTGCAGGTTATCAGGATGAATTGGAAGAAATAAAGACGCAAAAGGAGAAATAAGATGGCTGGATATCTGATTAAGGATACGACGCGCGCGGAGCGTGAGCAGATTGTGGCAGAGTCACTTGGCAACATTGAGGCAACCTGTGATGGCTGCATGTCGGGACTTGCGGAGATGTATCAGGAATACATTGAGGGTAAGAAAGAACTTCGCGAGATCAATATGGAATTTAATGCACGTTATGTGAAGGGCGAGGATATGCCGGGGCGCAGCCGCTGTCCGATGTAAATACGAGGATAAAAATATGTGGAAAATCAAACAGATTTTTGATGGAGATTACGGGTGCGAGGAACTTGCGCCGGGGCAGAGTCCGCGCGTGTCTGTGACACTTGTGAATGAGATGGGCGAGGAGCATTATGTCTCGACCGAAGATGCGTGGCTTGTGGAACGAGGCTTGGATGAGGGCAGTCAATGGCCGCAGGACACACCCAAGGACGAGAATAACTAGAATTTTACATATGACATAGCAATGGTATCTCCAATCGGCGGAGGATATATCATAGACAAAGGAGCGAACAAAATGGAACACGTTACAAGAGAAGATGCATTTGCATTATTGAAGAAATACAACAAGGATCCGTTTCATATTCAGCATGCGCTGACAGTGGAAGCGGTCATGAAGTGGTATGCGAACGAGTTAGGATACGGTGAAGATGCCGAATACTGGGGCATTGTAGGATTGCTCCACGATATTGATTTTGAATTGTATCCGCAGGAACATTGCCTGAAAGCGCCGGAGATGCTGAGAGAAGCCGGTGTTGGAGAAGATATCATTCATGCAGTTGTGTCGCACGGATATGGGATTACGATCGAGTGTGGAGTAACGCTTGATGTGGCACCGGAGCATGAGATGGAAAAGGTGCTTTTTGCGGCAGATGAATTGACAGGACTTATTTGGGCAGCAGCATTGATGCACCCATCGAAAAGCACGAAGGATATGGAATTGAAGTCGCTTAAGAAGAAGTACAAAAGCAAAGGTTTTGCGGCAGGATGCTCAAGAGAAGTGATCGAGCGCGGTGCCGGGCTACTTGGCTGGGATCTTGAGAAGCTGCTTACCATGACACTTGCAGCGATGGCTGCGACAGAGGATACGATCAACGAGGAGATGGCTGCGGAACAGGCGTAAGGAGAAAAGAATGGAAACATGGTATTATGAGGTTGTCAGCATTGATGGCGATTATGCGAACCTGAAGCGAACGGACATTGAGACAGATGATTTGAAACTGGTTGCGCGCGCGTTGCTTCCACCAGAGATTATGGAGGGAAGCAGGCTGAGATATGAATTGATGCAGTACCGGATGGAAGGATAAGGATGAGAGCTTCTGAGTTAATTATGTATATATTGGCGGTACTATCCGCTGGATATGGAATTTTTGTGAGGGCAGCCGGATCCGGAACCTCTTTCTTTCTCGTGTGGTTTGCGTTGGCGGTTGTGTTGATTTTATTTGGAATATCGCTGCACACCCGCTTATGGAAGAAGGTTCCGGTCTGGGGCAGAAGAATCTTTACGGGGATCGTGGTGCTTGGACTTGCAGCTTTTGTTATCGTGGAGGGTTGTGTGATCAGCCACATGGAAGATCACGGAGAAGATGGGCTGGACTATATTATCGTTCTTGGCGCACAGGTGTACAAGGACGGACCGAGTCCGGTGTTACAGTATCGTCTGGATCGCGCGATTGAATATCTGGAGGAAAATCCGGATACTTATTGTATCCTCTCTGGAGGAGAGGGCGCGAATGAACCATTCCCGGAAGCACAGGGGATGGCGGATTATATGATCCGGCAGGGAATATCGGAAATCCGTCTTGTACAGGAAACGGAGTCTATGACAACGGAAGAGAATATCAGAAATAGCATGAAGTATGTGCGTGAAGGGGCTTCCGTCGGAATCGTGACCAATGATTTTCATATGTTTCGTGCGCTCCAGATTGCGCATAAACAGGGAGTAAATGATGCGTGTGGCATTTCCGCAGGATCGATGAAGCTTTATCTTGCCAATAATATGCTGCGCGAATTTTTTGCAGAGATTAAATTTATATTGTTATCGTTATAAATAAAATGGCACAAATAAATCCGGATCATTGGTTTGATCCGGATTTGTAGTACAAAATAGATTGAAAGTTAGGAGAAATGCAGCAATGCAGACAAAAATTCGAAAACACATTGTATTTTATGGACGCGTACAGGGCGTTGGTTTCCGTTATTACGCCGTCAATAAAGCCAATCAGCTTGGACTGGCCGGATGGGTGAAAAATCTCCCTGACGGAACCGTCGAGATGGAAGTGCAGGGAGAGGAACCGCTTATCGATCAGCTGATCATTTTTCTGCAGAACCGCACTTACATCTGGATTGAAAAGCTGGATGCAAGGTCGATTCCGTTGCTGGATGATTCTTCATTTCAGGAACGATATTGATCCAATTGCGACAGAATTCCGAAAATTCGTTTTATCCAAGAATTTTCTTAAGATCCTTCTCCGGTGTGCTGATTGGAGAAATATTATAGTTATCCACAAGATACTGCAGCACATTCGGAGAAATGAACGCTGGCAGTGTTGGACCGAGGTAGATATTCTTGATGCCAAGGTGCAGCAGTGTCAGAAGAATACATACCGCTTTCTGCTCGTACCAGGATAGAATCATAGAGAGCGGAAGTTCATTCACATCACACTCGAATGCTTCAGCGAGCGCTACCGCAACTTTGATTGCGGAAAAGGCATCATTGCATTGTCCCATATCCATCATTCTTGGCAGTCCGCCAATCTCTCCAAGATCCAGATCATTGAAACGATATTTGCCGCAGGCAAGTGTAAGAATCACGGAATCCTTTGGTGTCTGCTTGACAAACTCGGTGTAATAATTTCTTCCCGGGCGTGCACCATCGCATCCGCCGACAAGGAAGAAATGACGGATGGCACCGGATTTTACCGCATCGATTACCTGATCGGCGACACCGAGCACAGTACCGTGACCGAAGCCGGTTGTCACGAAGGAACCGCCGTTGATACCGGTACGGTGTTGATCTTCCTTATATCCGCCGAGACTTAGTGCTTTTTCAATCACAGGTGTGAAATCCTTCTCTTCACCGATGTGGATAACATTCGGAAAAGAGACCACTTCTGTGGTAAACACGCGGTCTGCGTAGCCCGGTTTCACTGGCATCAGACAATTGGTGGTAAAGAGGAATGCGCCAGGCACTCCGTCAAATTCCTTCTGCTGATTCTGCCACGCGGTACCGAAATTTCCCTTGAGATGTGCGTATCTTTTCAGCTCAGGATAAGCGTGAGCCGGAAGCATCTCTCCGTGGGTGTAGATATTGATGCCTTTTCCTTCGGTCTGTTTCAGAAGAAGCTCAAGGTCCTTGAAGTCATGACCGCTGACAACGATGAAAGGCCCCTTCTCGACAGTGAGAGACACGCGGGTCGGAACCGGAGTGCCATATGCGGTCGTATTGGCAGTGTCGAGAAGTTCCATGCAACGGAAGTTGACTTCGCCGACTTCAAGCACGATTGGAAGAAGTTCATCCATCCCATAATCGTAGCTGATCACAGATAAGGCCTTATAGAAAGAGGCATTCACGGTCTCATCACGGTAACCAAGCATTAACGCGTGATAAGCGTATGCCGACATACCGCGGATTCCGAAGAGAATGAGCGACTTTAAGGAGCGGATGTCTTCGTCGGCTTCCCAGATCTGTTTCATGTCATAGTCATTTGTGTTGCCGCAAGGGGAGGCACAGGCAGCGCATCCCGGAACGATGCGGGATTTCTCTTCGTGGATGCGGTCGATCATCGCACGAAGTGTTTCATCGTTGAAATTAACGTTGGTGATGGTTGAAAATAATCCCTCGAGGATGATGCGGTCGGTTGCATCTGTTTTGGCATTGTTCTCACATGCCCGGGCGAGTCCGATGAGCGCACCGGTCAGTTCATCCTGTAATCCTGCGGTCGCAGCGGTTTTTCCACATACTCCTGCATTTCCCATGCAGCCACTGCAGCCGGCGGTCTGTTCACATTGAAAGCAAAACATTTTATGATCCATTGATAAAATCTCCTTTATGATAATTATTTTTCTTGCATGTTTGCGAGCCTATTATAGCGAATGGCAAATTCGGATTCGGTTGTTATAACCACACAAAAATAATTTCTATTATTTGCCGGAATTGTTACACTTTAACAGTTTTGTAACTTACACTTAAGCCTTGTGGTTGTTACAATGAAGGTATCAAACAAAAGGAAAAGGAGAGATTTTATTATGGCAAACAGAATTATGTTAAATGAAACATCTTATCATGGTGCAGGGGCTATCCAGGAGATCGCAACAGAGGCGAAGGCACGTGCTTTCAAGAAGGCATTTGTCTGCTCTGACCCGGATCTGATCAAATTCGGAGTAACCAAGAAGGTAACCGATATCCTTGACGAGAACGGACTTGCATATGAGATTTATTCTGATATTAAAGCAAACCCAACCATTCAGAATGTACAGCATGGTGTGCAGGCATTCAAGGATGCAGGCGCTGATTACATTATCGCAATCGGTGGCGGATCTTCTATGGATACTTCCAAGGCAATCGGTATTATTATCGCAAACCCTGAGTTCGAGGATGTAAGAAGTCTTGAAGGTGTTGCACCGACCAAGAAGCCTTGCGTTCCGATTATCGCAGTACCTACCACTGCAGGAACCGCTGCTGAGGTAACCATCAACTACGTTATCACAGATGTTGAGAAAAAGAGAAAATTCGTATGCGTTGACCCACATGATATGCCGGTAATCGCCGTTGTTGATCCGGATATGATGTCCTCTATGCCGAAGGGACTGACCGCTTCCACAGGTATGGATGCTTTGACACATGCAATCGAGGGATACACAACAAAGGCTGCATGGGAGATGACTGATATGTTCCATCTGAAAGCAATCGAGATCATTTCAAAGTCTCTCAGAAGTGCAGTTGCAAATGAGAAGGAAGGACGCGAGGGCATGGCTTTGGGTCAGTATATCGCAGGAATGGGCTTCTCTAATGTCGGACTTGGAATCGCTCATTCTATGGCACATACACTCGGTGCTGTCTATGACACACCACATGGTGTTGCATGTGCAATGATGCTTCCAATCGTTATGGAGTACAACGCTGACAGCACAGGAGAGAAGTATCGTGAGATCGCTCGTGCGATGGGCGTAAAAGGCGTTGATGATATGTCTGTTGAAGAGTATCGTAAGGCTGCAATTGATGCGGTTCAGAAGCTTTCTATCGATGTTGGAATTCCAACAAAGCTTGAGGCACTTAAGGAAGAGGACCTTGATTTCTTAGCAGAGTCTGCTCATGCAGATGCCTGTGCACCTGGTAACCCGAAGGATGCAAGCGTAGAAGATCTCAAGAACTTGTTCCGCAAACTTATGTAAATTCCGGGTTTACCGCGCTCAGATTTGATTTCTAAAACGGACGATACCGGATATAAGATATTCTACGAAAATTAGCAGTGGTTTGTTCAAAATCAACGGACTTGGAATAATTTCAATGACTGGATTTTTTCGGAGTTACGGCATCGAACCATACAATTATTTTGTTCAGGAAAATTTGC
>ERZ840371.3244-NODE-3244-length-13492-cov-2.556151_pt1 | contig 13492 bp, 9 predicted proteins | sample MGYA00519937_ERZ840371 | MGnify/ENA primary metagenome ERZ840371 (study PRJEB31850, sample SAMEA3708873) | human gut metagenome | biome: human gut; feature: human-associated habitat; material: faeces | place: China | collected 2014 ... | reverse complement strand
ATGATCATCGTGGTTGCTCTGGTGATGATGCTGAGCCACGCTGTGGAAAAGAAGGCCGGACAATGGCAGTGAATCATACTGAAGCAATGCCCCCGCAGCTGCGTGCCGCCCGCGTGCGCAAGCAGCGCGTGATCAAGGCGATTATTCTCACGTTCACGCTGCTGTTCCTGTTCGTGCCACTGGTGTCTATGTTTGTGTTCACCATTCGACACCCGCTTTCCGGCAAGTGGAGTTTGGATCCGTGGATTGCGATTTTCACCGGCGATGGCAGCGCGCTTGGTGCTGACTTGTCCACATTGTGGAGCGGTCTTGGATCGTCCATGGGATTGTGTGTGGTGACTGTGGTCATCATGCTGCTGCTCATGGTACCCACCATGGTGATCGTGCACATTCGCTCCAAGCAGCTGGAACGCGCCATCGAATGGGTGGCCACCCTGCCGCTGACCATCCCCGCCATCGTGCTCGTAGTCGGCCTGGGGCCGATTTACCGTTGGCTCAGCGCCGACGTGCTCGGCACCAACCCGATCTGGCTGTGCTTCGCGTACGTTATTCTGGTGATGCCATTTGCATTCCGCGCGCTCGCTGTGGGCCTCAACTCCATTGACGTGAAAACGCTGTGCGAAGCATCCCGCTCGCTCGGAGCCTCCTGGCCGCGAGTGTTCTTCCGTGTGCTCATCCCCAACCTGTGGCAGTCGATCCTCTCTGCATCGTTCATCTCCATCGCCGTGGTGCTGGGCGAATACACCGTCGCATCGCTGCTTGGACGCATGAACCTGCAGGTGGCGCTCTACCAGCTTGGCCAATCCAACTCCCAAATCTCCACCGCCATGTCGCTGCTGGCACTACTGTTCGGCGTGATCCTGCTGGTAGCCCTCGATCTTATTTCCGACGCACTGCGTAAATCCAAAGAAAGCAACGAATCATGACTCTCGCTGATCAGAAAGCAACCATCGCACGCACTTCGGAAGCGTTCGTAAACGCCAATCCGAGCGCCGAAACCGTAACCCGAGCCGCACGCGAAGTCCTCAACGACTCCGCGGAACGCGGCGGCGGCGTGCAAATGCTTAATGTAGACAAAATCTACCCAGGAGCCACCAACAAGGCGCTCGACAACTTCAACCTAGAAATCAATCCTGGTGAAATGGTCGTGCTGCTCGGCGGCTCCGGCTGCGGCAAATCCACCGCGCTGCGTTCCCTCGCAGGCTTGGAAGACATCCAGGCCGGCCGTATTCTCGTCGGCGGCCAAGATGTGACTGGCGTGCCCGTCAACAAGCGAAACATGGCCATGGTGTTCCAGGCGTACTCGCTGTTCCCACACATGACCGCTCTGCAGAACGTGGAATTCGGGTTGGAAATCCGCGGCATGGGCAAGACGGAACGCCGTAAGCAGGCCATGGAGAAGCTGGAACTCGTAGGTCTTGCCGATCAGGCTGGCAAATACACGCAGCAGATGTCTGGCGGTCAGCAGCAGCGTACTTCAATCGGAAGAGCTATCATCAAAAATCCAAGCATTCTGCTCTGTGATGAGCCGACAGGTGCACTCGATTACCATACTTCAAAAGAAATTTTGAAGCTGATCGAGGACGTCAATCAGAAGTACGGCAACACCGTCATCATGGTAACACACAATGATGCGATCAAAAACATGGCGGACCGCGTGATTCGTCTGCGCGACGGCCAGATCCGTAAAAACTACGTCAATGAGACCAAAATCGCCGCCGGCGATCTGGACTGGTAAAGCGGGGTGGAAGTATGAAAAATCCATTACGAAAACGCCTGCTGCGGGAACTGAAGAACGATATTGGAAAATATCTCGTTATTTTTCTGTTTATGACGGCGACGATTGGCTTTGTGTCCGGTTTTCTCGTTGCGGATGAGAGCATGCTGTATGCTTACGATGAAAGCTTTGAAAAATACAACGTGGAAAACGGAAATTTTACAACAGAACAGAAGCTCACCGACAACCAGAGAACACGGCTGGAAAAAGAGAAGGTAACGATTTACGAGAATTTCTATAAAGACGAAGATGCCGACACAGATCTGGATTCGGAACCAGAGAGCACGATTCGTCTTTTTAAAAACAGAACAGAGGTCAATCTGGTCTGCCTGATGAAAGGCGAAATGCCGCAGCAGAAGGATGAAATTGCAATTGACCGTATGTATGCGGATAATAATGACCTGCAGGTCGGTGATGTGATCTCGGTTGATAAAAAAGAACTGACGGTTACCGGTCTTGTGGCACTTTCAGATTACAGTGCGCTGTTCAGCAATTCGAGTGACATGATGTTCGATGCGGTTAAATTCGGCGTGGGAATCATGACCGAAGAAGGGTATGATGCCATTACCGATGACCATATCAAATACTGCTATTCCTGGAAATATGATACGGAACCGAAAGATGAAAACGAGGAAAAAGAATGGTCCGATGATTTCGTCGAGGTTCTGGCGGCTCATTCCTCGCTGACGGGTTATCTGCCGCGCTACGGCAATCAGGCAATCAAATTTACCGGCGACGATATGGGCGGTGACAAGGTGATGGTGGAGGTACTGCTGTACATCCTGATTGCCATCATGGCGTTCATTTTTGCAGTTACGACAAACAATACGATTGTAAAAGAAGCGTCGGTGATCGGAACGCTGCGCGCATCCGGCTATACGAGACGGGAACTTCTGCTGCATTATCTGTCCCTGCCGGTACTGATTACGATTTTGTCGGCGGTGATTGGAAATATTCTGGGATACACCGTGTTTAAAGATATCTGCGCCGGTATGTATTATGGAAGCTACAGTCTGCCGACATATCAGACGCGGTGGAATGCCAATGCATTTCTGCTTACGACCGTAATTCCGGCAATTCTGATGTTTGTGATCAACGCGGTGCTGATTTCCGGCCGTCTGCGTCTGTCACCGCTGCGTTTTCTGCGCCACGATTTTGCAAAGAAAGGAAAAAGCCATGCAGTGCGTCTTCCGAACTTCCGGTTCTTCTCGCGGTTTCGTCTGCGGATCCTGCTGCAGAACAAATCGAGTTACTTTACCCTGTTTCTCGGTATCGTATTTGCCAATATTCTGTTGCTGTTCGGTATGATGATGAAACCGCTGCTGTCACATTACCAGACGGAGGCGGTGGAAAATATGCTGGCAGATTACCAGTATATTTTAAATGTCCCGGATCCGATCGATGAGGATGATGAGTACACGCTGATGGGAATTGTGCAGAAACTTCTGACGCCATCGCTGAAGACAAATACGGAAGGCGTGGAAACGTTTGCTCTTACATCGCTGAAAAATATTCCGAAAAACCGGGAGGGCGAGAGCATTTCGGTATATGGAATTCAGAAAGACAGCAAATATGTTTCCGCTGAACTGTTTGAGGACGGCGTGACGATTTCCGACGGTTATGCCGAAAAATATGGAATGAAAGTCGGCGATACACTGGAACTGAAAGAGCCGTATGAGGACAAAACGTACAGCTTTGAAGTAAAAAGCATTTATGCCTACCCGGGAGCCCTTGCAGTATTTCTGCCGATGGATGTCTTCTGCGAGGAATTCGATCATCCAGAGGACTACTTTAACGGCTATTTCTCCAACGAGCCGATCACGGACCTGGAGGAATCGTATATCGCGACGAAAATTACGGAAGATGATATGACAAAGATTTCACGGCAGCTCAATGTGTCGATGGGAGAAATGTTCCAGCTGATCAATGTTTTCTCGATTGTACTGTTCATGCTGCTGATTTATCTGCTGACGAAGCTGATCATCGAGAAGAATACGACTTCGATTTCGATGGTAAAGATTCTCGGCTACGAGAACAGGGAAATTTGGAGTCTGTATTTGACGGCGACAACCTGGGTTGTGATCATCTCAATCGGTGTCAGCCTGATCATTGCCTCCGCGCTGATCCGCCTGATTTATGTCATTATGCTTTCCGAGTACAGCGGCTGGCTGACATACTATATTGATCCGGTAATTTACGGAAAAATGTATCTGATGGGCCTTGCGGCGTATGCTGTTATCGCTGTGCTGCAGTTCCGCCACATCCAAAAGATTCCGATGGACGAGGCACTGAAAAATGTAGAATAAAAAAAGTTACAGGAGAAATCTTGACAAGCCCGGGCAAAGTGTGGTATATTGCTCTCAAACTTGGTGTGGATTTTTCAACTTGTAATAAAGTTCTTTTCGCCACGCAATTATCGAAAGCAGATAATTGCGTGGCTTTTTTGTGGGCAATGAAGCAAAGTCCGTGCCTGCACGTAAGCCCACCAACAGAAAAGATCACAAATGGAGGTAATAATGAACGAAAACTTTATGAAAGAAAAGCCAGTATTTCCACTGCTGGTTTCGATGGCGCTTCCAATGGTAATCTCGATGCTGGTCAATTCCTTATATAACATTGTGGACAGCTTCTTTGTCGCACAGATCAGCGAAGATGCCATGACGGCGCTCTCCCTGGTTTATCCGGTACAGAATTTTGTAAATGCTGTTGCCATCGGTTTTGGAATCGGACTGAATGCGGTGATTTCGTATTATCTGGGAGCGGGTGACAAAAAGGCAGCCGGCTGTGCTGCAACACAGGGCCTTGCCCTTACCATGCTGCATGCGGTTATTTTAACGATCGGAAGCCTTCTGGTCATCGAGCGTTTCCTGCGGATGTTTTCTTCTTCCGAAACTGTCATCGATCTTGGTGTCCGGTATTCACGGATTATCTTTCTGTTTACCATAGCAATCATGGCAAACCTTTACTTTGAAAAGGTTTTTCAGGCAGTCGGCCGGATGAAAGTGACGATGACCGGTATGATGATCGGCTGTATTGTCAACATCATTCTGGATCCGCTCATTATTTTCGGAATCGGACCGTTTCCGCGTCTTGGAATTGAGGGTGCGGCGCTTGCAACCGGTATCGGTCAGGTGACACCGGTCGTGATTTACTGGATCATTTACAAGATCCGCCCGATTTCGGTCAAAATCCGTCCGGAATATTTAAAAGAAGGAAAAAATCTGGTCGGAAGACTGTACGCGATCGGCGTTCCGGCGATCCTGAACCTGGCGCTGCCGTCTCTTCTGATTTCCGCACTGAATGGAATCCTGGCCGTGTATTCCCAGAGCTACGTTGTCGTGCTCGGCATTTACTACAAGCTGCAGACGTTCATCTATCTGACAGCAAACGGCATTGTACAGGGCATGCGCCCGATTATCGGCTTCAACTACGGCGCAGGCGAGCATAAGCGTGTGCGGAAGATTTATGAGATCACCCTGATTATGTGTGCGGTGATCATGCTTATTGGAACCGGCATCTGCCTTGCCATTCCGGAACAGCTGATCGGACTGTTCAGCAGCAATCCGGAGACCATCCGTCTTGGCGGACAGGCACTGACACGCATCAGCGCGGGCTTTTTGATTTCGGCAGTTTCCATCACATCCTCCGGTGCGCTGGAGGGACTCGGAAAAGGCGGATCTTCCCTGATCATTTCCCTCTGCCGAAATGTCATTGTCATTCTCCCGGCAGCTTACCTGCTGTCCCATCTGGGAGGCGGCGTTTTCGTATGGCACGCCTTCTGGATCACAGAGGTCATTTCCGCAGCGGTTTCTCTTGTGGTATACCGCCGCGCAGTACGAAGATAAAAAATATAAGAAGAAAAGAAAAGCGGCCTCTTGTGGAAGGCGGCTTTTCTTTTTATAATAGATAATACAGACGTAAGAATTAAGTAAAGATTTTTTTGAATATTCATGGTACCATTACGGTAGTTAAAAACAGAGAGGATGGAAACGACGTGGAAGAAACAAATATTTTAGTTGTGGATGATGAAAAAGAAATCGCGGATCTGCTGGAAATTTATCTGATCAGCGATGGATTTCAGGTATTAAAAGCGTACAGTGCAAAAGAGGGACTCCGCATTCTGGAGGAGAAAAAAATCGACCTGGTGCTGCTCGATGTGATGATGCCGGATATGGACGGTATTGCGATGTGCCGCCGCATCCGGGAGACGAACAACATTCCGATCATCATGGTAAGTGCCAAAACGCAGGATATCGACAAGATCGTCGGTCTGTCAACGGGAGCAGACGATTACGTGGCAAAACCGTTCAATCCGCTGGAGCTGATGGCGCGTGTAAAATCCCAGCTCCGCCGCTACCGCGAACTGAATCCGTCGAAGCCGCACGAGCGCCAGGAAGTGATTTCCTTAAAGCATCTGGAAATCAACAAGGTAACCCATCAGGTTGTCTGCTACGGAGAAAGCATCAAGCTGACACCGATCGAATTTGATATTCTGTATCTGCTGGCTTCCAACCCGGGCCGCGTGTTCGGTACAGACGAAATTTTCGAGCGCGTCTGGCATGAAAAATTCTATGAGGCGAACAACACGGTTATGGTACATATCCGCCGTCTGCGCGGAAAAATGAAAGACGACACAAGAGAAGATAAGATTATTACAACAGTCTGGGGAGTGGGATACAAAATTGAAGCCTGATTTTATAAAAAACTTCAGCCAGAGGATGGTCTTTGATCTGATTGTAAGTGCACTTGTCACGGTGCTTGTAGTGACGCTTACCGACGGGATTCTGACCTTTTTCGGCAATGGACTGATGAACATCGGTTACCGGAGCGCCTGGATCGGACCGGGAGGCCTCCGCCCATCGGTGCGGACGATGATTCTGACGGCGGCTGCGCTGCTTTCGTTCTGCCTGACCTTTTATTTCCTGATGCGCGAAACCATCCGATACATTGGGAAGATTCTGGAAAAGGTAAAGGAGATATCAGCAGGGGATTTTGATCATCCGATCGAGGTAAAGGGAAATGACGAGTTTTCTGTGATGGCGGAGAACTTAAATACGATGCAGCAGAATATCAAGGAAATTATGGAACGGGAACGGATCGCGGAGCATACGAAAAACGATCTCGTCTCATCCGTGGCACATGACCTCCGTACGCCGCTGACTTCGATTATCGGCTATCTCGGCTGGGTGCGCACGCGGACGGATCTGGATGAGGAGACGAGAAATCATTATATCGATATTGCTTATCAGAAAGCACTCCGTCTGGAGCAGCTCACGAACGAGCTGTTTGGATTCGTCAAGCTGGAGCACAAAGAGATGCAGCTGCATCTCGGAAAACTTGATCTGGTGCAGCTGATGGAGCAGATGCTCGACGAGATGACGCCGTCTTTTGTGAAAAATGAGCTTCAGGTGGAATTTCTGCATGCGGAACATGCGATTTTTCTCGAGGCGGACGGTGAGCTGCTGGCACGGCTCTTTGGAAATCTGCTGAACAATGCTGTCAAATACGGAAAAGAGGGAAAACAGATCCGCGTCTCAATGGAAAAAGAGGGCGAATATGTGGTCACGCGTGTCATTAACTACGGACGGATCATTCCAAAACAGGAACTGGATCATATTTTCCAGAAATTTTACCGGACAGAGCAGTCGAGGAGCCGCGATACCGGCGGGACGGGACTTGGACTTGCGATTGTACAGCAGATTGCGGAACTGCATCACGGACAGGTGCGGGTAAAAAGTGATCTGCAGGGAACCGTCTTTGAGGTGGAACTGCCGGTCGGAATGCCAAAGGGGAAGAAAGAGGACGAAAAACGATGAACAGGAAAAGAAGAAGCAAAATCTGCTGTCTGTCCGGTATTTTGCTGCTGATTCTGCTTCTGGCGGGAGTTCAGAGGGTGTCTGCGATGACAACGCGGACAGAACTTTATCAGAACACGCCGTCGGATGGCGGAAGAAGCGGCGGGAAAGAAAAGCAGCTTCTTGCCAACAGCTACGCAGGGGAATACCAGATTGATTTTTCTTATGGATTCGAAGGAAACTATCAGGATGGGAATCACGTACCGATTCGTGTGACAATCACAAATGAGAGCGCTGTTGAATTTGAAGGATACTTTGTTTTTCAGATAAAAAACGCCGCGGAAACGATTTACCGCAGAAACAGTGGAGAAGGCATTCTCTCAAAACTGTTTTTGGGGGTCAAGCGGTCGGGCGATGGAAGAAACAGCCTTTTTACGTACCGTTTTCCAATCTATATTCCGGCGAACGGAACCGTTACAAAGACTTTTTCGGCAGGGCTTCTGGTGGAAAATACGTCTTTTTGTGTCCTGTGCCTGGAGAACAGCCAGAGGGACACGGTGTACAGTCGGGAAGAAACGATTTCGAGTGAAGGCTTCTTCCAGTCCAAGGTGGAAGTCTGCGTTGTGGAAGAAGAAACTAATTACGGGCAGCAGCTGAATGGAGTTACGCTGAACGACGGGATTTATGAGGTGGAAGCTGCATCTGTCCGGGCAGAGGAGCTTGTCGGGCTTGCGGAGTCGTATTCGCCGGATGTGCTGATCCTTCTGGAGCAGTCAAAAGAAGAACTGGATGAGACACTCCAGAAAGAAATTGATCTCTGGCAGGCAGAGGGAGGTCTTCTGATTACCTTTTCGGGAAACGAGACATTTGCGGAAAGCCAGCGCAGTGCGTTTAAAGAAGCGCCGGTAGATTTTCTGAAAAATATTCTGGACGAAGAGACCACCAGCCGCCTTCTGGCAAAACGAAATACGAATTATCAGAAATACTATACGATTTCCGATCTTCTGGAAAACACTAGGATCCGGAACCGTCCGAATACGGTGCTGTACGGCGGCCTGATTCTGGTCTATCTGGTTCTGGCAGGGCCGGGATTGTATTTCTTTTTGAAAAAAACAGGAAAACGTCAGTATCTCTGGGGGGCGATCTGTGCCTGCTCGGCCATCTTTGTTATGCTGATCAGTCTGTTTGGCCAGAGCACGAGGCTCAAGGCCCCGGTGCTGACGTATGTAAGAGAAATCTGGCAGTACGATACATACCAGAAAGATTACATTAATTTCTGTGCACAGGCGCCGTACAATGCTTCCTATGAGCTGTATCTGGATCCGTCCTACGATCTGGTGACGTACAACCGTATGGACTATATGTCCAACAGCACGGCACAGCCGGAAACGGAGGATGCGGAATATGAAAAGACGGAGATCAGTTTCGGAGAACAGAAAAACAGGGCAGAAATTTCCAATCAGGCTGCATTTGCCCTGAATGAGTTCGGCATGCAGCGGATGGAAACGCTGGACGAAGGCAAAGGACTGAAAGGCACGTTTCATTTCTGGGATCAGAAGATCAGCGGAACCGTGGAAAATAAGACAGGCTATGATCTGGAGAGCTGTGTGATCGCCGTTCCAGGTTACTGTGCCCTCATTGGAGACATCAAAAACGGGGAGACGATCACGCTGGATGGAATAGAAGTGGACAGCGTGCGGGAGTTCGAAAATTGGAGTGCGGCAGAAGATCTGTCGGAGATAGAGAAAAATTATCTGGACGGCGTCATCTATAATCACATGCCGAACCGGAGTGACAACTGCCTTTTCTTTGGAAAGCTGGCAGGCAATGACGATACGTTCCAGCTGGACAGCGGATACGAAGCGTATGGAATCTCGTATTACTATCAGGAAGTGTCTGTGGACATGAAAGAGGCCGGCGTTGTGTACTGTCCGTATGCGCAGGAGTACAGCGGATGGGACGGTGGAAACACGGTAAGCTTTGAAATGGGACCGAATTCCGGCGGAATCTCGGAAGAGGAAACAGAAGTAACGTATTATCTGAACGGTGTCTTTGAAAACAACAACATCTGGTGTCTGTATGGAATGTATGCTAAAGGCGTGATGCAGCCGGATTCCGAGGGAATCTATGATCCTGCATTCTGGCCGTATGCGATGACGGCGTTAGAAGATAAGATCCAGGCGGCAGAAACCGGCGGGGGAGGAAAACGGGGAACCATTCTTTCGCTTGCTTTCGAGAAAGCCCGCACGGAGGATGGGACCAAGATCCGGAATTTCAATGGAATCATTGAGCTGTACAATTTTCAGACGGGAACGTATGATGAAATTTCCGACTGGGAGATCGATTTTGCGAGTGATCCGGCACTGGAGGCGCAGTATGTGAATGCGGACAACCAGATCCGTGTGCGGTACCGTCTTTCCGAAGAGGAAAAGGGAGAAGAGTATCATGAAAATTATGGATACTATGAGGCACCGAATCTGATCGTAAAGGCGAAAGAGATCCCACCGGAGCAATATCTGGAGAACCTGTTAACGGAGGAGCCAAATGCCGATACTGAAAATTGAGAAACTGACCAAAAAATACGGAAAAACATATGCCCTGAACGGTCTTGATATGGAAGTAAAAAAAGGCGATATTTACGGCTTTGTCGGACCGAATGGTGCGGGAAAAACAACGACGCTGCGCATTATTTCAGGGCTTTTAAAGAGCGACGGCGGCGATCTGTGGCTGGACGGCGTGCGGACGACAAAAAATATTCTGAAGCAGAAAAGCCTGATCGGCTTTGTGCCTGATTTCTTTGGCGTTTATGAAAACTTAAGCGTGATAGAGTATCTGGAATTTTTTGCCGCATCGTATGGAATTTACGGGCGGGCAGGAACCGTCCGTGCGCGGGAAGTGCTGGAGATGGTCGAACTATCGGGAAAAGAGGAGCAGATGGTGGATTCGCTCTCAAGGGGCATACAGCAGCGGCTCTGTCTGGCGCGCGCGATGATCCATAAACCGAAGCTTCTGGTGCTGGATGAACCGAATTCCGGTCTGGATCCGCGTTCGAGAAAGGATTTCCAGCTTCTCCTGCAGCGATTGGCGCGGGAGGATTATACGATTCTGATCAGCTCCCATATTCTTTCGGAATTAGCAGATCTGTGCACCAGCATCGGTGTCATCAACGGAGGTGTCATGGTACAGCAGGGAAAGCTGGAAAACATTATGCTTGCGATCGACAGCTCCAATCCGCTGCGCATCACTGTGCTGAACCAGGTGCCAAAGGCGCTGGAACTATTGCGGCAGGATCCGCAGGTCAGCCGCCTTTCTGTGGATGAAAACAAGATTGCGGCCTGGTTTTCGGGAAGCCGGGAGGAGGAGGCGTATCTGCTGCAGAAACTGGTGGATGCCGGAATCCTTGTGGTTTCATTTGCACGGGAACACAACAGCCTGGAGTCCCTGTTCTTTCATCTGACCGGGGAAACGGAACAGAAGAGCCGAAACACAGAAACGTTCGGAAACACGATCGGATAAGGAGGGAACGAAACGTGCGGTTAAATCCTGTATTTGAAAAAGAAATGAAGCGGAACTCGCGGTCATCGCGGATTTCCTGGATTATTTTTGTCTGCAATCTGCTGCTTGCCGTGGTTGCGTTTGTCTGCTATTTCGGGGAGAGCAGCCAGCTTGGCTATCTGGCACCGGTCAGCTACAGCGTTCCGATGAACTGCTATATTCTGATGACGTATCTTCTGTTTATTCTCGTCGTCCTTTCGGTTCCGGCGGTTGCGGGAGGAAGCATTTCGCTGGAGCGTGAGAAAAAAACGCTGGATGTGCTGCTGACGACGAACCTGAACCCGTGGAGAATCATTACGGGAAAGCTGGAGGCATCGCTTGGCGTTGTTCTGATACTGACGGTTTCGGCACTGCCGGTGCTGTCCCTTGTTGTGGTGTTCGGCGGTATCGGCCTTGGCGGACTGCTTCTGATGGCGGGAGGCCTTCTTCTGACCGGAATTTTTGTCGGCAGTATCGGCATTTTCTGTTCGGTTGTTTTTAAGCGGACCACACTGGCGACCGTTCTTTCCTATGTCATTGTCGTTTTTCTGGTCGTAGGAATATGCGCCTGCACGGGGCTTGCCTACTACGCAGGACTGCTGCAGCAGGAGATGACGGCAGCTTATCAGCAGATCGATGTAGGAGGTGTAATTTACCTTCTTCTTTTCAATCCGTTTACCTCGTTTGCGGGGATCATCAGCCGCCAGCTTGGGAATGGAAGAGAGATGGAACAGCTCTGCTATCTGCTTGGAAATTACGGACAGAATCCGCTGATCCATTATCTGCCGGAGGCGAGTGCCGTTCTGCAGCTTCTGATATCAGCCGTTCTTCTTGTGACGGCGGGAAGAAAGCTGAATCCATTAAATAAATAACAGGAGTAAAAGAGAAGATGAAACCATTTTGTTTTAGCCTTTCCGGAATTTATGAGTCCGAAGGATATGCCTGGGAGCAGGCGGGAAAGATCTGGGATCTGAGAGAGCTCCGGGGAACTGACGGTTATCTCGATCCAGAGACGGAGCAGTTTCTGGAAGCGGAACTTGGCCGAAAAAAAGAAACGAAAGAGCTGCCGCGGATCCGCCTTCTGGATTCCGGCAATTATCACTATATGAGCAAATTGCTGCTGGGACTGGAAAAAGAAGATTTGTTTTTAGCCGTATTCGACCACCATACCGATATGCAGCCGCCGGCGCTTCTTCCGGTGCTCTCCTGCGGTTCCTGGATCCGGGATGCTGCCGGGGCGTATCAAAACATCAAAGGAATCTGTGTGATCGGCCCGCCGGAGGCGTCGGTGCGGGAAACAGAAGCGATGGAGCATGTCTGGTTTGTGACACAGGAGGAGCTCGACGACGGAAGCGGAGCGGCGAAGATCAAAGAGGTTTTTGCATCCCATGCGGGAACATTTCCGGTATATCTGTCGGTCGATAAGGACATTCTGTCAAAGGAGGAGCTTGATACGAACTGGGATCAGGGAAATGTGCGTGTGGATGAGCTGCTGTCCCTTGCAAAGGACTGTCTTGCGGGGAGAAAGGTGCTCGCGGTCGATCTCTGCGGAGAGCCGTCGGCGAACGCGCCGGAGGCGGAGTGCAGCGCGGCAAGTCTGGTAAACCAGAAGCTGTACGGCGCGCTTGCGGCAAAAATCGAAGATTGACAAAGCCTGGGCAAAAGAGTATCATGAATTCATACCCAGACGGGGTATATAGAGTGACGGAACACAAGGAGGAAACCTCATGGGTGAATGTTGTACACACTGCAGTGAATGCGACCGGAAAAAAGTGCGGGACGAAAAAGAATACAAAGATCTGATCCACCGTCTTTCAAGAATTGAAGGCCAGGTGCGCGGAATACGGGAAATGGTGGAGAGCGACCGCTACTGCGTCGATATCCTGACCCAGGTATCCGCGATCCAGTCTGCATTAAACAGCTTCAACAAGGTACTGCTTTCCAGCCACATCAAATCCTGCGTTGTGGAGGATATCCGGCAGGGAAAAGAAGGCGCCGTGGATGAGCTCTGCAAAACCATCCAGAAGCTGATGAAATAAAAAGGAGAAAATACGTCATGAAAGCATATGAAAGATTGCTGAATTATGTTAAAGTGCCGACACCGAGCAATGAGAAGAGCGGAACCCATCCGTCTTCCGAGTGTCAGAGAGTCCTGGCAGACCAGCTTGCAGAAGAAATGAAAGCGCTCGGCGTATCGGATGTCCGTGTAGAGGATAAATGCTACGTCTATGGAAAAATTCCGGCAACAAAAGGATACGAAGGAAAGACAAAACTGGGATTTATCGCACACATGGATACGGTATCTGATTTTGCAGATCATGCGGTAAATCCGATCGTACATGAAAATTATGACGGAAAGGATCTGAAGCTGGCTGACAGCGGAAGA
>ERZ840371.3233-NODE-3233-length-13531-cov-3.190264_pt1 | contig 13531 bp, 9 predicted proteins | sample MGYA00519937_ERZ840371 | MGnify/ENA primary metagenome ERZ840371 (study PRJEB31850, sample SAMEA3708873) | human gut metagenome | biome: human gut; feature: human-associated habitat; material: faeces | place: China | collected 2014 ... | reverse complement strand
TAACTACATTTTCTTATGATTATGTTTGGTTTTTTCCATAGGAAGCAGCCCGTAAAATAAGATACAAGACTTCAATTAGTTTTATATCACAACGGATTTCGGATGAACATGTATTATATACCGTTTAATGTTTATTAACGTATAAGAACCTATGTGAACGTTTGTAAATACTTACTTTTGTAAATCAAAATGTTTCGGGGATGCCGTTTGGAGTGTCAGTCTGAAATAAAATAAATCAAAATATAAACATTTAAACATTATCATCATGAAGAAAATCTTACTTCTTATCATTGCCGTCATAGGCGTGGCGGTGCTCAGGGCGCAGGTGCCTTATGAGCGTATAGCCACCCCCCCTGCCGCGGTTAAGGCAAAGCAGATTAACAGCAAGGGGCATAAGGCAACAAGAAATATTCCCAAGGTTATGGGAATGAAGACGCAGAGAGTGGCAGAAGCACCGGCAAATGCCATAGAGGTGCCCTTCACCCACGGATTGGGAAAAGACAGCAATTTTCCTAATCTTAAAACAGAATATACGGCAATAAATGCCAACAACGACAACAGAAAGTGGCAGTTTGGCTCGGTTCCCGGATACGGCGCGTGCATGGTGCCTAATGCCGCAGATGTGACGGAAAACGACGACTGGCTTATCACCGTGCCAGTCCATATGCCGGCAGGCGACTATGTCGTGTCGTTCGAGCTCGGAATGATGGGCAGCGGTGCCACCGGCGTTCGTATGGACGTGAAGCTCGGCACGGCTCCCACGGTTGAGGGCATGACGACGGAGGTTGTGCCGCCGACGGTCTATACCGAGAAGAACATGACGAAGTATGAGTATAACCTCAACATATCTGAGGAAGGATACTATTATGTAGGTTTCCACTGCACCACCGAAAAGGCTACCAAGGGCACGCTCAAGCTTACCAATGTGGGTGTGAGGAGCGGTTCGGTAGAGGTGGTGGAGCCAGTAGACCCGCCCGCAGCAGGAACCCTTACATGGGAGCTTGCACCCAAGGGTGAGCTGAAGGCGAACATCAAATATGTCGCGCCGACAAAGACAAAGTCGGGTGCCGACCTCAAGGAGATAACCAAGGTGCTGATTACTTCACGCTGGGAAGTTGACAAGTTTGAATATACCGACGTGAAACCGGGGCAGACAATAGAGATAAACGACGTGGAGATGTATGCCGGGATAAACAACCGCTTCACGGCGGTGGCATACGTCGGCGAGACGGCAGGCGACAAGGTGGAGCACAAGAATATCTGGTGCGGTCCGGATACGCCGCTCGCTCCGCAGAACGTAAAGCTTGTGGCGGCAGAAGACTTCAAGTCGGCTGTGCTGTCGTGGGACCCCGTGGGCGAGACAGGCGAACATGGAGGATATGTAGACCCCGCAGCAGTGACATATTATATATTCGATGCCTTCGGCTCGTACTATGACCCCGCAATTGCCACTACGACCGGGACATCGGTGAAAATAGAATACCCCGACCTGAAAGGACAGGACTTCGTGGCTTATCAGGTGACGGCGGGATACGGCGAGAACTACTCTTTGGAAACAGCATCGGACATACTCACCATAGGCGAGCCGTACAAGGTGCCTTTCACGGAGTCGTTCAAGAACGGGCGCTATGACGATATATGGCTTGTAGACCCGAAGTCGGACAACTCGAACCAGATGCAGGGAACGGTGGATGACACATATTTCCCGTCGCTCATCGACCCCGAGGACCCCGAGGCTCCGGCACCTCTCGTGTCGCAGGACGGCGACAACGGCTTCTTCTACTGGCTGCCGTATGAGAAGGACGTGATGTACGGTATGATTTCACCGCGCGTGGATATCGCCGGTGCGGCAAACCCCGCGCTCGAGTTCTGGTATCAGGGACAGGGCAGCGACATCGACGTGATGGTGTCCAAGGACGATGCTCCGTTTGAGACGGTGAGGACAATCGACATGCAGGCAGAGCCTACAACCAGCGGCTGGACGCTTGCAAGCATACCTCTTGCAGACTATAAGGACGCGAAGGCAATACAGTTTGAGCTGCGTCTGAGGGCAGCCCACAACGATGCGGACCACACATGGAGCGTGCCGATAGACAATATCCGCGTGCGCGACATTGTTGACAAGGACCTGCGCTTAGTGTCATTTGCCGTTCCGTCGAATGCCAGGGTGGGTGAGAAGCTAACGCTTAAAGCCCATGTGGAGAACCTCGGCAAGGAGGCAGAGGGAGCCATAGTGGCATGGACGGTGAACGGAAATGCCGTCGGGACATCGGCTCTGCCCGCAATGGCGGCAAACGGTTTTGCCGACGCGGAGTTTGAATATACAGTGCCCGTCAACACGGACGAGGTGCTCGAGGTTAAGGCAGAGGCTGTGCTGGAGGGCGACGGCTGCGCGGCAAACAACGTTGCCGAGGCTTCCGTAAAGGTTAGGCTGAACAACTATCCCACGGTTGCCGACCTTGCTGGAAGAGCCACGGGCAACGGCGCGGAAGTAAGTCTTACATGGACTGCTCCTTCGCTCGAGGGCATGACAGACCCCAAGACGGTTGCCGAGGACTTTGAGAGCGAAGACTATACGCCGATGTCAATAACCGGTGCCGGCGGATGGACGGTGTATGACGGCGACAAGCTGAAGACGTACAACATCTTCCGCGAGCTTAACAATCCTTACCAGACACAGCCCATAGGCTTCCAGCTGTTCAACCGCACGGTGGCTGAAGTGCAGGAAACATACTGGGAGGATGCAGCCCCGCACAGCGGTGAGACGTTCATGATGGCACCGAGCTGTCAGAACGGAGACAACGACAACTGGCTTATCTCGCCTGAGCTTTCGGGCAATGAGCAGACCGTTTCGTTCTGGGCAAAGAGCATGATAATAAGCTGGGGGGAGTCGTTTGAGGTGCTTTATTCGACGACCGACAACAGTCCGGAAAGCTTCACGCAGACCGTGGAGGTGGAGAATTATCCTGCCGACGGCATCGTTCCGGAGACATGGACGGAGTTTAAGGTGGCGCTTCCGAAGGGTGCAAAGCATTTTGCAATACATCACAAGACGCATGACACGCTGGCACTTCTTGTTGACGACGTGACATACGAGAGCGCGCCGGAAGTGCCTGCGGACATCGCGCTGACGGGCTATCACATCTTCCGCGACGGCGTGCAGATAACATCTGAGCCTGTGACGGAGACGGCATATACCGACTCGCCTGTTGATGCAGGTGCAGCCGACGGCGAATATACATACAGCTATGTGGTTGTTCCGATATACAACTGCGGTCCTGCTCCTAAGAGCAATGAGGTGACGGTGTCGGTTGTAAGCACGGCAATCGACGAGGTCAATGCGGGCGGCAAGGGTGCTTACGCAGTATATTACAACCTTCAGGGCGTGCGCGTTCCGGCTGGACGTCTTGTTCCCGGCGTGTATGTACGTGTTGCGGACGGGCGTTCTGAAAAGGTCGTTGTGAAGCAGTAAGGATGAGATAAGGGTGTGCCCCGGCATATACGGCACGGGTCTCTTCATGGGATCTGCCGTATTTGCCGGGGCATTCTTTGTTGTGCGGGCATGTTTTTTAACCTGTTACACCTTATTTTATTATATATTTATTTTCCTGAAATGGATTTTAATTATTAAATTTGCAGCCATTAATACGTATTAGCTTATGACACTTGACTTATTGACGGCTATCTCGCCTGTAGATGGCCGCTATCGGGGTAAGGCGGAACCTTTGGCAGAATATTTCTCGGAATATGCACTTATCCGCTATCGTGTGCGTGTGGAGATTGAATATTTCATCACGTTGTGCGAGCTGCCGCTGCCTCAGCTTGCCGGTTTCGACCGGTCGCTTTTCGGACGGTTGAGGGACATCTACCGCATGCTTGACGAGAAGGGTGCTGCCCGTGTGAAGGAAATCGAGAAGACGACAAACCACGACGTGAAGGCAGTGGAGTATTATATCAAGGAGCAGTTTGATGCCATCGGAGGACTTGACAGATATAAGGAGTTCATCCACTTCGGGCTTACCTCGCAGGATATCAACAACACCTCGGTGCCCCTTTCGGTGAAGGAGGCGCTCGCGGACGTGTACGTTCCGCAGGTCAGGGAGCTGGTGGAACAGCTCCGCACGTATGCAGAGGAGTGGAAGGACGTGTCCATGCTCGCCAAGACCCACGGACAGCCGGCATCGCCCACACGTCTTGGAAAAGAGGTGATGGTGTATGTGTACCGTCTTGAAAAGCAGCTCGAAATGCTCATGGCATGCCCCATGACGGCGAAATTCGGCGGCGCGACGGGAAACTACAACGCGCATAACGTGGCATATCCGCAGTACGACTGGAAGGAGTTCGGCAACAGGTTCGTGAGCGAGAAGCTGGGCTTGGAGCGCGAGCAGTACACCACGCAGATAAGCAACTACGACTGCCTTGCTGCCGTGTTCGATGCCATAAGCCGCATAAACACCATTATCATAGACCTTGACCGCGACTTCTGGATGTATATCTCCATGGAGTATTTCAAGCAGAAGATAAAGGCTGGCGAGGTAGGGTCGAGCGCAATGCCGCACAAAGTTAACCCCATAGACTTCGAGAACAGCGAGGGCAACCTCGGAATGGCTAACGCCGTGCTCCGTTTCCTTGCCTCCAAGCTGCCCGTAAGCCGTCTGCAGCGCGACCTTACAGACTCTACCGTGCTGAGAAACATCGGCGTTCCGCTCGGTCACGGCATCATAGCAATACAGAGTACGCTGAAGGGACTGCGCAAGCTCATCCTCAACGAGGAGGCGATAAGAGCTGACCTTGACAACACATGGGCTGTGGTGGCTGAGGCTATACAGACCATATTGCGCCGCGAGGCATACCCGCATCCGTATGAAGCGCTGAAGGCTCTCACACGCACCAACAAGAAAATGACCGAAGAGACGATACATGAGTTTGTGCGCGGGCTGGATGTCAGCGATGAGGTTAAGGCAGAGCTGATGGCGATAACGCCGTCAAACTACACTGGAGTGTAGGCAGGGCTGGCTGCACATTGTGCAGTCTTTAGCTGAAACTTATAAGCCCTATAAGTCCCATAGGACCCATAAGCCCTATAAGAAAACCAAAAAAAGAAGAATATTAACCAAGCCGTGAGGCTATAACAGAGAAAAGAAATGACAGAAGAATTTAACAACATGCAGAACGAAGAGTCTGCACAGCAGAACGAGAACAGCCGTGACGGCTACAGGAAAACAGACTATCAAGGCTACAGACCGGTAGGTCGTCAGATGCGTCCGCGTATCAACCAAAGGCGTCCGTACAACGCAAACAGAAGCTATGACAACAATGCCGGAGGCTTCCGTCCCGAAGGCTTCGGAGCGGGTTTGCAGCATGATGGGGGACAGCAGCGCAGCTACCGTCCGCGTTACAACAACAATCAGGAGGGCGGATACCAGCCCCGTCAGGGCTATCAGCAGCGCAACAGTTACGGACAACAGCGCAACGGCGGTTACCGTCCGCGTTATAACAATAATCAGGAGGAGGGCTACCAGCCGCGTCAGGAGGGCTATCAGCCGCGCTACAACAGCGGTTACCGTCCCCGTTACAATGATAATAACGGCGAAGAGGGCGCACAGCAGCGCAGCGGAGGCTATCAGCCGCGCCAGGGTTATCAGCGTCAGGGCGGCTATCAGACGCGTGGCGGATACCGGCAGCAGGGCGGATACAACCGTCAGGGCGGCAATTACCAGCCGCGTCAGGGCTACCGTCAGCGTACGGCTGATTATGACCCGAATGCCAAGTACAGTTTTAAAAAGCGCATAGAATATAAGGAACAGCATATAGATCCCAACGAGCCGGTGCGTCTCAACAAGTTTCTTGCCAATGCAGGGGTGTGCAGCCGCCGCGAGGCAGACGAGTTCATACAGGCTGGAGTGGTGTCGGTGAACGGCACGGTGGTGACCGAACTGGGCACGAAAGTGCTCCGTACGGACGAGGTAAGGTTCCATGACCAGCCCGTAACGCTTGAGAAGAAGGTGTATGTGCTGCTTAACAAGCCGAAAGACTGTGTCACTACGAGCGACGATCCGCAGCAGCGCAAGACGGTGATGGACCTCGTCCGCGACGCATGTCCTGAGCGTATATATCCTGTTGGGCGTCTCGACCGCAACACAACGGGCGTTCTCCTGCTAACCAACGACGGCGACATGGCAAGCAAGCTCACTCATCCGAAGTTCCTGAAGAAGAAGGTTTACCATGTATTCCTCGACAAGAACGTCACTGCGCACGACATGCAGCAGATTGCACAGGGCATAACTCTCGACGACGGAGAGATACATGCGGATGCCGTGGAGTATGCTCACGAAACGGATAAGAGTCAGGTCGGCATAGAGATACACAGCGGACGCAACCGCATTGTGCGCCGTATCTTCGAAAGCCTCGGCTACCGCGTGGTGAAGCTTGACCGCGTCCAGTTTGCCGGACTGACAAAGAAGAACGTCCGCCGGGGCGACTGGCGCTTCCTCACGGAGAAGGAAGTGGAGATGCTGCGCATGGGAGCGTTCGAGTAAGAGACAGTAAACAAGAATAACATAAATGGGGTGTAAGCCTCTGTTCATTATTTAAATATAGATGGAAAGAACTAAAATCGTAGATGTATTGCAGCGTACCGATTATGGTACTGTTGTCAATGTGAAAGGCTGGGTAAGGACCCGCCGTGGTAGTAAGGCTGTTAATTTCATCGCCCTGAACGATGGTTCTACTATCAAGAATATACAGATTGTCGTCGATGTGGAGAAGTTCGACGATGCCATAATAAAGGATATAACCACCGGAGCGTGCATAAGTGTGGACGGAGAACTGGTCCAGAGCCAGGGCAAAGGTCAGAGCGTGGAGCTGCAGTGCCGCAAGATTGAGATCTTGGGTGCCTGCGGTGCCGACTATCCCTTGCAGAAGAAAGGACACACAATGGAGTTCCTGCGCGAGCATGCGAACCTCCGTATGCGTACAAACACGTTCGGGGCGGTGTTCCGCATACGCCACAACATGGCAATGGCGATACACCGTTACTTCCACGAACATGGCTTCTTCTACCTCAATACGCCGATAATCACGGCGAGCGACTGCGAAGGTGCGGGGCAGATGTTTCAGGTTACGACGAAGAACCTGTATGACCTGAAGAAGGACGAGGACGGAAAGATTGACTACAGTGACGACTTCTTCGGAAAGCAGGCGTCGCTCACTGTGAGCGGACAGCTTGAGGGTGAGCTGGGCGCAACGGCACTGGGAGCAATCTATACGTTCGGTCCTACGTTCCGTGCGGAGAACTCCAACACGCCGAGACACCTCGCCGAGTTCTGGATGATTGAGCCGGAAGTGGCATTCAACGACATTACCGACAACATGAACCTTGCCGAGGACTTCATAAAATACTGCATACGGTGGGCTTTGGACAACTGTGCCGACGACCTGGAGTTCCTCAACCAGTTTGTGGACAAGCAGCTCATAGAGCGTCTGCACTTCGTTCTTGAGCACGACTTTGTGCGCCTTGCGTATACCGAAGGCATCAAGATACTTGAAGAGGCAGTGAAGAACGGTCACAAGTTTGAGTTCCCCGTGTTCTGGGGAGCAGATCTTGCGAGCGAGCACGAGCGTTATCTTGTGGAGCAGCACTTCAAGCGTCCGGTGATACTTACCGACTATCCGAAGGAGATAAAGGCGTTCTACATGAAGATGAACGACGACAACAAGACCGTCCGCGCCATGGATGTGCTCTTCCCGCAGATAGGAGAGATAATCGGAGGTTCGGAGCGTGAGGCTGACTACGACAAGCTCATGGGACGCATCAAGGAGCTTAACATCCCGATGAAGGACATGTGGTGGTATCTCGAAACACGCAAGTGGGGCTCCTGCCCGCACAGCGGCTTCGGCTTGGGCTTCGAGCGTCTCATCCTCTTCGTTACCGGAATGCAGAACATCCGCGACGTTATCCCGTTCCCGAGAACGCCGAAGAACGCAGAATTTTAAGCTGTGTCGGGGCTTGTCCCGGCAAGAACGGATATAATAAAAGCCGTCGCGCATATTAATGTGCGCGTGACGGCTTTTTGTTTTTTTGCCTTATTTTGTGGAAGGGATGGTTCTTGGAGTTCTCAAGGGGCTCGGAGTTCTCAGAGAGCTCCGAGAGATTAAAAATCAAGCGTCTGTCAAACGAGCTTTATCCCGTCTTCGCTGATTGTTATAATCCTTTGCTTGTAGAGGTCGCCCACAGCCTTTTTGAATGTCTTCTTGCTCACGCCGAAGCGGCTGTATATGTCCTCCGCCGCGCTCTTGTCGCCGAGGTCGCACGTCCCGCCGTTGTCCTTCAGATACTGTAGGAGCGTCTCGCCGAACTCCTTTGTCTGCCTCTTGCCCGTCGGCTGCAGTGTAACGTCAATCTTGCCGTCCTCGCGCACATTGTCTATATACCCTTTCATGCGGTCGCCCGTGTGTATATCCTTGAACACCTGACTGTGATATACCAGTCCGCCGTGCCTGTTGTTTATTATCACCTTGAAGCCAAGCTCAGTCTTCTGCCATACCAGCAGGTCCACCTCCTCTCCCTTCTTGTATTTTGGGAAAGTATCGTCGAGATACCGTTCCACCTTTGCCGATGCCACTATGCGGTAGCTCTCGTCGTCGGTGTGCACGTGTACGATGTACCCCTTGCCCTTCTCCATCTTCATCTTCTGTTCGCGGAAAGGGCAGAAGAGGTCCTTCATCAGCCCCCAGTCGAGAAACGCTCCATACTGGTTTACCCATGCCACTTCGAGAAAGGCGAAGTCGCCCACCTTGGCTTTCGGCACAAGCGTGGTGGCAACGGGTCGCTCCTCGTTGTCAAGATAAATGAATACGTCAAGCTCGTCGCCCGGCTTGCATCCCTCCGGCACATATCTTGACGGCAATAATATCTCGCCCTCGTCGCCGCCGTCGAGGTACATTCCGAAGTCCACCTGCTTTGTTACGGTGAGATGATTGTATTCACCAAGTCTTATTCCGTTCATCCGATAATAATTTATAATTCATGATTCCTCAACTCCTTACCTCCCTCTGACTCCTTACCTCCTGAATGAAGTCCCTTCATTCTTCCTCCTTCTGATAAACAACGCCGTCTTTCATTGCTATCGTGCGGTCAGTGATACGTGCCAGGTTCTCATCGTGAGTGACGATTACGAACGTCTGCCCGAACCTGTCGCGCAGGTCGAAGAACAGCCGGTGCAGCTCTTCCTTGTTCTTGGAGTCGAGGCTTCCCGACGGCTCGTCGGCAAGAATTACGGCAGGGTTGTTAACCAGTGCGCGCGCCACAGCCACCCTCTGCTTCTCTCCTCCCGACAGTTCGGCAGGCTTGTGGCTTGCCCTGCCGGCAAGTCCCATAAACTCGAGCAGCTCCATAGCCCTCTCTTTGCATTCTCTTCGCGGAAGTCCTTTTATGAGAGCAGGTATCATCACGTTTTCGAGAGCAGTAAACTCGGGCAGCAGCTGGTGAAACTGAAACACGAAACCGATGTGCCTGTTGCGGAACCCGGCAATCTCGCGCCTGTTCAGCGAGCCGATGTCCACCCCGTCTATCGTCACCTTTCCCGTGTCGGCTTTGTCCAGCGTGCCTATTATTTGCAGCAGCGTTGTCTTGCCCGCGCCGCTCGGTCCCACGATGCTCACCACCTCGCCCTTGCCTATGTGCAGGTCGATGCCTTTGAGCACCTGGAGCTTTCCGAAACTCTTCGTTATTCCTTTTATGTCTATCATATTGCTTTCTCGTTTTTCAATTTCCGGCACTGCCGGTGCCGCCGTGCCTTTTCAGCTTCTGTATTCTGTTGCCTATCCACTTCGATATCGTTGCGTATGCACTCTCGTCGTTGTGTGTCTGCGGCGCGGTGAACGTCATGCTCTCGGGTGCCTGCCCGTTCTGGTCGGGGAAGACGATCATCAGTCCGCACGCCGTGAAGTACTTCATTATCTCTTCTGGCAGCCTCTCGAACACCGGCTTGTACGACACCGTGCCCTTGCGCGCCGTGATGATAACCAGCATGTGGTCCTCCTTTATCCTTTCCGACAGGCTTGTCAGCTCCTTCCAGTGCTGCATCAGCACATATTCCGCCCTTACGCCCCGGTGCCTGTCCGCCATGTATGCCGCTATGAGCGACGTCGTCTCCTCCCGCCCGTAGAACACTATGCGGCAGCTCAGGTTGTCCGCCAGCTGTGCCAGACGCTCCGTCCAGCGGTAGAAGCCCGGCTCAAACTCCACGCGCGACGGCACAGCCACGTGTATGCGCCTTATCGTGCCGAGCGGCCGTATGCAGCGGCACATTATTATCTGGCGGTTCAGTCCCGCCACAAGGCTTGGCGTGAACTCGCCCCAGAACTTGTCGCCCGCGTCCTTCATGCGGTGTATCCCCATTATTATCTCCGACGCGTCATACTCCTTGAAGGCGTGCATTATGCCGTTTGCGAGGTTTGTCGTCAGCCTTGTCTGCGTCAGCATGCGCACGTCGGCGGCGCTTGCCTGCTTTGCAGCCTGCTCCAGCAGCCTCTTTCCCAAAGCCTGGTTGTGTGCCGCCCGTTCGTCGTCGGTCACGAGGTTCAGCCCTATTATTCCCCTGTTCAGCTTCGGGTTGCGCGTCAGCATGGCGAGGTTTACGAGATTTTCCGTGCTCCCCTTGTATTTCAGCGGTATGAGTATCTTCTCGTCGTTGCTCTTTATGCTGTCCGTCGGCTTTGCGCTTTCAGACAGCACGATGGTGCGCGAGGCACGGTCGGTCACCAGCGAGCCGATGATGCACGTTGCCAGTATCATTATCACCACGCCGTTCAGCATGTCCGGGTCCACGAGCATCTGTCCCGGTGCCACCTGCAGCTTCATGCCCACCGTGGCAATGGCTATTGAGCCGGCGGCATGTGCCGACGTAAGCCCGAACATCATGTTGCCGTTCGATACGGGCATCCTGCTTGCCAACGCCACCGCATACGAGGCTATTGCCTTGCCCAGCGTGCCGAAGAAGATGATGCAGAATATGATGAACGCCGCGTGCCAGCCGCTGAACAGCATGCGCACGTTGATGAGCATGCCCACGCCGATGAGGAAATAAGGTATGAACAGGGCGTTGCCGATAAACTCTATGCGGTTCATCAGCGGAGACACATGCGGGATGTAGCGGTTGAGTATCAGTCCGGCGAAGAACGCCCCGAAGACACCTTCCAGACCTATCAGTCCCGACACGGCGGCACACATCGACATTATGCCGAGCACGAAGATGTACTGCGTGACGGCATCGGAATAACGCTGGAGGAACCACCTCGTGAGCCGTGGCAGCAGATATATGCTTCCGGCGAGGAATGCCGCCGCCTTGAGCGCGAACAGCCCCCAGAAGTCTATCCCCGTGCCCGTGCCGAACGAGCCGACGATAGCCGCCAGCACCACCAGCGCCAGCGTGAGCGATATCATCGAGGCTCCCACGCACAGCGTCACGCTGCGGTGTCGCTGCAGACCATACTTGCACACTATCGGGTAGGCAATGAGCGTGTTCGAAGCCATGATGCTGCTCAGCAGCAGCGCAGCCGTGGAAGAATATCCCATGATGTATATCCCGGCGAGCCACGTCAGCACAAACGGCACGAAGAAGTTCAGCAGACCGAACGACAGTATTGTCCTGCTGTTGTTCTTAAGCCCGTTGAAGTCCATCTCCAGTCCGGCGAGGAACATTATATAATAAAGCCCCACCTTGCCGAACAGCTCGAACGAGCTGTCCCTCTCCAGTATGTTCAGCCCGTATTCGCCCACGGCGACGCCCGCCAGCACCATCCCCACGATGTGTGGAATGCGCAGCCTGCCCATTATTATGGGTGCAAGCAGTATGATGCACAGCACGACGACGAATATCAGCGTCGGGTCGGTAATCGGAAAACAGTGGGAGATGTCGGGCATGATGCTTGTCTGTTTTATTCTTCTTCGTTGTTTCGCATTAGCTTCCGGTCCATGTGCCTGCTGTCAGCAAGCCTCCGGTTTCGTATGCAAAGGTGCAAAAAAAATATCAATTTTGTGATAAATAGTATGAAAAGTTGTACTTTTGCATACGATAAAGCATAACAGATAAAAATACATACGGATTATGAAAGTAGCTATTGTAGGTGCCAGCGGTGCCGTGGGGCAGGAGTTCCTGCGCGTCCTCGAGCAGAGGAATTTCCCGATAGACGAGTTGGTTTTGTTTGGTTCCAGCCGTTCGGCAGGACGGAAATACACCTTCCGCGGAAAGGAGTACGAGGTAAGGGAGCTTTGTCACAACGACGACTTCAAGGGCGTTGACATAGCCTTCACGTCGGCAGGAGCCGGCATCTCGAAGGAGTTTGCCGAAGACATAACAAGGCACGGCGCCGTGATGATAGACAACTCGAGCGCGTTCCGTATGGACGCAGACGTGCCCCTGGTGGTGCCAGAGTGCAACGCCGCCGACGCGCTCGACCGTCCGCGCGGCATCATCGCCAACCCCAACTGCACCACAATAATGATGGTCGTTGCGCTGCAGCCCCTCGAACGGCTCAGCCACATACGCCGCATACACATCGCGAGCTACCAAAGTGCCAGCGGAGCAGGTGCCGCAGCCATGGCAGAACTGCAGCAGCAGTATGCCGAGATACAGGAGGGCAGGCACGTGACCGTGAGCAAGTTCCCCCACCAGCTTGCCTACAACGTCATACCGCAGATAGACGTTTTCCAGCCCAACGGATATACCAAAGAAGAGATGAAGATGTTCAACGAGACGCAGAAGATAATGCACAGCGACGTGAAGTGCTCGGCAATGTGCGTCCGCGTGTCGTCGCTCCGTGCCCACTCGGAGAGCGTGTGGATAGAGACCGAGCGACCCATCAGCGTCGAAGAGGCGCAGGCTGCGCTTGCCGCCGCTCCCGGCGTGACGCTCCGCGACGACCCCTCAAGCCTTGTCTATCCAATGCCGCTCGAGACGGCGGGCACCGACGACATATACGTAGGGCGCGTGCGCAAGGACCTTGCAGATGAGAACGGACTCACGTTCTGGCTCAGCGGCGACCAGATACGCAAGGGCGCGGCTCTCAACGCCGTGCAGATTGCCGAATATCTTATCAGCGTGGGCAACGTGAAATAAAAACCGTAGATAATTTATAATTCATAATTTATAATTTATAATGGCGGCGGAGGCTCCTTGTTATGGGGCTCCGCCGCCATTGTTTCTGCACGTTTCCTTGGCTCTTCGCTAACACATTGTAAATCAGGATGATACCTTTTGGCTTCCAAAAGGTGCCCTTTCAGCCTCCAATATGCCGTCTTTTGCAACGCGAAATGCCGCCTTTCAGAATGCGAAGGGTCATCTCTCCCTTTTTCCAAAGGATTAGATTGGCATCGTTGTCTTTAATGACTTTAAAGACCTTAAAGACTTTAAGGACGCTAAGGACTTACGTTCGGGCGGCTTTGCAATCCGCCCGCATGTGCCGGTTGAAGGCGATAAAGAATATAGCGCAGTGAGGTGGTGTGCCAAAACTAAACCCTTCCAGCTGT
>ERZ840371.3227-NODE-3227-length-13552-cov-3.356894_pt1 | contig 13552 bp, 10 predicted proteins | sample MGYA00519937_ERZ840371 | MGnify/ENA primary metagenome ERZ840371 (study PRJEB31850, sample SAMEA3708873) | human gut metagenome | biome: human gut; feature: human-associated habitat; material: faeces | place: China | collected 2014 ... | reverse complement strand
GGGAACGGCATGGCCGTGGCTGGGCGGTTTCTACATGGAGGCGTGCCTGAAGCTGTACAAGCGCACGAGGCTGAGCTTTGTAGAGAGACAGATGGTAGGATATGAGGACGAGATGACGCTGAACTGTATAGGCACCATTCCGGAACTGTCTGACGGCAACCCGCCGTTCAGGGCGCGCGGTGCAATGTCGTTTGCAATGAACGTTGCTGAAATATTGCGCACTCTAAACTTACTTGAAAAATACACCTATATTAAATAAAGGAGGAGCGATATGAAAGTATTAATGTTTGGATGGGAGTATCCTCCTCACGTATTTGGTGGACTCGCCACAGCTAACTTTGGTATAACGGAAGGACTGCATGCGCAGGGCGACATGGAGATTACGCTGTGTCTGCCGAAGCCATGGGGCGATGAAGACAGGACGGCGGCAAACATAATTGCAATGAATGCGGTTCCTGTTGCATGGCGCGATGTAGATTATGAATATGTGAAGAACCGTGTGGGCAACGTCATGGATCCGGAGCTTTATTACAAGTTGCGCGACCATATATATGCCGACTTCAACTATATGCACCTTAACGACCTCGGCGGCATAGACTTTGCAGGAGGATATCCTTCAAACCTGCATGAGGAGATAAACAACTACTCCATAATTACAGGAGTGGTGGCACGCCAGCAGGAGTTCGACATCATCCATGCGCACGACTGGCTTACATATCCCGCAGGCATACACGCAAAGCGCGTGAGCGGAAAGCCTCTGTGCATACATGTACATGCCACCGACTTCGACCGCAGCCGCGGAAAAGTTAATCCTACGGTATATTCTATCGAGAAAGACGGTATGGACAATGCCGACTGCATAATGTGTGTAAGCGAACTGACGCGTCAGACGGTCATCAACCAGTATCATCAGGACCCGCGCAAGTGTTTCACCGTGCACAATGCCGTATATCCGCTGCGTCAGGAATTGCAGGACATACCGCGTCCCGACCATACGGACAAGGAGAAGGTGGTTACCTTCCTCGGGCGTCTTACAATGCAGAAGGGTCCAGAATATTTTGTCGAGGCGGCAAACATGGTGCTCCACCGTACACGTAACGTGCGCTTCTGCATGGCAGGAAGCGGCGACATGATGGACGCCATGATTTATCTGGCTGCAGAGAGAGGCATTGCCGACCGTTTCCACTTCCCCGGATTTATGCGCGGCAAGCAGGTTTACGAGTGTCTTAAAGACTCGGATGTCTATGTGATGCCTTCTGTCAGCGAGCCGTTCGGCATATCGCCGCTTGAGGCAATGCAGTGCGGAACGCCAACAATCATATCCAAGCAGAGCGGATGTGCCGAGATTTTGGACAACTGTATCAAGGTGGACTATTGGGATATACACGCCCTTGCCGACGCCATATATTCAATCTGCCACAACGAGAGCCTGTTTAAATATTTACAGGAAGAGGGCAAGCGAGAGGTAGACCAGATTACATGGGAGAAAGTGGGACTGTGGATACGCGAGCTTTATGAGCGCACGCTCGGCATGAGATAAGCCTGATTTGCCAATCAGTCCAATAAGCCCAATTAGTCTGATTAGCCGAAAAAGTCTAATAAAACAAAAAACAAAACAACAATGAAAACAATATGCTTATACTTTGAGATACACCAGATAATACATCTCAAGAGATACCGTTTCTTCGATATAGGTACGGACCACTATTATTATGACGATTTTGAAAACGAGCGCAGCATAAGCGACATTGCCGAGCGTTCGTATATGCCGGCTCTCAATGCCTTTCAGGAGATGATAAAGGAGCACGGCAAGTATTTCAAGCTTGCCTTCTCGCTCTCGGGTGTGGGAATAGAGCAGCTGGAGATGCACGCGCCGCAGGTTCTCGCAAAGTTGCAGGAGCTTAACGAGACGGGATGTGTGGAGTTCCTTGCAGAACCTTATTCTCACGGACTGTCTGCCCTCGCAAATGAGGAGACCTTTGCTGCCGACGTCAAGAAGCAGGCAAAGAAGATGGAGGAATATTTCGGAAAGAAGCCTACCGTATTGCGCAACTCTTCCCTTATCTACAGCGATGACATAGGCGCACAGGCTGCAGCGATGGGCTTTAAGGGCATGCTGACAGAAGGCGCAAAGCACGCTTTGGGCTGGAAGTCTCCGCATTATGTATACAATTGTGCCATGGCTCCTAACCTCAAGCTGTTGCTGCGTGACGTTGATTTGAGCGATGACATAAGCCTGCGCTTCAACAACAGCGACTGGGACGGGTATCCGCTCTTTGCCGATACATACATCAACCGCATTGCCTCCATGCCAGATGAAGAGCAGGTGATAAACATTTTCATGGAACTTTCTGCCCTCGGCATAGCACAGCCCCTGTCGTCCAACATCCTTGAGTTTATAAAGGCTCTGCCCGCATGTGCAAAACAGCGCGGCATAACATTCTCAACACCAACGGAGATATGTATGAAGATGAACAGCGTCGGCTCTCTCGACGTGCCCGACACACTGTCGTGGGTAGACGAGGAGCGCGATGTGAGCTGCTGGCTCGGCAATCCGATGCAGCGCGAGGCTTTCAACAAGCTCTACAGCGTTGCCGACCGTCTGCGCATTGCCAACGACCCGCGCATAAACCAGGACTGGGACTATCTGCAGGCAAGCAACAACTTCCGCTTCATGACGACAAAACCGTCGAATGTAGGCCTTGACCGCGGCATATATGCTTCGCCTTTCGATGCGTTTACAAACTATATGAACATTCTCGGCGACTTTATCAACCGCGTCAACAGCCTCTATCCGGAGGAAATAGACAATGAGGAACTGAACTCACTGCTCACAACCATCAAGAACCAGGGCGACGAGATTGAGATGAAAGACAAGGAGATTGACCGCCTGAAGGCAAAGGTTGCAAAGATGCAGGAGGCAGAGGCTAAGGAAGCAGAAAAGGCTAAACCGAAGAAAGCGGTAAAGAAACCCGCTGCGAAGAAGCCTGCGGCAGCAAAAGCAAAAAAGGCAGAAGAAGCAAAGTAAGATGATGCTTTGATGTATTTTTAATATGAAAGGCGGACGGCTCATAATGCGAGTCGCCCGCTTTTTTGTTTCTGATTATCGCAAACATACGGTTTACAATGTCTAAACATATGGGTTATGATGTCTAAACGTATGGTTTATCAGTCAGAATTGTTGCATATATAAATATATAAGGTGAGTGTAACATTAATTTAATGTTTATATGATTGCTATTGTCGGAATAATTATATAATTTTGCATCACGATTATTAATTTAAAACTTTTTATTATGAAAAAAACTTTACGCTATTCGTTATTTGTATTATTTGCATTTATCTGCAATATGTCATTTGCAGATACAGTTGTAACATTTGATGCTACTGTAGATAAAGGAACACAGGCAGGTAGCAGCCAAGGAACTGATGAAGTTGTTAATGATGGTGTTACCATATCTGTTTCTCCTACCGGCTCTTTTGGTAATGGTATGCAATATAGAGTATATAAGTCATCAACAATGACAGTATCTTCTACTGCAGGCAATATCGTAAAAGTAGAGTTTACATGTACTGCTGCTGGTGAAGCTAAATACGGTCCTGGTAGCTTTGATGCAATTGAAGGTTACACATACAGTGATAAAGTTGGAACATGGGTAGGCAATGCAAATAGCATTTCTCTTGTGGCTGGAAAAAATCAGGTTCGTATGACAGAAATCAAAGTCACAGTGGCACAGTCTGGCAGCGAAACAAAGCAGAGTGCAGCCCTTGCATTCGACCCTGCAACAGTTGAAGTTGAAAAGGGGGCAGCATTTACAGCTCCTGTTTTCACAAAGGCTACAACTGCAGCCGTGACATTCAGTTCAGACAATGAAGCTGTTGCAACAGTAGATGCTAATGGTGTTATATCTTTAGGACTGGAAGAAGGTACGGCTGTTATCACTGCCGCTTCTGATGAGAATGCAGAGTTTTATGCAGGTAAGGCAACTTGCACCATAAATGTATTTACATATAATACATATAAGAAGGCTACTGTGATAGAAAGCGGCAAGGAATATTTGCTGGTTGCACAGCGTGACGGAAATACATATTATGCAATGCCTCTTACAGCAGACAAGAATTATGGCTATTTGAATTCATCTAAGATAGATGGTCTTACTGATGAAGTAAAGGTAAAGAACAAGTATCAGGATGGTTTCATCTTCACGACAGAAGGTACCGGCTATTCTATAAAGGATGTTGCAACAAGCCGTTATCTCATTCAGCAGGGAACATACAAATCATTCAATACAAGTGCAGAACCTGTTGCCTGGAATGTTGAAGCTCAGGCTGACGGAACTTTCAAAATAGAAATGAATGGTTATACCATGCAGTGGGGAGAGGGCACATATACATCATTTGGTGTTTATACAGAAATGCAGGAAAATGCTGTTATGCCATATCTGTATGTTCTTGACAACACAACATCAGGCATCAGTAATCCTACAGTTAACGTCATTGACGAGAATGCACCGATATACAACCTTGCAGGCCAGCGTGTAAGCAAGGATGCAAAGGGCATTCTTATTCAGAACGGCAGAAAGTTTATAAGCAAGCAAAGATAATTATATTATAAACAAAAAGGAAGAGGGTGCACACTGCATCCTCTTTTTTGTTTTATATGACCTTAATAGCGCACCAACCATTTGTAGATTACACATTTTATCCTTATATTTGCAAATGACTATAACTCAGAAGATATGACAGAATATAACAAATACATCCGTTTCGACTGGGCTGCCAAGCGCATGTTGCGCGACAAGGCGAACTTCGGCGTGCTTGAAGGACTTATTACAGTGCTCCTCAACGAAAAGGTGAAGATTGTGGAAATACTCGAAAGCGAGGGAAACCAAAATGACGAGTACGACAAGTTCAACCGTGTCGACATAAAGGCGAAGAACAGCAAGGACGAGATAATAATCGTAGAGATACAGCTCACACGCGAGCTGTATTATCTGGAACGTATATTATACGGTGTGGCAAAGGCAATAACCGAGCACATCACCCTTGGCGACAAGTATGACAAGGTAAAGAAAGTATATTCCATAAGCATATTGTACTTTGACCTCGGGCAGGGTTCAGACTATCTTTACCATGGACAGGTTGTGTTTACCGGTGTGCATACCAAGGACACTCTGCGCATAAGCAGCAAGGACAACGACATAATACAGATGAAAGCCCCGGAAGGCATCTTCCCCGAATATTTCATTATACGTGTGAACGAATTTAATCAGATTGCCACCACTCCTTTGGAAGAGTGGGTCGAGTATCTTAAATCCGGCAAGATAGATGAAAACACCAAGGCGCCGGGACTGGGAGAAGCCCGTAAAAAGCTTCAATATCTTGCGATGAACAAGAGCGAGCGCGTGGCATACGACAAACATATAGATGCCATAATGGTGCAAAATGACGTGTTGGATACTGCTAAAATGGAAGGTCGTGCGGAAGGTCGTGCGGAAGGTCGTGCAGAAGGACGTGCGGAAGGTCGTGCAGAAGGAATAGCCGAGGGTCGCGCCGAAGGTATACTGGAAGAGAAGAAGGCTACAGCTCTCAAGATGAAAGAAATGGGAATTCCTGTCGGAACGATATGCCAGATAACAGGGCTGCCGGAAGACGAGGTTAATAAATTGTGACAATAAACGTCAATGCCTTTGCAGCGTTTCATATTCAATTTAATAAAGGGTGTGTTCAGGTGCATCCTTTATTTTTTGTCATTATGCGAACAGATGAATATTTATATCATATATAAAGGCTGGGCTTATACATGATTTTTTGTTAAAACTAATAGGACAAATAGCCATATATCTGTTATACAGATAGTTTAAAACTATTTTTATGTATTGTAAAATGTAAATGTTTTGTATATTTGCCGATAGTAAAATCAGGTGTGATATATAGCCGGATAATTTAAATTTCTAATAAACATAAATCTTTTATGACAAAACAAACTTTATTAAAAACACTGCTCTTCCTCTTTGCAGGATTAATTCCACTTGGGGGGGCGGCGCAGCAGACAAAACTTGTTGCGTGGGAATTTGATACAAGTAACAATCAAGTTCCGGACAATCAGATTATCAATGCCACTACCGGTAGCGGTACGGTCAGTTTCTTTTCAACAGGAAATTACACTGTTGTTCCTGAAGACCGTGCTTACGGATGTGTAAAGTTCACGGCAGGCTCAAACAGCGGTCTTACCGATGCAGACTGGACAAATCCTGAAAAACATAACAACTATATTCAGGCTGAGTTCTCCACGACAGGCTATCAGAAACCTGTTGTATCGTTTGCCATGGCTGCCGATACAGGAACAAAATGGCGTCTTGTATACTCTGCAAACGGTGGTGAGTCGTGGGTGGATGCCGGTGAGTATGAAACCGATCAGCACTGGGGTACGGCAAAGACGTTTGATAACATCGCAGTGAATGCCACAAACAAAGAAAAAGTAATATTCCGCATCCTTAATGTTACAAACGGCAACCGTGGCTCATATGACAGCCGTTTCAAGTCGTTTGTTGTGATGGCAGAGGAATATAGTCTTCCTTCTTATAATAATGAGCAGGGAACCATAACATGGCCGTTCGACCTCGGTACAGAAGGACAGACCGGAACATATTCGCCTGCAAATATAGCAGATGCTTTCAAGAACAACTTCATAGAACTGGGCGGTAATCTATCATATAGCGGAACCGGAAAACCCAATGACAGTGATATTATCCAGACAAAGATAAAGTCTGCGTCAAAAGAAAGCGGTCCGTCAGATAATAATAAGTTGAATTTCCTTTTCACTACAAAGACTGGCATTAAGTTTACACCTACAAAAGTTTCGTTTACAGGCACGCGCTATGGTACCGGAAGCGGAAACATGGACATAAACTGGCTGAACTCGGATGGGACAACTATCAGCCTTGCCACAGGTCAGAAGCCTGAGCGTAACAATCAGGGTACAGCGAACCATACTGATTACAGCTACAGCATTAGTTCCGCACCGCAGTCTGAGGGTATATGTGGCTTGAATATAAATATTTACAATCTTGATCCAAATAAGGAGCTTGGTTTTGCCAATATCGTAATAGAGGGTATCCTTGACGGTCAGCTTGCAGATGTACGTCAGTGCAAGGTAACAGTTACGGTGTCTCCCGAAGGAGCCGGTACGGCAAAGGTAAGTCCCGTAGGCAACGAATTTGACGAAGGGACAGAGATTACATTGTCGCAGACAAAGAACTTCGGATATAAGTTCAAGAATTGGACCGATGCAACAGGCAAGGAGCTTTCTACAGAAGAAAGTTTCAAATATATACTGAACGATGATGCTGTGATAACGGCAAACTACGAGAAGTTGAACACATACGCCCTTTCTTATAATGTGGCAGGCGGTGCCAACGATTATATGGTGACACTCTCGCCGGAACCAAACGTTATAGACGGAAAGAACATGTATGAGGACGGAACAAAGGTTACACTGACGGCAGCGAGCAATCCTATCCTGACATTCACAAACTGGAGCACGGGAGAGACAAGCTCTGAGATTGCAGTTACGATGACTGAAGATACAGAGGTAACGGCAAACTATGACGCTGTGGACTTCGTTGCCGCATGGGACTTTGAGAAGAGCGGTGGAGACGGTCGTAAAGCCGACTTTTACAGTGCAGACAATGATGTTGCGCAGCTTGTTCTGCGTACAGCCGACGGTGCAACATCTGGCTGGCTCGACAAGAGCAATCAGGCAGCCGGAGGATATGAGGGACGTCCGGGTGCGGTGAACTGGCGCACGACAGGTCTTGGCGAATACTACTGGCAGACACAGCTCAACTGTGCTGCGTTTACCGATATAAATGTAAAGACTGCCATGACATTTAATTATAATGCTTATTCTACATATAATGTTGAGTATTCTCTTGACGGACAAGAGTGGAAACAAGCTGCAGCAATCACTATTCCCGGTGCAAAGACATGGGTAGATGCAGAATTCACTCTGCCGGCAGAGTGCAACAACCAGACAGCTGTATATCTTCGCTGGATAGCAGACAAGACATCCGAGGTGAAGGGAACACAGTCTAATAATGACGGTATCTGTCTTGGAGCAACATGGATATTGGGTAAGGCACAGATTGTTGATGACGGTACGGCACCGAAACTCGTCTCTACTGTTCCTGCCGAGGGTAACACCACTGCATCTGCAAACGGAAAGATCGTACTTACGTTTGATGAGAAGGTGAAGGTGGCAGACGGTGCTGTTGCAACTCTCGGAACACAGACACTTACACCGTCTGTTTCAGGCAAGACTGTTATCTTCGAGTATAAGGGTCTTGACTACTCTACAGCCTATACATTCACATTGCCTGCAAACAAGGTTGCCGACCTTACGGACAACTATCTCGCAGACGAGATTGTGATTAATTTCACAACAAAGACACGTCCTGCCGTAGAAAAGGCGATGTACGACTTTATCGTGCCTGATGACGGAACGTTCAACGAGGCTATAACGGCAGCCAACAGCCGTGCATCGAAAGACAAGCGTTTCTACATTTTCGTGAAAGACGGTAGCTATGAGGCTAAGAACACTAATGGCGGAACTGTTATAGGTTCTGACAATAAGACATATCCTTCTGTTACAACCGACCTGACGGCATCTAATGTCTCTATCATCGGTGAGAGCATGAACGGAACGGTTGTCTTTAACAAACCTACAAATCTAATAGAGGGTCTTGGCAAGGCAACAAACCTCTGCATACAGAACAATGTTGCAAATACATATATACAGGATCTTACGCTTACGAATACGCTTGGCGACAATGGTCGTGCGGCAGTGCTTCAGGACCGTGGTAATAAGACAATATGCAAGACTGTTAACCTTGACGGTTTCCAAGATACTTATTACAGCAATCAGAACGGTTCACGTTTCTACTTTGAGACATCCACCCTTGGTGGTCGTGTAGATTTCCTCTGTGGTGGCGGTGACGTTGTGTATAATCAGTGTGACCTTGTTATAAAAGGCGACGGTACAAAGATTACCGCAGCCGCAGCTCCTGCAAAGTATGGATATGTGTTCCTCGATTGTACGATAAAGGGTGACAAGAAGTTTGACGGTCAGTTCACGCTCGGTCGTCCATGGAGCTCAGGTGCATGTAAGGTGTATTACGTAAACACAACAATGGAGATTCTTCCGACAGCTGCCGGCTGGGAAGAGATGAGCGGAGGATGGCCTGCTGCATTCAAGGAATATAACAGCCATACAGCAAGCGGAACTCCGGTAAGTCTTGCAAACCGTAAAATAGAGTTTGGAGAACATACGGATAAGGAAACAGGAACATATTATCCTGCAAAACCGCTTCCCGGCACACGTATTCCTCTTACAGAAGAGGAGGTGGCAGAACTTACCATCGCAAATGTAATGGGTGGCGCAGACAACTGGGATCCGACAGCAGCAACAGAGCAGGCTTCAGCTCCTGTTAATGTCGAGATAAAAGGTACGGAGCTTACATGGGACAACAGCAACTATGTTCTCTGCTGGGCTGTATGCAAGGACGGTAAGGTTGTTGCGTTCACAACAGAGCCTGCCTATACGGCAGACGACGCAACGGCAACATGGTCTGTACGTGCGGCAAACGAGATGGGCGGTCTTGGCGAGGCAACAGTGGCAACCGTTGCAACAGGCATCGATGAGATAAACGGTGCGGGCAATGAAAATGTTGCGGGCACGGCATATTACAACCTTCAGGGCATACGCGTAAGCAAGGACTATAAGGGAGTTGTGATAAAGGTCGACACAATGCTCGACGGCAGGCAGGTTTCTACGAAAATCATGAAATAATTTGTAAATATAGATTAGATTAGTAAGAGGGGTTAGCCCGACGTGATGTCGGGCTAACTTTTTTTGTTGGGGCGATAGGGCAAATTGGTCTAATCGCCCTATTAGGCTAATTAGCCCTATTTGTCCTATTAGCCCTATTTGTCCTATCAGCCCTATTTGTCCTATTAGTCTTATCAGCCCGATTAGTCTTATTAGCCCAATTAGTTTGATTAACATCTCATCCAGCTCTCAAAAAAGGTTAATTAAAAGCAGCTGTCTGTCAGCCTGTAAGAAAAAAGTAATATCTTTGCCGTTATGGTAAAGGAAAGAGAAATGAGATGGGAGACGCTGGATAGCGAGTATGTCATCAGGCGCCCGTGGCTCACGGCGCGCCGCGATAAGGTGCGGCTGCCAACAGGAGCCGTTAATGATGAATATTATGTGCTTGAATATCCCGACTGGGTAAATGTCATAGCAATAACCGCTGACGGCATGTTTGTTTTCGTAAGGCAATATCGTCACGGCATAGCCGAGACTTCTTTTGAGATATGCGCCGGCGTGATGGAAGACGGCGAGCAGCCTGTCGATGCCATAAAGCGTGAGCTTGAGGAGGAGACAGGATATTCAGGAGGCAGGTGGACGGAACTGATGACATTGTCGCAGAACTCGAGCACATGCAACAACATTACCCATTGTTTCGTTGCGGAAGGTGTGGAGAAAAAGCACATGCAGCATCTTGACGACACTGAGGACATCGACGTGTTCTTGTTTACGAAGGATGAGGTGCGCGGCATGCTTGAGCGCAATGAAATAAAGCAGGCTCTTATGGCTGCGCCGTTGTGGAGATATATCTGCAACGGTGTGTAGTGAACGTTAATAATATCGATATATATGAAAGACGAGTTTGTTTCGCTTTTGCGTTCAACCGGACGTACAGGCGTGGATGCAGTGATTGGATATCTTGAAAAGTCGGGCTTCTTTGATGCTCCTGCGTCCGTGCAGAGACATCTCAGCCGCAACGGAGGGCTGCTCGAACATTCGCTCAACGTGTGCCGCGTGGCACTGAAGCTGCGCGAGGCAATGACAGTCCTGAAGCCCGGTGTTGAGGGCAGGTTGCCGGAAGACAGCGTGATAATAGCTTCGCTGTTGCACGATGTATGTAAAAGCAATATATACCATAAGACGACCAAGTATCGTAAGAACGTGCAGGGACGGTGGGAGCCTTATGAAGGCTACGAAGTTGACTACTCCCGTTTTCCCGTAGGGCATGGCGAGAAGTCGGTCATAATGCTTCTTCGTCTCGGACTGGAGCTTACCAATGACGAGATAGTGGCGATACGCTGGCACATGTCTGCGTGGAACCTTGCCTTTCAGAGCTATGAGGATAAGTGCAATATCAGTGCCGCAGCAGAGGGATATCCTCTTCTTGCCCTGATACAGGCTGCCGACGGGCTGGCGGCGAACATGCTGGAAAGCGGAATTAATAATTAATTAAGAATTAAGGATTAAGAATTAAGAATTGGGAGGGGCAGGGTTAGGCTATTGGGCTAATCTGTCTTATGGGGCTTATTGGTCTTATTAGTCTTATAGGTCTTATTAGCCTTATATGTCTCATTAGCCCAATAAGTCTCATTAGCCCAATAAGTCTTATTAGCCCTATTTGTCCTATTAAACAATAAAGCGATGAACAACAGGATTACACAATTATTCGGAATAAAATATCCCATAATACAGGGCGGCATGGTATGGTGCAGCGGGTGGCGTCTCGCCTCTGCCGTGAGCAATGCCGGAGGGTTGGGGCTGCTTGGTGCAGGCTCCATGCACCCGGAGATGCTGGTTGAGCATATACGTAAGATGAAGGAGGCAACGGACAAGCCGTGGGGCGTCAATGTGCCCCTGATGTATCCGGAGATAGACCGCCTTATGCAGATTATCACCGGTGAGGGCGTGAAGATTGTCTTTACATCCGCGGGCAGTCCCAAGAAATATACACCCGTGCTTCACGATGCCGGCATAAAGGTTGCACATGTTGTGTCGGGCAGCCGCTTTGCCTTGAAATGCCTTGAGGCTGGCGTGGATGCTGTCGTTGCCGAAGGATTTGAGGCGGGCGGGCATAACGGCCGTGAAGAGACCACCACGTTTACGCTCATACCCCAGGTGCGCCGCAGCGTGTCCATACCCCTGATAGCAGCCGGCGGCATAGTGTCGGGCAGTGGCATTCTTGCCGCTGAGGCTCTTGGTGCGGACGGTGTGCAGATAGGCACGTTGTTTGCACTGAGCCGTGAAAGCTCGGCAAGCAGTGAGTTTAAGCAGAGATGTGTGGCAATGGACGAGGGCGGCACAATGCTGTGCCTTAAAAAGCTGTCGCCGACACGTCTTGTCAAAAACAGTCTTTACGAACGTATTGCCGAAGCTGAGGCGCGCGGGGCATCGGCGGATGAGCTGCGTGACATCCTCGGGCGTGCGGCTTCCAAACGCGGTATCTTCGAGGGTGATATTGTCAACGGAGAACTGGAGATAGGGCAGGCGGCATCGTATATAAAAGATGTGCTGCCTGTTAGTGAAATAATGGATACACTTGTTGCCGAGTATGAGGAGTGCAAGGCACGGATTGGTTGAATATCAGGAATTTGACGTTTTATGCAAATACCTTAACATCGTAGGGACATTTTCTTGTAAATGTCCGTCCGTCTACAGCCTTGAAATCAGTGGCTGTCCACCGGACATTTACAAGAAAATGTCCCTACAATTATGTTCCTCCGGCTATATATAAATGCCGGTAGGAGATATTTCAATGTTATTATTTGATTACCTTTCTTCCGTTCTGGATAAGGATACCCTTAGCTTCCTTGTTTACACGCTGACCTGCGAGGTTGTATACAGGAGTGTTCTCGTTTGCTGTGGGAGCCACGTTGATATTGTTGATGCCGTTTGTACCACCTGTTGGAGTGAATGCGATGTCATAGAAGTTGATACCACCGCTTGCGCTTGACAAATAGAGTGTTGTTGCAGGACCTTCATAGCTTACGCTTGTTTTAACCGGAGCACCGGCAGGAGCGATAGATGTGGTGAATACAGCATCAAAAGTACCTGCTGCATAGTTCAAAGTTCTGTCGCTGCTACTGTTTGAAGAACATGCAATGACTGTTATTGTACAATTGCCAGGAACGTCAAAAGACAGTGTGCGTGCATCAGCAGAACCAGTTCCTCCTGTTTTCAATCGCTGTGTGTATTTTACGTCATCAACAGTTTTATTGTTTCCATCAATTACTACACTTGCCTCTGCACTTGCAGATACAGTGAGGCCTTCAATTGTTTCAGTTGCCGTAAATGTTTTTTGTTCCCAATTAGAGAAGTTCCATTCTTTTTGTGCGTTAGCACCTGCAACCATCATGGCTGCTGCAATAAGAGTAAAAAATTTTTTCATACTTTTTGATTTTGATTTAATAAATGATTAATAGTCTTTAAATAAAGTATCGCAAAGGTAACAAATTATGCAAATTAGGGATATTGCGTGATACATGTAATTTGTTGATAATAAGGCAAATATCTTCTACGGTCTAAAATACGGCATATTGCAGTGTAAAATACGGCTTATTACATGCTAATAGAAAGCCCAATGAGCGCATAAGAGGTATGTCAACATTCAACTTCTCCCGTAGGGACATATTCTTGTATTTGTCCGCCAAACAGCCATTGAATATAAGGATGTTACGAACGGAC
>ERZ840371.3222-NODE-3222-length-13584-cov-4.020548_pt1 | contig 13584 bp, 12 predicted proteins | sample MGYA00519937_ERZ840371 | MGnify/ENA primary metagenome ERZ840371 (study PRJEB31850, sample SAMEA3708873) | human gut metagenome | biome: human gut; feature: human-associated habitat; material: faeces | place: China | collected 2014 ... | reverse complement strand
CACAGGCTCTTCCGATTCCGCGGGAAGCACCGGTTATAATGACTGTATTCTTCATAAAATAATCCTTTCTGCTGTATAAAAATCAATTGTCAGGTAAAATATAATTATTGACACGCATATCATTATATATGGAAAAATGATGTATGTAAAGAACCACTGCATGGAACAAAGATAGAAAAAAATGCCTCAGATTTCAAATGTTCTGAAATTAAATTTTTGCGAAAAAATGCTTGATTTTTCCGGAAAGGATGTTCCATGGGAAAATGCGGAAAAGAAGAAAATTTAGTCCACATGTCAACCAAAAGATATCCACAAAAATAACACAGGCTCTAAAGAAATGAGAAAATATGTTCGAATGTGAAAATGTGGATAAAAACGGTGGATTACTTGGAATTGAAAGAAGTCAGAGCGGAAAAATCAGGGTAATCCACAAAGTTATCCACATTATCCACATAAAACAGTAGGAAATAGTGGTGGATTGATGGTGTCATATAACAAAAAAATGTATTTGATATGTAACAAAAGATTAAAAAATAATAGATTTTTGAAAAAATGAGTTGTCAGATAATAAAGAAAGCGAAAGAGTAAAAATAGAAAAAAATTAGAATAAAATGAATGTTTTTATTGAAAAAAAAACAAAATGTGGTATAATAAGAACATAAATAAATGTCATAGATAAATGACAGCCACCTTATAAACAGACCGTGAATAAGGAATAACTAGTTAAAGGAGTGGGCATCATGAAATTTACTATTTCAGGCAGAAACATCGAAGTTACTGAAGGATTAAAAACAGCTGTGGAGGATAAGATTGGAAAACTTGAGAAATATTTCTCTCCTGACACAGAAGCAATTGTGACATTATCTGTAGAAAAGGATAGACAGAAGATTGAAGTTACAATCCCGGTGAAAGGAAATATCATCAGAGCAGAACAGAGCAGCAGTGATATGTATGTATCAATTGATCTTGTAGAAGAGGTAATTGAGCGCCAGTTAAAGAAATATAAGAATAAACTGAATGATAAGAAACACGGCAGGGAAGGATTTTCAGCAGAATATCTTGAGAAAGAATATGAAGAAGATGACAGTGTAAAGATTGTCAGAACCAAGAGATTTGCAGTAAAACCGATGGATCCGGAAGAGGCATGTGTTCAGATGGAACTTTTGGGACATAATTTCTTTGTATTCTACAATGCAGAGACAGAGCAGGTAAATGTAGTTTACAAACGTAAAGGCAATACTTACGGTCTGATCGAACCGGAATTCTAAATCTGCTTATAAGATCAAAAATATGAAACATAGACAGCCATAAAAAAGTTTTCATAAAGAAAAGCTTCCTTACAGAGAGACAAAATGCCCCCTGTAAGGGAGCTTTTTTGTCAGGAAAAATATATACCTTTAGCGCATAAGGAATGCTTTGACGCAGTGGCCTAAATATGTTAAAATATCAAAAGATATTATGAAATTTGTAACTGTTCAGCAGTTAAAAAATTACAAGTTGAAATTCATTCCGGATTGCCTGCGGCAATGGAATATTGACTTGTATATTCTGTTGGAATGGATTGCTGAAGAATAGTTACCGAAATTTTATAAATGAAGAAGTGTAAAAAGAAGGAAGGAGCACAAAAATCATGAGAAAAGCCGGAGTATTAATGCCAGTTTCCGCACTTCCGTCCCGTATTGGTGCCGGAGAACTTGGAGAATCTGCATTCCAATTTATCGAGTTATTAAAGGAGAATCATGTAAAGATATGGCAGATACTGCCACTGAATCCGGTTGGTTATGGTAATTCCCCATACCAGCCATACTCCTCCTGTGCAGGGGATGAGTTATATATCAGTCTTGATGCGCTTGCAGAGGAAGGTCTGTTAAAGGAACATCCAAAGGAATTTCAGGAGAGAGCTACAAGAGTAGATTATGAGGCTGTCCGCCAGTACAGAGAGCCTTTCTTAAGAACTGCGTTTGATGTTTTTACAGAGAAAAAGGGACAGGAAGAAACAGCATATAAAGAATTTGCTTCACAGGAATGGGTATATGAGTATGGTGTGTTCCGCGCATTAAAGAAAGCAAATAACGGAGAATGCTGGAATGACTGGCCGGAAGAATATAGAACCTGGCCGGAGAACAGACAGAAGTTACCGGCAGAGGTGGAGACAGAGGCACAGTATCAGATGTTTCTTCAGTATATTTTCTACACACAGTGGATGAAGGTGAAGAAGGCTGCAAACGATGCCGGAATCCAGATCATGGGAGATGTTCCTTTCTATGTGGGACAGGATTCTGTAGACGTATGGGGTGGAAAAGATAACTTTCTTCTTGATACAGATGGACGTCCGATCTTCATCGCTGGAGTACCGCCTGATTATTTCAGTGCTACAGGGCAGAGATGGGGAAATCCGATCTATGACTGGGAGCATATGAAGGAACAGGATTACAGATTCTGGGTGGACAGAATCGGCTATAGCAACAAATTGTTTGATATTATAAGGATCGACCATTTCCGGGCATTTGATACATACTGGAAAATTCCGGCAGACTGCCCGACTGCTATTGACGGTGAATGGATCGAGGCACCGGGATATGAGGTCATTGATACACTTCAGAAAGAAATTCCGGGATTAGATCTGGTAGCAGAGGATCTGGGGCTGCTTCGTCCGGAGGTTCTGATGCTGAAAGATCATTATCATCTGAAGGGAATGAAGATTCTGATCTTTTCCATAGAAACAGGTGGAAAATATGCCCGAGATACCTTCCATGATGTGGAAAACATGATTTTTTACACAGGAACGCATGACAATGATACGATCATGCAGTGGTATGGAAACATGAGTGCTGCAGCCAGAAGAAAAATCCGCCGGATGTTAAAGAGGGCGGGAGCATCACAGGGCTCTGTCAAGGACAGATTCCTGCAGTATACCATGCAGAATCAGGCAGAATATGCAATCATTCCGTTGGCAGATATTCTTGGACTTGGAAAAGAGGGCCATATCAACACACCGGGAACCATTGGTTCTCCGAACTGGGAGTGGCATTTACCGGATTTTATACAGGCCAAAAAGGAACTGCAGAAATTTGGCAGACTGATCGTGGATACAAAGCGATAAATTTTGGTGACTCCGTAATTTTCTTGGTTTGTTCATGAAAAATTCATTGTTTTCCATAACGGAAAGTGTTAGAATATACAAGTATTGTGTATTATAGTAAGCGTTTGTAATGTTCGCATGCTGCTGACATGTCTGCTGTGGACGGAGTGAACAGAAATTATTCCGCACAGTAGCAATTGTTATATGGCAGCAATGCTTGTATAAAAAAGAAATAAACAGGAGTAAAACCTAATATGAATATGTTTTCAAAAGTATTCGGGACCCGCAGCCAGCGAGAGGTTAAGCGTATCATGCCTCTGGTTGAGAAAATTGAGAGCCTGCGCCCGGACATGCAGAAGTTAAGCGACGAAGAACTCAGAGGAAAAACAAGAGAATTTAAGAAACGTCTTGAAGAGGGAGAGACACTGGATGATCTGCTTCCTGAGGCATTTGCGGTTGTACGTGAAGCAGGCAAGCGTGTTCTTGGAATGGAACATTTCCGTGTGCAGCTTATCGGTGGTATCATTCTCCATCAGGGACGTATCGCAGAGATGAGAACAGGTGAAGGTAAAACACTTGTCGCTACACTTCCGTCATATTTAAATGCACTGGAAGGCAAAGGTGTGCATGTCGTAACAGTCAACGATTACCTGGCTAAACGAGATGCGGAAGAAATGGGAAAGATCCATGAGTTTCTTGGCCTGACAGTCGGTGTTGTTTTAAATGATATGAAGCAGGATGAGCGTCGTGCTGCATACAACTGTGATGTTACCTATGTTACGAACAACGAACTTGGTTTCGATTATCTGCGTGACAACATGGTTATCTATAAAGAACAGCTGGTACAGAGAGATCTGCACTACTGTATCATCGATGAGGTCGACTCCATTCTCATCGACGAGGCACGTACCCCTCTGATCATTTCCGGACAGAGCGGTAAGTCAACCAAGTTATACGAGGCCTGCGATATCCTTGCTCAGCAGTTAGAGCGCGGTGAAGCCAGCCATGAGATTACCAAGATGAACGCCATCATGGGCGAGGACATCGAGGAAACCGGAGATTTTGTTGTCAATGAGAAGGATAAGGTTGTCAACTTAACGGAGGATGGTGTCAAGAAGGTAGAGCAGTTCTTCCATATTGATAACCTGGCAGATCCGGAGAATCTGGAGATCCAGCATAATATTACACTTGCACTTCGCGCCCATAACCTGATGCATAAGGATCAGGATTATGTAGTTAAAGATGATGAAATCCTTATTGTTGATGAATTCACCGGACGTATCATGCCGGGACGCCGTTACTCAGATGGTCTTCATCAGGCAATCGAAGCGAAAGAGCATGTTAAGATCAAACGTGAGAGCAAGACTCTGGCAACCATCACGTTCCAGAACTTCTTTAATAAATATGATAAGAAGGGCGGTATGACCGGTACAGCTGTCACAGAGGAGAAAGAATTCCGTGATATCTATGCAATGGACGTTGTAGAGATCCCGACTAACAGACCGGTTATCCGAGTTGACCATGAAGATGCTGTTTATATGACAAAGAAAGAGAAATTCAACGCAGTTGTCAATGCTGTAGTGGAAGCTCATGCGAAACAGCAGCCTGTACTGGTCGGTACCATTACGATTGAAACTTCCGAGCTTCTCAGCCGCATGCTGAAGAGACAGGGAATTAAACATAATGTATTGAATGCCAAGTTCCATGAACTTGAGGCAGAGATTGTCTCACAGGCAGGTCAGGCAGGAGCAGTTACGATCGCCACTAACATGGCTGGTCGTGGTACAGATATCAAGCTGGATGATGTGGCAAGAAATGCAGGTGGGCTGATGATCATCGGTACAGAACGTCATGAGTCCAGACGTATTGATAATCAGCTTCGCGGACGTTCCGGACGTCAGGGAGATCCGGGTGAATCCCGTTTCTATATTTCCCTGGAAGATGACCTGATGCGTCTGTTCGGTTCTGAGAGACTGATGAAGATCTTTACATCTCTTGGTGTTGCAGAGAATGAACAGATTGAGCACAAGATGCTTTCCAATGCAATTGAGAAAGCTCAGGAGAAGATTGAGTTTAACAACTTTGGTATCCGTAAGAATCTTCTTGATTATGACCAGGTAAACAATGAACAGCGTGAGATCATCTACAAAGAACGTCGTCAGGTTCTCGACGGTGAGAATATGCGTGAAGCAATCTATAAGATGATCCAGGATACAGTGGATACTTATGTTGATATGTGTTTCTCTGATGATGTAGATTCTGAAGAGTGGGATCTGAATGAATTTAACGGTGCTCTTACTCCGATCATTCCGATCAGACCGCTTACAGCTGAGAGTGTAAAAGGCAAGAAACGCGATGAGATCAGACATGAACTGAAAGAAGAGGCAGTGAAGCTCTATGAAGAAAAAGAAGCAGAGTTCCCGGAACCGGAGCAGCTTCGTGAATTAGAGCGAGTTGTACTTCTGAAATGCATTGACAGCAAGTGGATGGATCACATTGATGATATGGAAATCCTTCGTCAGGGTATCGGACTTGCTGCTTATGGACAGAGAGATCCGGTTGTTGAATATAAAATGAGTGCATTTGATATGTTCAACGAAATGATCACATCCATTCAGGAAGATACTCTTCGTATGCTGTACCATGTACATGTAGAGCAGAAGATCGAGCGTGAACAGGTAGCTAAAGTTACCGGAACAAACAAGGATGACAGTGCCGGTCCTAAGAAACCGGTTCAGAGAAAAGAAATCAAAGTATATCCGAACGATCCCTGCCCATGTGGAAGCGGTAAGAAATACAAACAGTGCTGTGGACGTAAGAATAAGGTCTGACTCGTTTATCTCAGTTGAGAAGACTCCCATTTCTGTATGTGGTGAGTTCATTACTACAGAGCGGGCAGTAATGATTTTGTAAAAAGAACATTGTGAGCAGATCATGTCTGCTGCAAAATAAAAGGGCTGAATCATGAGGCCCTTTTATCGTGCGCAAAAACACGTTAGCGCGTTGAATTGGCAGATTGTGAATATCTGTCTGAACTGTTCAGTACATCCACAGCTATGTGATTATGATTGATGAACAGTCACATAACAATTCCATAAAGGGGGAAAAACAGTATGAAAAGAGAGTCTTTCGGCTCACGCCTTGGTTTTATCCTGGTGTCAGCAGGATGTGCCATCGGTATTGGAAACGTGTGGAAGTTTCCGTATATCTGCGGGGCATATGGAGGCGCGGCCTTTATCCTGATCTACTTATGTTTTCTGGTTATTCTCGGTATTCCGGTTCTGGTAGCAGAATTTGCGGTAGGACGGGGAAGCCACACAAGTGTTGCGAAATGTTTTGACAAACTGGCACCTGCAGGAAGCGGCTGGAAGCCATTGAAATTTATTGGTATTATTGGATGTTATATGCTGATGATGTTTTACACAACAGTAGGAGGATGGATGATCTACTATTGTGTGAAGAGTCTGCGGGGAGATTTCGTTGGAGCGACTCCGGAAGCAGTAACACAGTCTTTTTCCGATATGCTGGGAAATGCACCGACGATGATGTTATGGATGGTGATCATCTGTCTGATCGGATTTGCAGTCTGTTTCATGGGATTGCAGAATGGTATTGAAAAAATCTCCAAAGTAATGATGAGTGCACTGCTTATCATTATGGTGATCCTTGCGGTTCATTCAGTAATGATGGAAGGCGCGGGAGAAGGAATCAGCTTCTATCTGATTCCTGATTTTCAGAAGATTAAGGAAGCAGGAGTTGGTAATGTAGTATTTGCGGCATTGAGTCAGTCATTCTTTACATTATCCATTGGTATTGGTGCCATGCTGATCTTCGGAAGTTATCTGGACAAATCCAGAAGCCTTACCGGAGAGGCGGTAAGCATCACCGTACTCGATACTTTTGTTGCGCTGACAGCAGGATTTATCATTATTCCGGCATGCTTCTCCTATGGAATCCAGCCGGATGCAGGTCCAAGCCTTATCTTTATCACTCTGCCCAATATTTTTGCAAAGATGAGCGGAGGGGCTTTGTGGGGAAGTCTGTTCTTCCTGTTTCTGACATTTGCTGCGGTTTCAACGATCATTGCTGTATTTGAGAACCTAATCGTGTTTAATATGGAACTGTTTGGCTGGAACCGTAAAAAGAGTGTTGTTGTCTGCGCAGTTCTTGTTGTGATCTTAAGCATTCCATGTGTGCTTGGATTCAATGTACTTTCCGGATTCCAGCCATTCGGAGATGGAAGCAACATCATGGATCTGGAAGACTTTATTGTTTCTAATAACCTTCTTCCTCTTGGAAGTCTTGGTTACCTTCTGTTTTGTACCAGAAAGAACGGATGGGGATGGGACAATTTCATTGCAGAGGTGAATGCCGGTACAGGCATGAAATTCCCGAAATGTCTGAAAAATTATGTTGCCTATGGAATTCCGGCGATTATCATTGTGATCTATCTGAAAGGTTACTATGATAAATTTGCAGGTCTGGGAACAGCAGCACTGGCCGGATGGATGATCGTGGCACTGGTACTGCTGGGATTCGTATTCTACTGTGCGACAGCGAAGAAGAAAGTGAAACAGTAAGCAGAGCGCGAATATCTGCCCGACCTGAGAACAATAAAAGATGTAATTATGTCTGAGAAGAAAGATTCTTTCAGACATGGTTACATCTTTTTTGCGTTATGGAATTGTTGTGTAAAGGTAGTGGATGCATTATTTTAGAGGATTGCTATAATGAGGCAGTTCTTCGCTGGGGTTGGTTTTGAACTGTTTACGGTATGCCCGGGAAAAAGTGCTGTATTCTGCGAACCCGCTTTCCTGTGCTGCTTTTGTCACAGGCATTCCATTTGAGATCAGAGTACGTGCCATAAGAAGCCGCTTGTTTACAATATAATTATGAAGGGTATAGCCGGTTTCTTGTTTGAACTTCCGCATCAGATGGTACTTGCTTACATAATATCTGGCAGAAAGCGTTTCTACAGACAGATCTTCTTTCAGATTGTGGTTGATATACTGAAGGATACTGGCAATCTGCGAGTCAAAGGTGTAGGATTTTTTATCAAAAATGTACTGCTTTTCCAGAAAGATACGGTTCAGATAAACCATAAACTGAAGAAAAAGTGACTGTGTCAGGATTTCCCTTCCATATTCATCGGATTTTGCGGAATTTTCCAATTCAAACAGGATGTCTTTCATCTTTTCCTGAAGAGCAGAGTTCAGACGTACCAGATTATAGCTTCGGTCATTTGCTTTCTGGAAGCATTTCAGCAGTTCCTGCCAGGGAATATCGTTTTGGATCCAGAGAATGAAACGTTCATATGGAACAGATGGATCAATCTCCGGGCGGTGGATGGCATGGCGGTTTACCAGAAGAATGTCCCATGGTTTCAGTTGATAAGCTTTTCCTTCTATATGATAAGCAGCTTTGCCGGAGATGAAGATAACTACCTTGTGAAAATCATGATAATGGTAAGAGAATTCCTTTCTGGTCTGGTCTTTAAGATGAAAAAGTCGGAATTGTTCGTTCAGGTATCCTGTTTTTTCTGTCTGATAGAACTGTTCTGATAATAACATATCTGCCTCCGATATCTGCAATGATTATTTAATCGAATCAAGCAAGTCCCCGGTGGAGATTGTGAAAAGAAATAAGCAGTGGAAAGCAATAAGCGGAGGGAAAAGTTTGATTCATGGTATAATCATATCATTTAATGCGCAAATGTACAATTATTACTAAGAATGTAACAAATAGTAACGAATATATTTTATAATTTCTGAGAAAATATGCTACAAAGATATTGACATTATTACACGATAATAGTATCATACAATTACAAAGTAATCGTAAAAACTTTGTAACTATTTCGAAATAGGGTAAAGAAATAGAAAACTGAACAGAGAGGAGTGATGTTGCTGTAAGGCTGTTATATCAGAGAACTGATATAATGGTCTTTTTTGTAATACCTACAGAGCATTTTTTGCAATGTTTTAAGCATTTTACTCTATATACATGGTAAAAACAATAAAATATAATGAATATAAAGTCAGGATGTGATATGAGAAAATTACCTGACACAAAATTTAACCGAATCAAGTAAGTCCCCTGCGGGGGTTGCGAAGAGCAATAAGCAGTGGGTGGGGACTCAGACAAGTGGCGAAGTGAGTTGGAAAGATTGCCCGACAATTGATTATCAATGCAGATACAAAAGCGGGAAGTATCCGGGATTATAAATCAGAAGGAGAGATATGGTTATGGCAAATACAATTATTATGAGTAAATATCAGGGACTTGGAAACGATTATCTGATTCTTGATCCGAAGAAAAATCAGGTACAGCTTCAGGGAAAGAAGATTGCACTTCTCTGCCAGAGAGGATTTGGGCTTGGTGCTGACGGTGTGCTCTATGGACCGGTAGAAATTGATGGGAAATTGGGTGTGCGTATTTTTAACGCAGACGGAAGTGAATCTGCCATCAGTGGAAACGGCGTGCGTATTTTTGCCAAATATCTGATGGATAATGGATATATTACTGAGAAAAAATTTGACATTGAAACTATGTCAGGCACGATTCATGTGGAATGCCTGAACAGCCGGGCAACGGAATTTAAAGTAAACATAGGAAAACCATCTTTTATCTCCAGCGACATCCCTGTTTCCGGTGAAGTTCGTGAAGTAATTAAGGAGAATTTCGTATTCCATGGAAAAGAATACAAGGCTACCTGCCTGACAGTTGGTAATCCACACTGCATTATTTTTACAGACAATGTAAGTGCAGAAGCTGTAAAGAATCTGGGACCTTATGTGGAAAATGCAGATGAATTTCCGGAGAGAATGAACCTGCAGATCTGCCGTCAGGTCGACAAGGGAAATCTGGAGATTGAAATCTGGGAAAGAGGCTCCGGATATACAAAGGCTTCCGGAACAGGAAGCTGTGCGGCAGCAGCGGCAGCCTATAAGCTGGGACTGGTGGAATCCCGTATTAATGTAAATCAGCCGGGCGGAATGATACAGATCGATATGGAAGAGGACGGAACTATCTATATGACAGGAACAGTGGGATATATTGCAGATATAAGTGTTGCAGAGAGCTTCTTCTCATAAATTACACAGACTTTATGCGTAATTCAGTGTAAAGTATGATTACCCACAGTGTGAAATGTAACGATAAAGTTACTGTTCACACACCACTATCCCGCGAGGTGTTTTGGCATGAATATGCCAAAATCCCGAGACATACAAGCCAAAATTCCATTGCCGCAGGCAATCTGGAATGAATTTTGGCTACGTTACTGTGAACGGAGTGAACAGTAACACGATAAATGATCATTTCACGCTGTGGGTAATTCTTTGTTTGTAATTTGCTTAAAGATATGGTATTATTTTAAACGAATTATTTATCAGGACTGCTATAATCTATAGCAATTCAGTCGGTTATCCACAGGGAGTCCGACAGAGAATATTTATAATAAGAAAGTGGGTGAAGCTGTGGTTGAATTAGACCAGTTCAAGAGCATTCTTGCGACTTATACAGAACCATTAGTGGAAGTGAGGGATTCACTTTGACCTGGCTAACAAAGAGCAGAAGGTCGAAGAATTAGAGCGCGAAATGGAAGCGCCTGATTTCTGGGATGATGCAGAAGTTTCCCAGAAGAAAATGAAAGAATTAAAAGACATGAAAGATGATATGGAGACCTATCAGAATCTGGTTACACAGATGGAAGATATGGAAACCATGATCGAGATGGGATATGAGGAGAACGATCCTGCACTGATTCCTGAGATTCAGGAAATGCTGGATGAGTTTCAGAAGGATTTTGACAATATCCGTATCAAGACACTTCTTTCCGGAGAATATGACAGTGAGAATGCTATCATTAAGCTGAATGCAGGTGCAGGCGGAACAGAGGCCTGTGACTGGTGCGGTATGCTTTACCGTATGTACAGCCGCTGGGCAGATAAGAAAGGATTTACCCTTGAAGTGCTGGATTATCTGGACGGCGATGAGGCAGGTATCAAATCTGTTACTTTCCAGGTAAACGGAACAAATGCTTACGGTTATCTGAAATCAGAGAAGGGAGTTCACCGTCTGGTGCGTATTTCTCCTTTCAATGCAGCAGGTAAGCGACAGACATCTTTTGTATCCTGTGATGTTATGCCGGATATCAAGAAGGATCTGGATGTAGAGATCAATGACGATGAGATCCGTATTGACACTTATCGAAGCAGTGGTGCCGGCGGTCAGCATATCAACAAGACATCATCTGCCATCCGTATCACACATTATCCTACCGGAATCGTGGTACAGTGTCAGAATGAACGTTCTCAGCACATGAATAAAGATAAAGCCATGCAGATGCTGAAAGCCAAGCTGTATCTTCTCAAACAGCAGGAGGCAGAGGAAAAACTCTCCGGTATCCGCGGTGAGGTGACAGATATCGGATGGGGAAATCAGATCCGTTCTTATGTTATGCAGCCATATACCATGGTAAAGGATCATCGTACAAACGAGGAGACCGGAAATGTGGATGCAGTACTTGACGGAGGAATTGATATTTTCATCAATGCATATCTGAAATGGATCGCACTGAAGAAATAAAAGAATAAAAAAGGCTGTCTGAAATCAGGACAGCCTTTTTCGTGTTGAGGTATAATGATTTTACACAATGATTCAGCAGAATATATTTCTTGCGTATTTTGGTGTGGTGTGATAATATATCCAGTGTGTAAAAACAAATGTCTTTAAAGAACGGACAGGTAAATTGATATGCAGAAACCAGTAACAGAGAAAAAGAAATATTTTGTAGTGAGGGAACGAGCAGTTCCGGAAGTCCTGCTGAAGGTTGTGGAGGCAAAGAAACTTCTGGACTCCGGCAAAGTGGACACTGTACAGGATGCAGCAGAGCGCACAGGAATCAGCAGAAGTTCTTTCTACAAATACAAAGATGATATTTTTCCATTTCATGAAGAGACAAGGGGAAAGACGATCACCTTTATTATCCAGATGGATGATGAACCTGGGCTTTTGTCGGTTGTCCTGCAGACGATTGCACGGTTTCATGGAAACATTCTCACCATTCATCAGAGTATTCCTATCAATGGGGTTGCCACACTTACTCTGAGTGTGGACATTCTTCCGGGCGAGGGGGATGCAGAAGCAATGGTAGAGACGATTGAACAGAATGAAGGAATTCATTATCTGAAAATATTAGGCAGGGAGTAAAAGAAAATGATCAATGTAGCAATTTTAGGATATGGCACAGTTGGAAGCGGCGTATTTGAAGTATTAAATGAAAATAAAGAGAGCATTTCCAGACGTGCCGGACAGGAACTTCATGTAAAATATGTTCTGGATCTTCGTGATTTTCCGGGACAGCCGGTAGAGAAGGTTCTGGTCCATGATTATGAACAGATCGTCAGTGATCCGGAAGTAGATATTGTAGTAGAGGTTATGGGCGGTGTGGAGCCTGCTTATACTTTTGTAAAGAAGGCACTTCTGGCAGGAAAAAATGTCTGCACTTCCAATAAGGCTCTGGTTGCAAAGCATGGCCGCGAGCTGATGGATATTGCAAAGGAAAAGAGCATTAACTTCTTATTTGAAGCAAGCTGTGGCGGCGGAATCCCGATCATTCGTGTCATCAATTCTTCCCTTACAGGAGATGAGATTGACGAAGTGACAGGTATCCTGAACGGAACTACCAACTACATGCTTTATAAGATGAGCACAGAAGGCTGTGAATTTGACACTGTATTAAAGGAAGCACAGCAGAAGGGTTATGCAGAGGCAGATCCTACCGCTGACGTGGAAGGATATGATGCATGCCGTAAGATCGCAATCCTTTCCTCTCTTGCTTATGAGAGATATTTTGATTTTGAAGATATTTATACAGAGGGAATTACAAAGATCACACCTGAAGATATGGAGTATGCTGCGAAGCTTGGCAGAACCATCAAACTTCTTGGAACCAGCCGCAGACTGGCAGACGGAACCTGTTATGCAATGGTAGCACCGTTTATGTTAGGAGAAGATCATCCGTTAAATAATGTCAACGGAGTGTTCAATGCCATTTTTGTACATGGAAACATGTTAGGAGATGCGATGTTCTATGGAAGCGGGGCAGGAAAACTTCCAACGGCAAGTGCTGTTGTATCCGATGTTGTGGAAGCGGCCAAGAACCTGAACCGCAATGTGATGACTATGTGGAAAGAAGAGAAACTCCGTCTGGAAGATAAATCTTCCATGAAGAGACGATTCTTTATCCGTATGAAAGGGAACGTGGAGGAGAAGATTGAAGATATCCGTTATTCCTTTGGGGATGTTGAAATCGTGAAGGTTGACGGTCTGGACGGAGAGTTTGGATTTGTGACTCCGATCATGATGGAAGGTGATTATGATACAAGAGCGAAGAGTTATGAAGACCAGATTCTTCATATGATCCGTATTGAAGATTAGGGAAAGGGAGAAACTATGCTGATCGTTAAAAAATTTGGCGGGACTTCTGTTGCCAATAA
>ERZ840371.3215-NODE-3215-length-13613-cov-26.984806_pt1 | contig 13613 bp, 9 predicted proteins | sample MGYA00519937_ERZ840371 | MGnify/ENA primary metagenome ERZ840371 (study PRJEB31850, sample SAMEA3708873) | human gut metagenome | biome: human gut; feature: human-associated habitat; material: faeces | place: China | collected 2014 ... | reverse complement strand
ATGTGAAGCGTGCCGAGCTGGTTCAGCTTCACCTTGTCGCCGTTGGCAAGGTTCGCCTGAATCTCTTCCACAAGAGCCTCTATCACGTGCTTCACATCGCCTTTTGTCATGGCGCAGTTCTTCTGAATACTGGCGGCGAGGACATCGATATCCACCGTTCCGCACGTTTTGGGTTTCTGACGGAGATAATACAACATGGGAGAGCTTTTATCGCTCACGATTCTACGACGCTGAAAGCGTTCTACAAGTACATCCATAAAAATAAAGTTTAGGTTTAGATTAAAAAAAAACAGTAAATAAAATTCTTAAAAGAAAAAGCCCGGGACACACAACAAACAAAAGATTTAAGGCGCCTTATCCAATAATTACTTCCCTTCTCGAGCACATTACAAAGATACGAAATCAGAGAGGCAAAGTCAAGTATTTTGCCATTTATTTTCGGAGAAAAGCGAAGTTTTTTTCTAACAGGAAGAGCGTGCGTTTCTCGCCATCCACTCCAGTGTGGGTTCGTACTCGCCAATCTTCGTCAGCGTGGGGTTATGCCCGAAATATACATCTCCCGTCTCGCCGTTGCGGTGCTTGGCAAGAATCACCATGCCCAATCCTTCGGAAGGGAATTTGCTCTTGCGCTCGGACGTCAGTCCGTACAGTGCGGGACGATAGAGCAACATCACCACATCGGCATCCTGCTCGATAGCGCCGCTCTCTCTGAGATCGCTCAGTGCAGGCCGCTTGTCGGCACGCATCTCGCACTCACGGTTCAACTGGCAAAGCAGGATAACGGGAATATCCAGCTCCTTGGCTATCAGCTTTGCCTTGCGGCTCGCTTCCGCCACTTCCTGCTCACGGTTGCGGTTCTTCTGTTCCGACTTCATATCGCAGAGTTGCAGATAGTCGATAATCAGCAGGTCGCAATGCCCCTTGCTCTTTTGCAGCAGCGCCGACGAGCGGATATGATCCATGCTCGCCTTCGGGTTGTCGTCCACATACACAGGCAGGCACGACAGTTGCCGGGCGGCTTCCAGAGCCTGTTGCTGCTCGTCGGCGCTGAGTTGCCCGCTTTTGAGGTGTCCGGCATCCAGCGAGGCAGCCTGTGCGCAGAGCCAGCGGTCGCCCAGCCTTTCGCCCTGCATTTCGAGGCTGTTCACCAACACCTGCTTCCCGGCACGTCCCGCCGCCAGTGCCAGATGCAGGGCAAAGGCGGTCTTGCCCACCGAAGGACGGGCGGCTATGATGTGCAGATCGCCCCGCTGCCAGCCGGCAGTGAGCCTGTCGAGGTCGCGCAGGCCGGTGGGGATGCCGGTGATGCCGTTGCGGTTGTTCGCCACCCTGCCGTCCATTTGCCTAAGGGTATCCAGCATCAGGCGGTCCATGTCGCGCAGGCAGCCGGCAAAGTCGGTTTTACCTTCCAGGTGTTCGATAAGCTGATGCAGTCCGGCCAGGGCATCGCCCAAATCCACCGTCTCATCGGCGGCTACGGCAAGCAGACGATGCAGGCCGCTAATCATCTCGCGCCGGATATACATGCCGCGCAAGATAAGCGCATGATACTCCAGGTGGGCGGACGATGCCACCCTGCCCAACAGACGCGCCAGCTCGAAGGCGCCGCCCACGAACTCCAGTTTGCCACGGGCGGCAAGCTCGGCACGCACCGTAATGATGTCTATCGCCTTGCCCGCGCGGTGCATGGCAAGCAGGGCGGCAAAGATTTCGCCATACTTCGCTTCGTAAAACATTTCGGGGCACAGCTTCCCGCTTACAAGCACCATAGCGGTACTTTCGGCGAGACAAGCGCCTAAGATTACCGACTCCAGGTCGGCATCATGAGGATTGAGGATTTCTGCCATAAGGGTAAAAGGGCGATTAATTGACAAATTCGTTTTCAAATATTCTATATTCCAGATACTTGGCAGCCTGGTAGCAGAAATGCGTATTGTTCAGGCTGAAATAATAATCTTCCACTTTCCGGTAGGCAAGTTCGCGCTCGCGGGTGGAGAGTTTTTTCCAAAGGGCGCGGACATAGCTGCCGTTCTCCACCGGCAGGTGGGTGGTGCGGCCGTAATAGGCAAGAAACTCCTTCAGCGACTCTTCGAAAGCGGCGGAGGATTTCGACTTGGCGGCAACGGGGGCGGCAGCGGTGGAAAAGCTGCCGGCAGCGTTCATAACCTTCCCAATGGATGCCGGCTGTCCCGTCCAGGCATCATAGCCGGGCACATGGATGTGGCTGGGGCAACAGCCCGGCACGCGCTCGATAAGTCCTGCAGCGAAGCACCGGTCGAAAAAGCGCCGGGTACGCGCCCTTGTCCAGCCGAATATGTCCGCCCAGCCCATAAAAGTGATGACGGACTCTCCACGGGCACACTGCACCCCGGCTCCGTTGCAGAATACTACGGCAGGCTTGAAGTTGACGTTTGTCAGCACCCGAAGGAAGGCTTCTTCCTCGCAGCATGCCGCACCTTTTTTCTCGCAAATCTCTTGTAGCAATGCACGCGAAACCATGACATAGCCCATTCTAAGCAAATTGTTTTTCATACTAAAGTTACAGATAAATATTGATAAATGTCGAAACCGGAAAACGACCGCTCCGGCGGTCACGGCACATGCCTTTACGTCAACCGGTTATGCACGCGCGGCGGCCATGCTTCCGACCACACAGCGTACACAATATAATTCAATAGAAGATAAGATATACTATCGTATATCTACGGCGTAGCGGTACGGAGCGGCGACGCAGAGCGACAGAACCGATGATGCGTTCCACCCCTACGGATGATGTATACGAGTGTAACAGACGATGTGTCCGCCCCTGACAGACGATGTGTTTTCATTGATTTCATTATTCTTTCTAATTGTTTAAAATTTATACCACACCGCCCGGAAGCGTTTCACTGCCCCAATGCACGATGAATACACAAAAATATTAAATAACGAAGAGGCATGAAAAGTAAATATTTACACGTAAAATCATGTAAATATTTACTTTACAAACAATTAGAAAGGAAAGTACGTATTTTATTTCACTGAATTAATGGTTGTGAAACAGAGACTCCGGTGGTGAGAAAGTTCCATTTGCATATAACCGTACATTCATTCACATGCAACATCGCCTCAGTTCCCTGCCGCAACGGACGGTATGAGTCACCGCCGCCAAACTCAAGGATGCCTATCCCAGTATCGGTGTCAAGCGGGAAACCCTACCGAAACTCTTCGAGTAACACAATACCGAGTTTGCCCCAAAAAATGGGATACAGCAGGGCAAAGGTAACATTCCAGCGGTATTATTCCGATGTGAAGAACCTGACTACCGACAATCTCCAAACATTCTTTGAGGGCGACCTGTGGATTATCACCCGAAGAAAGAAGACTAATACCGAATCCAATATCCGCCTGTTGAATGTTCCCCAAAAGATAAAGCCGCCCAACTATACGCAAAAATTACCGCTCAGGTGCCATTTGACAACCTTAAAACGAAACACCGATGAAAAGAAAAAGGAATATAATCACGATAGACGGGTACGGTAAAGTTGCCATGCCGACCGACATAAACACAACCGCCATGACCGAGGTCGTGCTGCAAGATTCTTGTAAACTTAATTCTCAAATGTGCAATGGATATCAATAAAAAGTGCTAACTTTGCATTTGCTAAACAATGCGTTAATGACCTGAAATAAAATATTAACACCAAGATATAAAAACACCTTCACTGTCTGATAGGCTTTGGTCAGCCTCGCAAAGATAGCGAAGGTGTTTTGCTTTAATATACGAAATAAGCAATGGGTGCATTTTGTGAAGATAGCAGAGTGAAATTTCCCACTCTTATGCATCTTATGGGGATGGGATATAAATACATATCCCAAAGGGGATTGTTCACCAAATATGTGACAATACCCAAAACGGAATCCGATACTCTCACAAACATCTTACTCCAACCGTTTTCGGAAGCCTATTTGCGCTTGAACCCTCTATCTACACAGGATGATGCAGACGCCATGCTTCACCGCATTCAGAAGTCGCTTAACAATGATGATCTCGGCAGACAGTTTTACAAAGAAATATTACTTGACACAACGAACAAAATAATCGATTTATCTTCGCCCACGAACTTCATTCGTAACAACACGTTTCAAGTAGCCACCGAAATGACTTGCGGTGATTTGTCTTGCGACAACTTTCGCCCGGACATAACCATCTTTATCAATGGTTTGCCTCTGGCTTTTATCGAAGTAAAAAAGGAGAACAATCACGAAGGAGTTGATGCCGAGCGCAAGCGTATGAAGACGAGGTTTGCCAATCCTTGTTTCCGCCGTTTTTTGAATATCACGCAAATAATGGTATTCAGCAACGATATGGAATATGACGAGCAATTGAAACAAGGAGCTTATTATGCAACCATCGGTAAAACGAATACCCTCTATAATTGCTTTCGCGAGGAAGGACAAAACAGTTTCCCTATTCAGAAAAGATACCATCCCGTTACTCCTGAAGACGAGGAAATATTGCTGCGTGACAATAATGTGCCTCAATACAAAAACAATAGCGACTACAAAACGAATTGCAAAGCCGAAACGCCAACAAAGCGCCTCTGTGAAAGCCTGTTCAGTTTTGAACGTTTCTATTTTTTCTTGCGCTATGGTATCGCTTATGTAGACCACCCAAACGGTTTACAAAAGCATGTTATGCGCTATCCGCAAGTGTTCGCCACAAAAGCGATTGAACGCCACCTTGATAAAGGGGAGCAAAAGGGTATTATTTGGCATACGCAAGGTAGCGGAAAGACTGCGTTGGCGTATTTCAATGTCAAATATCTGACCGATTATTATTCTCAGCAAGGCATTGTTCCGCAGTTTTTCTTTATTGTAGACCGTATCGACCTTTTGGAACAGGCTCAAAAAGAGTTTACTCGCAGGGGACTGAAAGTCAACCCTGTTCAAAGTAAAGAAGACTTTGCCAAGCTGATAAAGGATGGTGTGACTACCCAAAACAAAGAGGGTAAATTAGAGATAACGGTTGTCAATATCCACAAATTCTCTAAGGACAGTCGAGCACTTGCCAAAAATGCGTATAATGTCAAGGTGAAGCGCATTTACTTTATTGATGAAGCACACCGAAACTATAATCCTGAGGGCAGTTTCTTGAAAAATTTGATTGCGAGCGATGAGAATGCTATAAAAATAGCATTGACGGGTACTCCAATAATCGGTGAAGGATACAATACCAAAGATATTTTCGGGGATTATATTCATACATACTATTATAACGCGTCTATATCAGACGGTTACACGCTTCGACTTATACGCGAAGACATCGGTTCGAACTTTAAGATAACGATGAAAGAAGCCCTTAACAGCATAAGGGTAAAAAAGCAAACTGTTAAAGAAATTGATGTTTATGCCCACGAGAACTATGTACATCCTTTACTCGACTATATAATCAATGATTTGCAGGATTTCCGAAGCAAGTATTCTGACCCATCATTGGGAGCACTTGCCGTATGCAACAGTAAAGAACAGGCGATAATGATGTATCGGCTGTTTTTGGAAAACTATGCAGATGATTCTGAACTTGACAATTATACAGGTGAAGACGGACAAATAATTTACCGTAGTATTTCGGCAAATGAAATGGAGGTCAAGAAGACTTCACCGCAAAAAGGACGTTATCGCGCTGCGCTTATCTTGCATGACAGTTTTGACAAATCTAAATGGATTGATTTATTCAAAGACGGGAAAATTGACTTGCTCATTGTTTTCCAAATGCTACAAACCGGCTTTGATGCTCCACGATTGAAGAAATTGTACCTGCACCGTATGGTCAAGGAACATAACCTGCTGCAAACGCTTACACGTGTCAATCGTCCGTACAAGGCTATGAAATTCGGGCATGTAGTAGACTTTGCCAATATCGAGGAAGAATACAGTAAGACGAACAAGGATTATCAAGAAGAGCTTGAAAAAGAAGTTGGTCAAGAAAATACATCTTCAATGGATAAGCTATTTGTTACCATTGAGGAAGCAATGAAAAATGTTGCAAATGCAAAAGTTACTTTGACAGACTATGACTTGACTAATCCTCAAATCTTTTCTCGGCAACTCAATTTGGTGGATGACATTGCCACTGTCCGAGTCATCAATAAAAGTTTAAAAACACTGCGCAGTATGCAGAATATGCTGATCTCGCAGGAAAGCCCGGAAGCGAAAGACATTGTTGATATACCCGAAATATCAAATCTTATCAAAGCGGCACGCAATCGCCTTGACCTCCTCTCGTATGAGCAAAACTCAAATGACCGCGAAAGCGTGAAACAATTACTGAATGCTGCTTTGGAGAATATACATTTTTCGTTCTATAAGAAAGGTGAAGAAGAACTTGAACTTCAAGAGCAATACAAACAATCGGTAGCTCACACTCGTAACCAATTGAATGCTTGCGTTGATCCTGATGACCCGGAATATCGTTCTATACTCGCTGACTTTCTTGCTCTTTTCAAGAAAAAAGAAATGGAATCGGAGGGAGAATTTAATATGCACGACCGCGTTCAGAACATTAACGGCATACTGAAACGCATTCGCCAAATGAATGAGCGTGATGCGTTGCGGGCTATTGCCTATAACGGTGACACAAAGTTCGTGCGTGTCGAAAAACGTTTGACCGAGCAATCGGACAGAGAGGAACGGGAGCATACCGAACCTCGCACCTATGCTTGGACAAAAAAGAAAGAGCAGGTAACGGCTGTCTTGCTTCTTATAAAAGAAGATGTAGACGATGCATTCTTCCACAACGAAGCGATTGTTGAAACTCCGGCTTACTTCACGAAAAATATATTAACTTACGTCACCCGCCGTTTTAAGGATGCGCAGATTTCCACGGAACGCCCGGCTCGTAAATATGTCAGTGACGTTATTTTCAAAGAATATCAAACCATATACTGATTATGAGTATTGACATCATAAAGCAACAGACAAAAGACCTTATCGACCGTCTGAAAAGTACGACAAACAATATTGGTCTTGGCAACAGCGGAAATGAATATACGGTTATCGTAGAAACATTCCTATATAAGTTTCTCAATGATAAGTTTATCTATGAAGCAAAACGGACACTGCCCGAACTTGCCGATGCAGAGGACGTCTACGAAGCATTGGAGCGATTGCCCGATGAGGAGTACGAGGAAATGTGTGATATGATGCTCGACACTATTGTATTGAAGAAAGAGCATCTGATACCGTATCTTGCCAAACGTCAGAATGAGGATAATTTTGCAACTCTGTTTGATGCGACATTGGAGGCTATTGCCGATACCAATGAGGAGATTTTCTATATTCTCAATGAGGATGAAACCCGTATTTCCATTATGAAACCTCTCTCGGAGGTAGTAACCGGAGGGTCTGCCAAGAAAAACGGCTTTTGCAAGTCGTTAATCGGAGATGTGGCAAGTTTTTCTTTTGAAGCGGCTTTTGCTGCCGGATATGATTTCTTCTCCACCATCTTTGAATACCTTATTAAGGACTACAATTCCAATGGTGGCGGCAACTATGCCGAATACTATACGCCCCATGCAATCGCATCCATTATGGCGCAACTACTCGTCGATGAGAGCGAGGATGTTAAAAGTGTAACTTGCTATGACCCGTCAGCCGGGACAGGCACGCTTGTCATTGCCCTTGCCCACCAAATTGGAGAGCAGAACTGCACGGTGTTCACGCAGGATATCAGCGACAAATCCTCTACTATGTTGATGCTGAATCTTATACTGAACAGTATGAGCCATTCTTTGACGCACGTTATACAAGGCAATACGCTGAAACACCCTTATCATAAAGAAGGACACGAATTGCGTAAATTTGACTATATCGTTAGTAATCCGCCTTTCAAGCTCGATTTCTCCGAGTACCATTCCGACCTCAAAGCCGACCATTATCGCGGACGTTTCTTTGCAGGCATTCCCAATATACCCAACAAAGACAAGAAGGGGATGGAAATATACCTCTGCTTTTTTCAACATTTGCTATACAGCTTGAAAGACACGGGTAAGGGAGCTATCGTTGTACCTACCGGATTCATTACAGCCAAGAGTGGCATTGCGTTCAAAATTCGCAAACACCTTGTGGACAATAAGATTCTGAAAGGTGTGGTAAGTATGCCGAGTAATGTCTTCGCTAACACGGGTACGAATGTCAGTGTGGTTTTTATCGATAAGAACAAGACCGAAAAGCCTGTATTTATTGATGCGAGCAAACTTGGTGAAACTATCAAAATAGGGAAGAACCAAAAGACGAATCTCCGTTCCGATGAGATAGCGCAGATTGTAGATACTTTCCGAAACGAGAAGGTGGTAGAGCAATTCTCTGTTATTCCATCCTACGAAGAAGTGGCAGAAAAAGGGTATAGCTTTTCTGCCGGACAGTATTTCGACATTAAGATTGAATATGTTGATATTACAGAAGAGGAGTTCAAGAGGCGTATGGCAGACTACGAAAAAACACTCACCGAGCAGTTTGCCGAAAGCCATCGGCTTGAAAATGAGATAATAGCTCAATTAAAGACATTGAAATTCAATCAATAAACCATGCTTGATAGTTTGACCCAATGGGCTACTCTATTAAGCCCAATAATTAGTGTAATAGCTATAATCGTTGCATTACGTGTTGCCCGCAGTTCGTCGAAAGATGCACAGGAACAAATTAAAGCTATTCGACATTTGCTTGACATGTTTATAGCGGCAAACAGAGGATGCAAAATTTGCCGTAGAAACTGTTCATCCCCATTTATTGGCGGACCGTTAATAGAGCAAATACATGAGCACGAAAAATGTTTGAGGCGAAAGAGTATCTGAACCACCTTTTAGCTAAGCGCAAAGAGATAGAGGTCAATCTATCTTTGATTCAAGATTATATTAAAAAAGCAACACGGTAAATGGAATTGAAAAAATACAAATTAGGAGAGATACTTGATGTAACAAGAGGTGCGAGTCTCAGTGGCAAGTTCTATGCCGCTAAGGGTGAATATGTGCGCTTGACTTGCGGGAATTTCGATTACCAAAATAATTGCTTTAAAGAGAATAAGGCTAAAGACAATCTTTATTACATTGGCGACTTCAAACCGGATTTTTTAATGAAAGAGGGAGACATTATAACACCTTTGACAGAACAGGCTATTGGGTTGCTTGGCTCTACCGCTATCATTCCCGAAAGCGGTAAATATATTCAAAGCCAAGATGTGGCAAAAATTGTTTGCAAAGAACATTTGTTAGACAAGGATTTCGCTTTTTATCTTATATCCTCAAATCTTGTTAAACAGCAGCTAAGTGCTGCTGCTCAACAAACTAAAATCCGGCATACATCACCTGATAAAATCAAAGATTGCATTGTATGGATTCCCGAATTGGAGGAACAAAAACGCATAGGTAAGTTACTTCGCACTATTGACCTCAAAATAGAACTTAATCGTCAGCTAAATCAGAATTTAGAGGCGGTAATAGCAGATGTAATGGACTACAAATTTTTATCAAACGCAGAAACGCTACCCAAAAGGTTTATTGGCGATATTGCCTCAATAAAAGCCGGTGGTGACTGTCCTCAAGAATGGTCTAAGTATAAAACAAAAGATTGCCAAATACCAATATATTCAAATGGCACCGACAATGAAGGTTTATATGGTTATACAAAAGAACCTACAATCCTTAAACGTGGAATTACTGTTGCTGCAAGAGGGACTATCGGATATTGCACAATGCGAAACGGTGGCTATGTTCCAATAATCAGATTACTTGCAGTAACACCGAATGATATAGGAGGTGATGTGTATTTACATCAGATTTTTAATAGAATAAAATTTAGAAATGACGGTTCTATACAACAGCAATTGACAGTGCCAAGTCTTGCATCAATAGAAATACCATATCCAAACGCTTCTACACTTAAAGCTTTTGCAAATATAACTTATCCGCTTATTGAGAAGATAAAGCAGAATAAGATTCAAATAGAAGAGTTGACTAAGCAGCGCGACGAACTTCTACCGCTTCTGATGAACGGTCAAGTGTCGGTAAATTCTGATTTAGCAGTCTCTTATATTATATATAAAGACATAAATATCAGAATTATGAAAGAAAACATCATTCAGGCGATAGTTGCGGAAATGCAGCGTGACTTGGATTGCCGACAAATGGCACGGCTTAAAGCTGTGCTTACATCAGAACTGCATAATGTAGAAATCATTGAAAAGAGCGATTGTGCCACACAGCAAACGCAGGAGAATGAACTTCTTCTTAACTCTTTTATATCAGCCAAAAAGATAGAGGGATGTTCAGATAAGACATTAACTTACTACCGTAATACCATTGAACGGTTGTTAGTCACGCTTTCATTGGCAATTTGTCACATTACGACAACAGATATTCGTACTTATCTATCCGATTATCAAGAAGAACACCAATCGAGCAAAGTGACCATTGACAATATGCGACGCATCTTTTCCAGCTTCTTTGCATGGTTGGAAGATGAAGATTATATCGCTAAAAGCCCGGTAAGACGCATTCACAAAGTTAAGACAGATTCACTTGTAAAAGAGGTGCTTTCTGACGAACAGTTGGAGCAACTTCGAGATAGTTGCACGACCAAACGAGACCTTGCTATTATAGACTTTCTTTCATCCACGGGCATCCGTGTGGGTGAGTTGGTCAAACTGAGCCGTGAAGATATAGATTTCCACGAACGGCAGTGCGTGGTGTTCGGAAAAGGTAACAAAGAACGTGTCGTTTACTTCAACGCCCGTACCAAACTACATTTGCAACAATATCTTAATGAGCGAACAGACAGCAATCCAGCCTTATTCGTTTCCCTCAATTCGCCACACTCGCGACTGACTATCAGCGGTGTGGAAGTTAGAATCAGAAAAATGGGGCAAGCCCTTTCTATGCCAAAAGTTCATCCTCATAAGTTCCGTCGTACCCTTGCAACAATGGCTATCGACAAAGGTATGCCCATCGAACAGGTGCAGCGATTACTTGGTCATGTACGCATAGATACCACACTACATTATGCTATTGTGAATCAAAACAATGTAAAGTTAGCTCATAAGAAGTATTTGGGATAATAACCGTGCTGATTTCTGCTTTAAAATTTGTACTTTTGCAGTCTAATATGGAACGCTAATAAAAGCACTATGGACTTGCAGAGAATCAATAAACATAAGCAATCGTTTGATGACATTTGCCATTATATCGAAGACGATAATGGAGCGGATAAAATAGAAGTATGGTTTGCGAGAGAATTGCAGATTATATTGGGGTATGCAAGATGGGAGAATTTTCAAGTAGCATTGACTCGCGCTGTTGAATCATGTAAAACGCAGAATATCAACATAGACGACCATTTTCGTGAGGTCACGAAAATGGTTACTTTGGGTAGCGGGGCTAAGCGTGAAATACAAGATTTCATGCTGACTCGTTATGCGTGCTATCTTGTCGCACAGAATGGCGACCCTAAGAAAGAAGAAATAGCTTTTGCACAAGGTTATTTTGCCGTACAAACTCGACGCGCAGAACTTATTGCGGAGCATATAGAACAATTGTCGCGACTTGAAACGAGAGATCGTCTGCGTTCTTCCGAAAAACAATTATCACGTAATATTTATGAGCGCGGAGTGGATGATAAAGGTTTTGGACGCATTCGTTCTAAAGGTGATGGTGTGTTATTCGGTGGGCATACAACAGAAGATATGAAGAACCGGCTTGGCATTAAATCGACACGCCCATTAGCAGATTTTCTTCCAACTCTTACAATTGCAGCAAAAAACCTTGCCACAGAAATGACAAATTACAATGTCGAACAAAAAGACCTTTATGGTGAGCATAGTATAACTACCGAACATATGGATAACAACCGCAGCATCCGACAAATGCTCGGTCAGAGAGGCATACGCCCGGAAGAACTGCCAGCAGCTGAGGACATCAAGAAGGTAGAACGACGCGTTGCTTCCAATGAAAAGAAAATTGAGAAATCTTCTTCAAAACTCCCAAAACTTAAACCTGAAGACAACTAATGAATAAGTTATCATCAATCGCATATTATGTAACTGATAAAATAAGTAGTAATGATATTTCTTTATCCGAATACGTTACTACAGATTGTATTTTACAAAATAAAAAAGGACGAGAGGTTGCATCTAATCTTCCGCCACAGCCTTGTTGTCTCACTCGCTACCAACGTGGCGATATATTAATAGCAAATATCAGACCATATCTCAAAAAGGTTTGGTTTGCAGATATAGATGGTGGAGCCTCTTCTGACGTGTTGGTTTTTAGAGCTAAAGAGGGACATTCACCAAGTTTTCTTTATGCCGTACTACTTCAAGATTCTTTTTTTGACTATGTAATGCAAGGAGCCAAAGGAAGTAAAATGCCTCGTGGAGATAAAGAGCAAATTCTAAGATACGAAATGCCAATACTTTCTTGTTCGGAGGAAAGCATTGGCACATTTTTCTTGAATCTTGACCAAAAAATCAGACTCAATGAGCAGATAAATCAGAATTTAGAGGCGATGGCAAAACAACTCTATGATTATTGGTTTGTGCAGTTTGATTTTCCCAACGAGGAGGGCAAGCCGTATAAATCAAGCGGGGGTGAAATGCTTTGGAATGAGAAGTTAAAACGTAAGATTCCTGTTGGCTGGCATTGTGGGAATCTCTTTGAAATTGCTGTTTTTACAAATGGTTTGGCTTGTCAGAAATTCAGACCAAAGGATAATGAAGTACCATTACCTGTCATCAAGATACGAGAAATGCACGATGGTATTTCTGTTGACACTGAAAAGGTAACGTCAAATATACCAGAATCAGTAAAGGTGTATAATGGTGATGTGCTATTTTCATGGTCGGCATCACTGGAAGTTATGCTCTGGGCTTATGGGCTTGGAGGACTTAATCAGCACATCTTTAAGGTTACATCTGCAAATGATTTCCCGAAGTCATTCTACTATTTTCAACTTTTGGATTATGTCGATGTATTCAAGAAAATGGCAGAAGCAAGGAAAACAACGATGGGACATATTACGCAAGACCATTTACAACAAAGCACAATCGCCATACCTGATAATAAAGATATTGCGGATAAATTCGAGGAATTAATATCACCTATTTTCAGGCAGATAATCAAGTTGCAAGAGGAAATCTCAAATCTGACTAAGCAGCGTGATGAACTTCTACCACTTCTGATGAATGGTCAGGTATCGGTAAATTCTGATTTAGCTGAGACAGGCTTTATTTTGTTTTGTATTTCAAGCGCAACAAAAGTATGTTTTCAATTAATTAAATCTATTATCGTTAATTCTGTTCTCATCATAGCCTTCTACATTAACCCGTAGACATAAACAGCAAATCTTCAACCACCAGGTCGAATTCTGCCGGATGGATGCTATCCTCTTGATAGTGGAAATAATGGCTGAGCAGGATACATACCTGCTTCACACGCGACTCGGCAGTGTATCCGTTCTCGCCACTTCCTAGGCATAACCTGCTGCTACCGCCAGGCAGCACAGCGTCACTCTGCTCAAATTTCCCAATCATACTAAAGCAAAGCCACCAAGAATTAACCCCGAATTATTCTTCTATTATAAAA
>ERZ840371.3212-NODE-3212-length-13622-cov-3.502690_pt1 | contig 13622 bp, 9 predicted proteins | sample MGYA00519937_ERZ840371 | MGnify/ENA primary metagenome ERZ840371 (study PRJEB31850, sample SAMEA3708873) | human gut metagenome | biome: human gut; feature: human-associated habitat; material: faeces | place: China | collected 2014 ... | reverse complement strand
CATCTATTATAAAAAAATGTTGTTATCCGCAACAACTGTCTTTTTTGCACACGCTTTTCCCAAAGAACTCAGTGAAAAGCATAGAAGCAATCTTCCAATTCTCACGGTTTAAGCAATATTTCACCTTGGGAGTCTCTATCTCTCCCTGTATCAGTCCTGCCTCCTTCAACTCCTTCAGGTGCTGTGACACCGTAGCTTTAGAGATAGGTAGCACCTCATGAATGTCTCCGAAGAAGCATGTGTCCTGCTTTGTCAGAAATTCAAGAATAGCCATTCTTGCAGGATGCCCCATAGCTTTTGCAAATCTTGCAATTTGTTCCTGTTTTGTTGTATAATCCTTATTTTCCATTTGATGCCTTATTGTTTGTTGTTCGCAAAATTACGAACAATATTTGTGATATCTTCAAAATAACAAAATAAATATTCATTTTCCCGTAAATAATTGACACAAATCAATTAGGGCGATAAAAACCACACATTTCTACCAATAATTTTATATTTTACAATTGACTAAATAAAGGATTTATAATGTCGTTTGTATTCATTACATTACATATATTTTACTCATTATACGACAATTTGCTATCTATCACTCAACTCCATACCCCAACCTGTTCTTATTTTCACATTAAATTCTCAAACCATCCTTCTATCTTCAAATTAGCATTTTTCTAACTAATTTCCTGTAAAATAAAGTTAAATACGTTAAATATCACCTTATTTTCTGTATTTGAAAAGACTGTAAGCCACTTTTCTACCGTATTAACTACAAATAACTGATATTCATATATATACACATACTATGGCTGTCTCTATGCAAATATATGAATTTTAAAGCAAATCACAACTTCTGGCAATGAGCCGTTTGTCAGCTGCCAGATGTTTGTCTCTATGCAAATATATGAATTTTAAAGCAAATCACAACGAGGTATGTCGATATCCTCTTTCTTAAGGGATGTTTGTCTCTATGCAAATATATGAATTTTAAAGCAAATCACAACTAAAGAGAAGTTACAAGGAAAGTCGCTTGAGATGTTTGTCTCTATGCAAATATATGAATTTTAAAGCAAATCACAACTGCCCCAGCGTTATTCTTTTTTGAATGCTGATGTTTGTCTCTATGCAAATATATGAATTTTAAAGCAAATCACAACTAATTTTATTTTATTGATATGAAAGATAGAGATGTTTGTCTCTATGCAAATATATGAATTTTAAAGCAAATCACAACGACATGTTTCTGAATATTTCTTTTTAAGAGGATGTTTGTCTCTATGCAAATATATGAATTTTAAAGCAAATCACAACGATACTGAATACCTTGAGAAGTCTCTTAAGGATGTTTGTCTCTATGCAAATATATGAATTTTAAAGCAAATCACAACGAGCGTCTTATGCCATTGATTATGAGTTTTGATGTTTGTCTCTATGCAAATATATGAATTTTAAAGCAAATCACAACAAGTTATTTATTCATCTGTTGAAGAGGCTAGATGTTTGTCTCTATGCAAATATATGAATTTTAAAGCAAATCACAACCCGTTCGTTGAACACATCCGCCGCCGGGACGATGTTTGTCTCTATGCAAATATATGAATTTTAAAGCAAATCACAACAGCCACTTTATTTTCCGGGGTGTGTACTTTGATGTTTGTCTCTATGCAAATATATGAATTTTAAAGCAAATCACAACTTACTCCACGCGACACAACGGCAGCATGCGATGTTTGTCTCTATGCAAATATATGAATTTTAAAGCAAATCACAACTATCCTCCTTTCGTTCATGAACTTCTTTGTGATGTTTGTCTCTATGCAAATATATGAATTTTAAAGCAAATCACAACTGGCATTAACAAGCGAAGTATTACGGGCAAGATGTTTGTCTCTATGCAAATATATGAATTTTAAAGCAAATCACAACATCTGAACAACATGACGAAAGCCGAGCGAGGATGTTTGTCTCTATGCAAATATATGAATTTTAAAGCAAATCACAACGTATTTGCTTGCTATTGTCTCACCATGGAGATGTTTGTCTCTATGCAAATATATGAATTTTAAAGCAAATCACAACAAGGTTAATTTCGTTTATGACGAGTCTATTGATGTTTGTCTCTATGCAAATATATGAATTTTAAAGCAAATCACAACTGCTCGTATTTTGCATCATTATATTGCAGGGATGTTTGTCTCTATGCAAATATATGAATTTTAAAGCAAATCACAACCCCTATGCCTGGCATGCTTATTATCGCCTGGATGTTTGTCTCTATGCAAATATATGAATTTTAAAGCAAATCACAACGGAATATATGAAGTTTGACGGTCGTAAAAAGATGTTTGTCTCTATGCAAATATATGAATTTTAAAGCAAATCACAACACTTGGCTGCCGGTATAAAAGACCGTCGCGATGTTTGTCTCTATGCAAATATATGAATTTTAAAGCAAATCACAACAATACAGGACGTTTCCTTTGTCCAGAGATGGATGTTTGTCTCTATGCAAATATATGAATTTTAAAGCAAATCACAACTGGCTGGATAACTTCTACGCATCGCTTACCGATGTTTGTCTCTATGCAAATATATGAATTTTAAAGCAAATCACAACCATCAGGATTTGCTCCCCATGTTGCCAGGTGATGTTTGTCTCTATGCAAATATATGAATTTTAAAGCAAATCACAACGCGAATTGTTTTTTTCTTGTGAATTCAGATATTATGACTATTTTTGTAGTGCGGGATGAGTGAGGGAGATAATGCCCCCGCATTCTGCACCAGTCTGGCGAGGGGGTGTTTAGCACAAATACGCATTGGCGGTTCACACCGCCTTTTTTATTTCAGAGCTTTTGCAAAACCCATTTTCATTCATTGCGGAAACAATAAATTAACGTGAGTCCGACGAATATAGCAAACCACCCCTGCCTCTCCTTAAAAAAAGGAGGGGACGCGGAGTAAGGGAGTAAGGAGTAAAGTATTAGGAAGTTAAAGAAGTTATGGGAAGTTATATGAAGTTAAAGGACAAATGTCTGTATACAATGCCTGCGCTTGCGTCCCATCCTTTTCCAAAGGAGGGGCAGGGGTGTGATATAACAAGAAAGATAAATTCGTTGAACTAACGTTATATTAGCCGTATTTTATCCGCACATTTCTGCCATGTCCTCTTGTGCAAATACAAATGTCGGAGAATGCTGCGCAATGCTTACACTTTGCAAAAACCATGCCCTTCATATTTGCGGTATTTACAGAAAATAATGCAGAAGAGCGTAAATGTCGCAAGGATTTGTGTGCAGCTGCAAGATATTGAACTGCAATGCGTTATGAAATATTTGCCGAAAGTGAGCAACAAAGACTGCGCAAAAAACGGGAAAGAAGCCCTTCTTAGATTGAAAAGAGGCACTTTTTGGTGCAAAAAGCAGTACTTTGGAACATAAAAAAGGTACTTTACGACCCGAATTGCGGCTATTTACGACAAAATCTACGTAAAAAAGAACTTTTTCTTACGTAGATTTTGTTCTTATGGAGCCTCCTTGCGTTTACAGACCGCGTGGTTTGAGAAAAAACACGGCACTTTTTTGAAATCACAATGACACAATTATTGCGATATATGTGTCATCTTGTCATCTCTGTATATGCTGGAAACAAAAGCCGGATGCCGCAGTAAAAAGCGCATGAACTGTACCGGAAAGGATGAAAAATGGCTTTACGGGCGCAGCTTCCCGACCATAATCCTTGCCGCATTTTCCGCCGCGCCGCTGTTCCCGAGCCTTGCCCTCACCGCGCCGTAGCCTTGCATCATCTTCTCCCTGCCGTCGCCGCCGGGAAGTATCATGCCGAGGTGGCGGCGGATGTTGTCCGCACTGAACGTGTCGGCAACAAGCTCGGGCACAACCTCGCTGTCGGCAATGAGATTTACGAGAGATATATACTTTACGTTCAATACATGGCGGCGCAAGAACGCAATGACCTTGGGTATCGGCGTCTCGTAGCACACCACCTGTGGCACGCCGAACAATGCCGTCTCGAGCGTTGCCGTGCCGCTCGTCACGAGTGCTGCGACAGCATGCGACAACAGCGGATACGTCTCGCCATATACTACGGCGACAGGCTTTCCGTCAACAAACTGCCCATAATATTCCGGCGGTATTCCCGGAGCCGCGGCAAGCACTATCTGATACTTATCAATATATGCCGATGCCGCCTTTATCATGTCCGGAAGATTGTCTTTTATCTCCTGCCGGCGGCTGCCTGCAAGAAGTGCTATGACGGGCTTGTCCGTCTGCAACGCAGGCGCCGTCGGCTTCTTGCCGTATCCGTCATCTGTGCCTGTGGCGGCAGAAGCGTTAATGCGTTTCACAAAATCTTCAAATGTTTCCTTATAGGACAAGCGGAACTGCGCCACTTCATCCGCCGTAGGGTTGCCCACATAGTTTATCTTATAGCCGTGCTTTTTCTCATAAAAGTCAATCTCAAACGGCAATATGGAGAACATTTCCGACACGTCGCGCCTGATGTTCTTTATCCTGTACTCTTTCCATGCCCATATCTTCGGCGATATATAGTAGAACACAGGTATCCCCATGCGCTCCCTGACAAAGCGCGCAATGCCGAGGTTAAATCCCGGATAGTCCACGAGTATCACTACATCGGGATGCCAGCTGGCTATGTCGTCCTTGCACATTGCCATATTGCGGAAGATGGTGCGCAGATGCAGGAGCACGGGCACAAAGCCCATGTATGCAAGTTCGCGGTAATGCCTTACGCGTGTCCCGCCGACGGCAGACATCATGTCGCCCCCGAAAAAGCGGAAGTCGGCGTCCGCGTCTTCGCCCTGCAGCGCCTTCATCAGGTGTGAGGCATGCAGGTCGCCGCTCGCCTCACCGGCAATGATATAATATTTCATAGGAAAACTTTTAAGAAATAAGAAGTAATAACCGGCAAAGAATTTCAATCAGTCCAAGGACATGTCCTCCCAGCCTTTCAGCCTCTTCAACGTTTCATAGTCGGTCACGTCGATGCGCGTGGGAGTCACAGCCACATACCCGTCCGTCAGCGCGCGGTTGTCCGTGTCAGCAGCATCAGGCTCGTCGTTTGTATACGAACCTACGAGCCAATAATAGTCGTATCCGCGCGGATGGCGCGCCTTCACGACCTCATTGCCCCACGTGCCGTGTGCCATGCGGCATATCTTCACGCCGCGGAACTCTGTTGCCAGCGGGAAGTTGACGTTGAGACATACGCCAGGCGGAAGCCCCTCGCCGAGCACTCGCCTGACAATCATGCGCACATAGCTCCTCAGCGGTCCGAAATAAGCCTGCGGATTGTGGTCGCACAAAGAGAAAGCCACCGATGGGATATACTTCATGCAGCCTTCCATTGCCACGCCCATTGTACCCGAGTAGTGGGTGTTTACAGAACCGTTGTCGCCATGGTTGATGCCGCTCAGCACCAAGTCGGGCTTGCGCGGGCATATCTGGCTCAGTGCCAGCTTCACACAGTCTACCGGCGTGCCTGTGCACGACCATATCTCCACTCCTTCGCTTTTCTCGCGCAAATTCAGCAGCAAAGGTTCCGTTGCCGAGAATGCGCAAGAGAACCCCGAGCGGGCACCGGCTGGCGCACATACTATTACATCGCCTAAATCACGTACAAATTCTATAAGGCTTCTTATTCCCACAGACCCATAACCGTCGTCGTTGGAAATAAGGATTAGCGGTCTTTTTTCATTCATAAACACTGTTCTTTAGCCCGCAAAAGTACTAAAAAAGGTATAATCTACCTATTTTCTCACATAAAATATGTAACTTTGCCGCAAAGTTTATCAGGCAAACGGCGTTATAACCTGTTGACGCCCTGTTGCCATTCAGTAGAATTTTAGCAAACTATCAATGGGAAAAATCATAGCACTTGCCAATCAGAAAGGTGGCGTGGGCAAAACAACATCAACGATTAACCTTGCGGCTTCATTGGCAACACTGGAAAAAAAGGTCCTCGTTATCGATGCCGACCCGCAGGCAAACGCGTCCAGCGGACTGGGCGTAAACGCCAAGGACGTGGACTGCTCGCTCTACGAGTGCATAATAGACAACGCCGACGTGCGCGATGCCGTGTATACAACAGACATAGACGGGCTTGACATCATCCCGAGCCACATCGACCTTGTTGGCGCCGAAATAGAAATGCTCAACCTCGATCACCGCGAACAGATACTCAAAAGGATGCTCGCACCGATAAAAGACGACTACGACTTCATACTTATCGACTGCTCGCCGTCGCTCGGACTGATAACCGTCAATTCTCTTACGGCAGCCGATTCCGTTATAATACCTGTGCAATGTGAGTATTTTGCCCTTGAAGGCATCAGCAAACTGCTCAACACCATCAAGATAATCAAGAGCAAGCTCAACACAAAATTAGAGATAGAGGGCTTCCTGCTCACCATGTACGACAGCCGCCTCAAGCTTGCAAACCAGATATACGATGAGGTGAAGCGCCATTTTCAGGAACTTGTCTTCAAGACCGTCATACAGCGTAATGTAAAGCTCAGCGAGTCGCCCAGCCACGGTCTGCCGGTGATATTATACGATGCGGACTCGACAGGAAGCAAGAACCACCTTGCACTGGCAAAGGAAATAATCAACAAGAACAAATAATCAGCATACAATGGCAATACATAAAAGATATGCATTGGGACGCGGGCTCGATGCACTTATATCCACCGAAGACGTGCGCCCGCAGGGCAGTTCCACCATAAACGAGATACCTCTGGAGCAGATTGAGGCAAATCCCAACCAGCCGCGGCGGGAGTTTGACGAGGAGTCTCTGCAGGAACTTGCCACGAGCATAAGGGAGATAGGCATCATACAGCCTATAACGCTGCGTCAGGTGGCAGACATGCGATACCAGATTATCGCCGGAGAACGCCGCTGGAGGGCATCGCAGCTCGCCGGACTGACAGCTATACCGGCATACATCCGTACGATAAAGGACGAGAACGTCATGGAAATGGCACTCGTCGAGAACATACAGCGTGAGGACCTCAATGCCATAGAGATTGCCCTGGCATACGAACATCTGCTCACAAACACCGGCATGACGCAGGAAAAGGTTTCCGAGCGCGTGGGAAAGAGCCGCACGGCAATAGCCAATTACCTCCGGCTGCTGAAGCTTCCGGCACAGGTACAGATGGCTCTGCAGAACAAAGAGATTGACATGGGGCACGCACGTGCGCTGCTTTCTATTGAAAGCCCGTCACTGCAGATAAAGCTGTTCAAGGAGATACAGCGTAACAACTACTCCGTACGCAAGGTTGAAGAACTTGTAAAGCAACTGAAAAACGGAGAAGAGATAACAAGCGGAAAGAAAAAAATATCGGCAGCATCACAGATGCCCGAAGAGTTTACGGCACTGAGCCGGCGTCTTTCCGATTTTTTCAGCACCAAGGTACAGATGACATGCTCGGCAAAAGGTAAGGGGAAAATAAGTATTCCCTTTGCCAACGAGGAAGAGCTGGAGCATATCATGAGCGTTTTCGACAAGATGAAGGAATAACAACATATCCCGATTGTGAACAAATACATACCATACATGCTCAAAGCCATAGTTGCCTGCATAATGCTTGCAACGGTAACGCCTTGCCATGGAGCGGAGGAAGGGCTGGACAGCCTCGTCTCTGCAACAGATTCCATAACAAAAGAGATTTACAAGGCAGACAGCATGGCAGCCAAACTCACCGTTGCAAAAGACAGTGCCGCCGTGAAAAAGATGAAGCGCGACTGGGCGACATGGAGTCCCGACCCCAAAAGGGCACTGTGGCTTGCAATCGTACTGCCCGGAGCAGGACAGATATACAACCGCAAATACTGGAAGCTGCCCATTGTCTACGGAGGCTTTGTAGGGTGTATATATGCCATGAGGTGGAACAATCAGATGTATCGCGACTACTCGCAGGCGTATATGGACCTTATGGACAACGACCCCAATACGCAGAGCTATAACCAGTTTCTGCATCTCGGCAATAAAATCACCGACGAGAACAAGTCACGCTACGAGAACCTTTTCAAAAGGCGCAAGGACTATTATCGCAAGTATCGCGACCTGAGCATCTTCGCCCTTATTGGTGTTTATGCCCTGTCGGTGATAGACGCCTATGTTGATGCGTCGCTGTCACAATTTGACATATCCAAGGATCTCAGCCTTAAGATAGAACCTTCGGTCATCAACAACCGTTCGTCACTGAACCCTGTAAAATCTTCTTCCTTGGGAGTTCAGTGCTCACTTAATTTCTGACAACATTATCTTTACAATAAAACGATATGAGGATTTATATAAACAACAAGCTTTTTATTACAATATTCACACTGCTTTTTGGAGCAGGCAACGCCATGGCGCAGACCGATGACAAGGAGATAACCGTTACAGACGAAGACGGAAAGACGGAACAAATTGACATACCCGAGGCAATGAACCTTGAGGTGGACAGCCTGTTGCAGCTATATTACTCGCAAAACTATCTTCAGCCTGATGCCGACTGCAACTACCGCGACGTAAATCCCGAATTTCCCAAAGAGGTATATATCGACCGTCTGGGCAGAATGCCCAACGTAATGGAGATGCCCTACAACGATATCGTACAGAAATTCATCGACCGCTATACGGGAAGGCTGCGCCGCTCGGTTAGTTACATGCTCGGCGCATCAAACTTCTACATGCCCATATTTGAAGAAGCTCTTGAGGCTTATGGTCTTCCGCTTGAGCTGAAATATCTGCCGGTCATCGAGTCCGCCCTCAATCCCAAGGCAACATCACACGTCGGTGCAGCCGGTCTGTGGCAGTTCATGGTTGCCACTGGCAAGCAGTACGGTCTGGAAATAAACTCTCTTGTAGACGAACGCCGCGACCCGATAAAGTCTTCATACGCCGCAGCCCGTTTCCTCAAAGACCTTTACAAGATTTACGGCGACTGGAGCCTCGTCATAGCAGCCTACAACTGCGGTCCGGAAAATGTGCGCAAGGCTATACAGCGTTCGGGCGGTAAGGCAGACTACTGGTCCATATACTCATATCTGCCGCGTGAGACCCGCGGGTATGTTCCGGCATTCATCGCCGCCAACTATGCCATGAACTACTATTGCGAGCACAACATCTGCCCCATGCGCACCAAGCTGCCCGCAAAGACCGACACCGTGATGGTCAGCCGCGACGTGCATCTGCAGCAGATCTCCGATGTGTGCGGCATTGAGCTTGAAGAGCTGCGCACGCTCAATCCGCAGTATCGGCGCGATATAGTAAATGGAGGGACAAAGCCTTCGGTGCTTCGTCTGCCCGCCACGGTGGTGAACACGTTCATACAGAATGAAGACTCGATATACAACTATCGCGCCGACCGTTTCCTTACACGCCGCTCAATAGTTGAAGTACAGGACAACAGCAACCAGTATTCTGGATACAACAGACGCGGCGCATCGCATAGCGGAAGCAAATATTCGTCAAAGAAATCACGCAAGTCTAAAGGAAAGTCAAGAAAGGCAAAAAGCGTGACAATCAAGCCGGGACAGTCGCTGTCCGAGATAGCAAGAAAGAACCACACCACCGTGAAGAAGCTGCGTCAGCTCAACGGCATAAAGGGCAGCAACATACGCGCAGGCAAAAAGCTCCGGGTTAAATAATCTTCTCTTTAGATTTAACCGGCAACTTTCCATACACAACAAATACAAGCAGAAAATTATGGATGAACAGAGAAACATTGTGAACGAAAGAGAGACGGCAGAGGAAAAGTTGGTGAACGGTGCGTTTCAAAATCTGCTTGACAGCTATCTTGCGTCACGCCACCGCAAGAAAGTGGACATCATAACGAAGGCGTTCAACTTTGCCCGGCAGGCACACAAGGGAGTGCGCCGCCTGTCGGGAGAGCCGTATATCATGCACCCCATTGCCGTGGCGCAGATAGCATGTTCGGAAATGGGGCTCGGCTCAACGAGCATCTGTGCGGCGTTGTTGCACGACGTGGTGGAAGATACCGACTACACCGTTGAAGACATCGAGAACATCTTCGGCGCGAGGATTGCCCTCATTGTAGACGGACTGACAAAAATTTCCGGCGGAATATTCGGCGACCAGACATCGGCACAGGCGGAGAACTTCAAGAAGCTGCTCCTCACCATGAGCAACGACATCCGCGTAATACTCATAAAGATATGCGACCGCCTGCACAACATGCGCACACTCGAAAGCCAGCCGGCGAACAAGCAGTATAAGATTGCCGGCGAGACATTATATATATATGCCCCTCTTGCAAACCGCCTCGGGCTTAACAAGATAAAGACCGAGCTTGAAAACCTCAGCTTCAAGTTTGAGCATCCCGAGCGTTATGCCGCCATCGAGCATCAGTTGCAGAGCACGCAGGACTCACGCGACATGCTCTTCGACAAGTTTACCGGACCAATCCGCAAGGTCCTCGACGGCATGGGAGTAAAATACCAGATAAAGGCACGTGTGAAAAGTCCTTATTCCATTTGGCGCAAGATGGAGGCAAAGCATGTCACCTTCGACCAGATATACGACATCCTTGCCGTGAGGATAATACTTACGCCCAAGGACCGCAACAACGAGGTCGACGAATGCTTCAAGATATACACCACGCTGTGCAAGATATACAAGTCTCACCCCGACCGCGTGCGCGACTGGATAAACACTCCAAAGGCAAACGGCTATCAGGCAATACACGTAACGCTGATGAGCAGGCAGGGGCGCTGGATAGAGGTGCAGATACGTTCCGACCGCATGGACGAAGTGGCGGAGCAGGGCTTTGCCGCCCACTGGAAATACAAGGAAGGCAACGAGATAATGGAAGACGAGAGCGAGCTTAGCAACTGGCTGCGCACGATAAAGGACATTCTCGACGACCCGCAGCCCGATGCCATGGACTTCCTCGATGCCATAAAGATGAACCTTTTTGCCTCGGAGATATTTGTCTTCACGCCAAAAGGAGAGATCAAGACAATGCCGGCAGGCAGCACGGCACTCGACCTCGCTTTCCTTCTCCATACCGAGCTGGGATGCCATTGCATCGGAGCCAAGGTCAACCACAAGCTGGTACCGCTGAGCCATAAGCTCGACAGCGGCGATCAGGTAGAAATTCTCACATCAAACTCACAGCGCGTGCAGCCGTCGTGGATAAACTTTGCCACAACGGCAAGGGCAAAGTCCAAGATACAAAGCATACTCAGAAAGGAAGGACGCGAGCTGCAGAAGAAGGGCGAGCAGATACTTAAGGATTTTCTTGAGAACAACTCAATAGATTTCACATCGTCTGTAGCCGACACCTTGTGCGAGTTTCACAGCATAGACAAGTACGACAAGCTTCTTTCCGCCATAGGAGACAGGTCTGTAATACTCGGCGAGAAGGATATAGACGAAATCAACGGCAGACGCAAGCCTGCATCTGGAAAGAAATGGCGCAAGTATGTACCGTTCCTTTCCAAGGACAAGGGCAAGCAGGAAGAAAGCAAGCCAAACTATTTTATCGTTACCGAAGGCTTCAACCGCAAGAAACCCATATACATCACGGACGACAGCATCAACCAGTTTGTCTTCCGCCAGTGCTGCCACCCCATACCCGGCGATGATGTCCTCGGATTTATAGACCGCAAGAACCGCATTGAGATACACAAGCGCTCATGTCCCGTAGCGTCAAAGCTGAAGTCAGGCTACGGCAACCGCATCCTCGATGCCAAGTGGGACATGCACAAGCGTCTCCTCTTCGATGCCACGATAGCCATACGGGGCATAGACCGCATAGGAATGCTCAATGAGGTGACGAAGGTAATATCCGAACAGCTCAACGTGAACATCCACAAGATAACGATATCCTGCGACCAGGGCATTTTCGACGGCTCTCTTGAGATACTCGTACACGACAGGGACGACGTAAAAGTTATCATGAAGAAGCTCAAGGCTATAAAAGGTCTGCAGGAAATCAAGCAGACCGTATAGGCAATAATAAGCAATAACCTTAAAATATTAAGACCGACAATGAAAAAGTTTTTTACAATCATCGCTGCACTCATGTGCACAGCCACAATGAATGCGGCAAATCCTTACGACAATCCTGATACACTCGTAGTGTCGCGCGACGGCACAGGCGAGTTCCGCACCATAGACGATGCAGTGGAAGTTTGCCGCGCATTCATGGACTACCACAAGGTAATCTATGTGAAGAAAGGCGTATACAAAGAAAAGCTGATAATACCGTCGTGGCTCACAAACATAGAAATATGCGGTGAGGACGCAGAAAATACAATCATCACATACGACGACCATGCCAACATACGCATTCCGGGCACCGACCGCAAGATGGGAACATTCCGCACATACACGGTAAAGGTGGAAGGAAACGACATCACCTTCAAGAACATTACTATCGAGAACAACGCCGCACGCCTCGGACAGGCAGTGGCGCTGCACACCGAGGGCGACCGTCTCGTATTTGTCAACTGCCGCTTCCTCGGCAACCAGGACACAATATACACCGGTGTGGGCGGCACGCGCCTTTATTTCAAGAACTGTTACATAGAGGGAACCACCGACTTTATCTTCGGTCCCTCCACGGCATGGTTTGAGGGATGCACCATATACAGCAAGATAAACTCATACGTAACTGCGGCATCCACGCCGGCAGACATTGCCTACGGGTATGTTTTTAACAACTGCCGCCTGATATCAGCCCCCACTGCAGACAAGGTTTATCTCGGACGCCCGTGGCGTCCATACGCCTACACCCTGTTCATGAACTGCGACCTTGGCAGACACATCGTACCGCAGGGCTGGCACAACTGGGGCAAAGCCTCAAACGAACAGACAGCACGCTACTGTGAATACAACAACCGCGGCGAAGGTACAGCAACAGCGCAGCGTGCAGCATGGAGCAGGCAGCTCACAAAGAAAGAGGCTGCAAAGATAACATTGGCAGAAGTATTTAAATACGACAGCAGCTGGATACCGGCAGAATAACTGTTTATACGCATCTTGATGGTGTGTCAAAATACTCATACAGCAACCTGTAGGGACATATTCTTGTATTTGTCCGTCAAATAAGCATTGATTATCAATACATTACAAGCGGACAAATACAAGAATATATCCCTACAGGTTGGAAGAGCTGAATTTTGACACACCATCAATGTTTATATTCCATCCACAATATCACGTAAATTTAATATAAATAACGTGAGCCAGATGAATTCAGATTAAATACATGAATGCGCCCTGAAAGGGCTGCAGGCACATAGCCCAGGGCAGAGCGGAGCGACACCCTGGGTATATGGTATACCGGGCATCATCGTCGCCCTGCAAGGGCAAAAGCATATACATGCACGCCGTAAATGGGTGACATCCAATGCTTTTGTCCTTTCAGGACGATTGTTATCACACCTTATTCCCCAAGGCGCCGCTGCGCTTTGCCTCGGGCTAAGGGCTTGCTGCCCCTGCGGGGCGACATGTCATCGGACTCACCCTTAATTCCTATTTTGAACACCATGCTTTAAATGCGCATTCATATATATAATTAACGTGAGTTCGGCGAATTTGAATAATCAAAAAGTTATTGCCAATCAATATGA
>ERZ840371.3206-NODE-3206-length-13636-cov-3.505854_pt1 | contig 13636 bp, 11 predicted proteins | sample MGYA00519937_ERZ840371 | MGnify/ENA primary metagenome ERZ840371 (study PRJEB31850, sample SAMEA3708873) | human gut metagenome | biome: human gut; feature: human-associated habitat; material: faeces | place: China | collected 2014 ... | reverse complement strand
GCGGGCCCCTCATATTCGCGATACAACCGTATGATTCAGCAGTATTGGACTGTATTGCATTAAGATAAAAGCCGTAATACTCAAAGCCTCCCCAGTCTGCCTGAGTGGAGACTAATTCACAGATTCCATCTCCGTCAAAGTCGATGAGCGCGTAGAATTGCGTATCGTTAGAATAGGTAATTTTGTTTTCCTTCCAGATATCAGTTTGATAAATCTGATAATAGTTTTCGTATAGATTTTTGGTTGCCTTACTTCCGCAAATGATACCGGCGTTGCAGGCCCATGCGAACGCATGCTTGGCATAGTCGCTGACGTTTGCAGCGTCGTCAAACTTCTCCAGCGAGGTCTCACCCTGCGGGAGACCCTTCTGCATGGCATAACGATAGATCATTGTGACGAGCTGCTCCCGCGTGATCTCGCGTTCCGGCGCAAAGTGTATATCATCCATTCCGTTCACAACACCGCTGTTTTCCGCCCAGGCAATGGCATCGGAATACCAGGTGCCCTGTGGGACGTCGATAAAGCGGCTCGGAGCCGAAACGGAGGGGCTGCCTTCCATGCGATAAAGAACGGTCGTAACCATTGCGCGGGTCAGGTGTCCATCCGGATCAAACTGATCGGCAGATACGCCATTCATGTATCCATTTTTCTGCATCTGCATGACATAGGAATAGTACCATGCAGTTTGCGGCACATCAGCGAAACCGGTAGAAGATTCGGCTCCGGCAGTTGAGCATAAAAGAGTCAGAAAAGAGGAAACGGCAAGGAATAACGAAATGGTACGCTTCATCTGGGCACGTCCTTTCTGCAAGCGGGTGATATGAGATAATTTCATTATAGCATAGACGGACTATGATGACAAGCAGCAATAAAAGTTTGAAAACATCCAGAAAATTGAGAAAAAGCCAGGAACTTTCGCTTGCAAAATTCGACAGCATGTGATATCATTTGACCGGAGTTTATTTTTGATTCATATATTCAGTTGAAAGGAGCGAGTGCCATGCCGGGTCATGGGCTGCAGGCCAGAGGAATTGCACGCGAACAGAAGATGATCTATGCGGGGATGACGCTCTTCCTCGAGCAGGGCTACGAGCGCACGACGACGGCACAGATCGCCCGCAAGGCCGGAATGTCTCCGGCATCGTTCTTCGCCGCGTTTGAAAATAAGGAGGCGCTGCTGCTGCGCCTGACGCAGATCATGTTCCGCTCACAGTTTTCCCGCGCGGAGAAGATGCTCCCGGCGGATCAGTCGCCGCTGCTGCTGTACGCTATGGAGACGGGGCTGCAGCTCCATATCGCGGAGTGCTCCGAGCCGCTGCGCGACCTGTATGTCACGGCGTATTCGCTGCCGTCGACGTCCGATTTCATCAACCGGAGCATGACGCCCCGGCTGCGCCAGATCTTCTCCCGCTGGATGAAACGCGCGGACGACAGCGAGCTGTTCGAGCTGGAGCTGGCCTCCGCCGGTGTCACGCGGAGCTATATGTCCGTCCCGTGCGATATGTACTTCACGATGGAGCGGAAGATCCGCCGCTATCTTTCGTGCTGCTTCCGCATCTACTGCGTGCCGGAAAAAGAATACGCCCCTTATGTGGAGCGCGTCCTGCAGACGGATCTGCATCAGGTGGCGGAGAACATCGTCGCAGAAACGGTCCAGAATGCCGCAGCGGCCTTCGCTGCGACCATGGGAGCAGCTGCGGACGAAAACTGAGCCAAAAAAAATCCTGTCGGAGTGGCTGACTCCGGCAGGATTTTGCTATACGAGGGCATGATTCAGAACGTTGCGACCTCGTTCTTCGCGGGTTCGGCGGGCGTTACGCGGATGGCCGTCAGGATGGGACCGGTGCCGCGGTAGAGCGCATGGAAGCGGACGGAGACCGTCGCCTCGACCGTGACCCACTCGCGGGCGTGCAGGGAAGCGGCGTCGGCGTATTTGCACGGCAGACCCATGAAGGCGATGTCTTCCACGCAGCACGTCATGACAAAGCGGCCGGGCGCAAAGTAGCCGTCGCGGTCCTTTTTCAGGCGGGCGACCTGTCCCTTGAAGCGGACGGTCTTGCCGTCGTACTTCTTCGGCTCCTCCGTGATGTCGCGGTACCAGAGCGCAAAATCATCGTCGCCGATCTCCACGACCGGGGCGTTGATGTCAAAGGGGAGCGGGTCCTCGATCTCGTCGGGCTGCGTCGTTCCGTCGGTGTATTCATAGAGGATGCCGACGCGGCGGTTCAGCGCGCGGGCGAGCTTGTGCAGCGGCATGATGTCCGTGCCCGGTGCAAGACGATTGAACACGACCATCTCACAGCCCGTGAGCTTGTCCACCACAAGGGAGCGCATGTTGGCGTTGTAGGCGAGAATGCTCGTGCCGTCGGCAAACATGACCTCCTGCGCGATCTGCCAGTCCTCCGGCATTTTCTGGTAGAACGGGCCGACCTGCAGCATGCCGTTGAGCTCGACGACAACGCGCTCGCAGTGGTGCTTTTTGAACAGCTGTGAAAGCTCTTCGGTCGTAACGGCCTCCTGATCGATCACCTCGGGGTAGACATGCTGGTAGGGATAGGCGGAGAGGTCATATTCCTCCTCGCCCTCCTCGCAGATGAGCAGCAGCGTGCGCTCGCCTGCGTTGAAGCGTTCGTCCTCCAGCGTCTCCTGAATGAATTTCGTTTTTCCGGCGTCCAGAAAGCCGGTGAAGGCATAGACGGGAATGGCCATGGCAGCCTCCTTACACGCCGAACAGGGCGGCGAGTGCCTTTTCGTCCAGCTTCGAGCCGATGACGCACAGACGGCCCGTCACAGCGGCCGTACCGGTGCGGACGTCGATCTCGCCGGGCACATGGTCAAAGTGCAGCCAGGTGCCGTCCGCCGTCGGAACGATGCCCTTGGCGCGCAGCACGATGCCATAGGTCTCGCCGTTGTCCAGTGCGGCGAGGGCATTGCGGATCTCTTCCTCGGTGAACTTCTTCGGCGTCTCGACGCCCCAGCTCTGGAAGACCTCGTCGGCGTCGTGGCCGTGATGATGGTGATGATGGCAGCAGTGGTGCTCGTGGTCGTCCTCATCATGGTCGTCATGATCGTGATGATGGCAGCAATGATGGTCCTCCTCGTCGTCATCATGATCGTGATGGTGATGGCAGTGATGCTCATCCTCGTCATCATGATCATGATGGTGGCAGCAATGATGCTCGTGCTCGTCATCCTCGTTGGCATCGTCATGATGATGGTGATGATGGTGCTCTTCCTCTTCGTCCTCGTCGTCCTCCTCGGACTGGGCGCTGCGGATCATGTCAGCCAGCTCTTCGGTGAGCGTGTGCTGCTTCTGCATGGCCTCGAGGATCTGTGCGCCGGAGAGCTGGTCCCACGGCGTCGTGATGATGACGGCGTTCTGATTGTGCTCGCGCAGCAGGGCCACGGCGGCGGCCAGCTTCTCCTCGGAGATGGAGCCGGTGCGGCTGAGAATGATGGCGGAGGCGGTCTCAATCTGGTTCGTGTAGAATTCACCGAAATTCTTCAGATAGACCTTGCACTTCGTGGCATCTGCCACGGTGATGAAGCTGCCGAGCGTGACGCTCTCGTCCGCAACGCGCTCTACAGCACCGATGACGTCGCTGAGCTTGCCGACACCGGACGGCTCGATGAGGATGCGGTCGGGATGATAGTCGGAGATGACCTGCTTCAGCGCGCGGCCGAAGTCGCCGACGAGCGAGCAGCAGATGCAGCCGGAGTTCATCTCGTTGACCTGAATGCCGGCGTCCTGCATGAAGCCGCCGTCAATGCCGATCTCACCGAACTCGTTTTCGATGAGGACGATCTTTTCACCCTGATAGGCCTCGCGGATCATCTTTTTAATGAGCGTGGTCTTGCCCGCGCCGAGGAATCCGGAGTAAATGTCAATGGTAGTCATGAATTTTCTGCTTCCTTTCCAAACGAAGGCCGCAAAGCGGCATTCGGATGTTATTTCATCCTATATTATATCACCCGTGTAAAGCCCCTGCAAGAAATTTTCGATTTCTTGACCGGAAATTCACATAGGCTCCGCTTTTTCGTTACAAACTGTTTTCAATTGTGGCGAAACTTTGAATTTTGGAAAAGAACCGGAAAAATCCTTGCTTTTTTCGGGGTAAGTGTTATACTGTTAGCGCAGAATTATGACTTCTGGGGTGATGAAAATGAAGCGTCCCTTTTCGCTCCGCCGAGTGGGAAAGGAATGGAACCGTGAAAATATTCTCCGTTTTTTGGGCTATATCCTTGCTGCGTTCGTCATCAATTTGGCGCTTGAATGCCTGTCGCGCAGGTCCTTCGGCGATGGCCTGCACTATATGGTGACGCGACCGTGGCAGTTTTTTTATGACTCTCTCATTATTTTATTCACGCTGTCTCTCTCACTGCTGTTCCGCAAGCGCAGCTTCTGCTTCCTACTGTTCGCCGCTGTTTGGATCGGGCTTGGCCTTGCCAACTGCATCCTGCTCGGCTTCCGCGCCACGCCGTTGACGGCGCCGGATATCTGGCTGCTGTCGTCCGTGCGGGACATCATCGAGATCTATATGAGCCAGCCGGTGCTGATCCTCCTGATGCTGGGCATCGCGGCCCTCATCGGCGTGATCGTCCTCCTGTGGCTGCGCGCGAAGAAGACGCGCCCGTCCTATTATTTCGCTGCCGTGCAGGTCCTGCTCTGCGGCGTGATCCTTGCGGGCTTTACGGTCGCCTTCCTCCGCAGCGGGACGCTGGCCTCGCATTTCCCCAATCTGCCGGATGCCTACGACTCCAACGGCTTTGCCTACTGCTTCTCCGCCAGTGCGGTGACGCAGGGCATCAGCGAGCCGGACGGCTATTCGCAGGAAGCGATCGACGTGCTCCTCAGCGAGCAGGACGACCTGCCTGCCGACCGGGTGCGCACGCCGAACTTCATTTTTGTGCAGCTCGAGTCATTCTTTGACGCGAATTATCTGAAGGACCTGACATACGGCGAAAATCCGGTCCCAAATTTTGAGCGGCTGAAGGAGACGTGCTCCAGCGGCCTGTTCTATGTGCCGTCCATCGGCGCGGGCACGGCGAACACCGAGTTCGAGGTGCTTTCCGGCATGAATCTCGACCATTTCGGCGTCGGGGAGTATCCCTACAAGACCGTCGTCAAGAACCGGACCTGCGAATCCATGGCCTATGCGCTGCAGAGCGCGGGCTATTCCACCCACGCCATCCATAATAATAACGCCACATTCTACAGCCGCGACCGCGTCTATGCCAATTTCGGCTTCGAGACGTTCACGTCGCTGGAATACATGCACGACGTCGAGCGGAATCCGCTCGGCTGGGCAAAGGATTTCGTTCTGACGGAGGAAATTTTGAAGGCGCTGCGCTCCACCGAGGACCGCGATCTTGTTTTCACGGTCTCCGTGCAGCCCCACGGCAAGTATCCCACGGCGCCGCTGGAAGGCGCGCGAACCATCAGGGTCACGGGGGAGGAGGCCGAATCCCGCCGCGCCGGGCTGGAGTATTACCTCTACCAGCTCAAGCAGACGGATGCCTTTGTCGCGCGCCTTGTGCGCCGGCTCTCCACGTTCAGCGAGCCGACGGTCGTCGTATTCTACGGCGATCATCTGCCGAGCTTCGGCATCACGCAGGACGAGCTGAGCTGCGGCACCGTGCAGTCTACGGAATATGTCATCTGGACGAATTTCCACGCCAAAAAGGTCGACCGCGACGTGCAGGCCTATCAGCTGGCCGCCATGGTGCTCGACCGCTTCGGTATCCACGACGGCACGATCCTGCGCTATCATCAGAGCCACGGCTACGATGAGACCGGCAGCGAGACCTTCCAGAACGGCCTGTGCATGCTGGAGTATGACATGCTATATGGCAAACACTATGCAACGGGCGGGGAGATGGCGGTGCAGCCGATGGAGCTGCAGTTTGGTGTCGACAAGATCATGCTCACCGGCGTGAGCAGCAGCGACGGCGGCCTGACCGTCCACGGCACGAACTTCACGCCGTACAGCGTCATCCTGGTCGACGGCGAGCAGGTGCCGACGGAGTATATCGACGAGCAAACGCTGGCAGCGGCGGATACGCCGCTCAGTCCTGGCAAGATTCTGTCTGTTGCACAGGTCTCCGCCACGGATACGCTCAGGATCCTCAGTCAGACGCCGGACTGGACCGTCCCGGCGAAAAAATCGTAAGTAATAACAGGATCCGATGCGGCACCGGAAAGCCACATCGGGTCCTGTTTTATCCTTACACGAATTCGCCAAGCTCCAGAATATCCTGCGGGGTGGCGCGGCGGAGAATCGGTTTTGTCTGCGCGGGCGGGTAGGGTGCGTCCTCGGCCGTGCAGGCCTGCACCGCGACGATCCTGCCCAGCAGCTCGTGCGCATCCGGCCCGGCCGGAACGACCACAAGCTCACCGGCCTCCAGCGTCCGGTCTTCGGAGCGGTAGGAGTAGCATGTGCCGTGCGGCTCGAATTCCACGGCGCAGTAAAACAGCGGCCCCGGCGCGGCGGCTGCGCGCGACGGGTCGAACAGCTCGCCCTCCGTATAGAAGCGCAGCAGGGTATCTGCCTCGGCGGCAAGCTCTGCCCAGCCGTCCGGAAGGCCCGTGCAGTCATAGCGGCCGGTAATGCGCTGCGACGCGCCGTCCGACCAGCGCAGCGTGAGCGCATAGCGCGCCGCGGCATCGTCCGTCCCGGAGGCAAGAGGCGGCGATAGCAGTCCCTGCGGGAGCGTGTCGAGCAGGCGGGCCGCCGCGGACGGGAGCGAGCAGCGGCGCTCGGCGGTGTGCTTGCCGACGGAGCTGAGGTGTGCGATGCCCTCGCTCCGGTCAAGCACGAGCCGCTCCGTATGCTGCAGCAGGGGAGAGGCCGCACTGCGGCGGGCGTATTCCATGACGAGCCGGTCAACTTTTGCATCCGTCCCGGCGGTCCGGCGCGTAAATAAGCGTTTCATGCGGTCTCCTCCTTTTTCTGCTTTCATTATAACGGGCGGCCTGCGTTTGTCAAGAATTGCGGATTTTTCTCGAAAAGTGGGGCGGGAAAGCATTGACATTTATGGCCCTGCGGTGTATCATACGGGCACGGGAAAAGCGAGTGCGGTCAAATGTTAGCCAAACCTTACTTTTTCTGAAGTTACGAAAACTGGAGGAAATCAATATGCGTATTGCAGCAAAGCTTGGCCTGTTTGCAGGCGGCGTTCTGTTCGGAACGGCTGGGATCCGGATCCTCAGCAGCCGTGACGCGAAAAAGGTCTATACCCACGCGACGGCTGCCGTGCTCCGTGCGAAGGAAGACGTGATGACGACGGTTACGACGCTCCGTGAAAACTGCGGGGACATTCTGGCAGATGCGAAGGCCATCAATGAAGAGCGTGCCGCCGCTGCCTGCGAGGAGATCGCCGATACTGCGGAGGAGCCCGCTGCAGAGCCTGCCGAGGCCTGAATCATGTGCAGCCGGGGAGGAAAACCCTTCCCGGCTGCGGGCAGGAGAATCCTATGAAGTGCAGAATTTTACATGAAACCAAGGGCCGCCTGCGTGTGCATCTGTGCATCGGGCGGATGACGCTCCGGCAGGCAGACCTGCTGGAGTATTCCATGCGCGCCGTGGACGGCGTGGCGTCGGTCAAGGTCTATGACCGCACGCAGGACGCCGTCATTGAATATTGCGAGGTGCGCAGCGCTGTGCTTGCGGCGCTTTCCTCGTTTTCATTCGCGGCGGCTGAGGAGGCCGGGCTTGTCCCGGAGCACACCGGCCGTGCGCTGAACCGCGAATTTGAGGACAAACTCGTCTGGAAAACGGCACTCCACTATGCCTGCAAGCTGTTCCTGCCTGCCTATGTGCGGGCGGGCATCGCCATCGTGCGCTCCGTGCGCTATCTCAAGGCCGGTCTCTCCGCCCTGCTGCACGGGAAGCTTTCTGTCTCCGTGCTCGATGCAACGGCCGTGACGGTCTCACTGGTCCGCCGCGATTTCGACACGGCAGGCTCCGTGATGTTCATGCTCGGCCTCGGCGAGCTGCTGGAGGACTGGACGCACAAAAAGTCCATCGCCGATCTGGCGGGGGCCATGGCGCTGAACGTCGACCGCGCGTGGGTGCGCGGCGCGGACGGGCAGGAGCTGCTTGTCTCCGTGAAGGACATCCACGCGGGCGACTGCGTCGTCGTCCGTACCGGCAACATGATCCCGCTCGACGGCCGCGTGACCGGCGGCGAGGCCATGGTGAACCAGTCGTCCATGACGGGCGAGTCGCTCCCCGTGCGCAAGAAGCCGGGCAGCTATGCCTATGCCGGAACGGTCGTGGAGGAGGGCGAGTGCCTCATCACGGTCGAAAAGACCATGGGCGGTGGCCGCTATGACCGCATCGTCCGCATGATCGAGGAGTCCGAAAAGCTGAAATCCACGGCGGAGGACCGCGCCTCCCGTCTGGCGGACCGGCTCGTGCCCTATACGCTCGGCGGAACGGCCCTCGTGTGGCTGTTTACCCGGAATATCACCAAGACGCTTGCCGTTCTGATGGTGGACTTCTCCTGCGCCCTGAAGCTTGCCATGCCGATCGCCGTGCTGTCTGCCATGCGCGAGAGCAATGCCCGGCACATGTCCGTCAAGGGCGGGCGCTTCCTCGAAGCCGTTGCCAAAGCGGATACGATCGTGTTCGATAAGACGGGCACGCTGACCTATGCGCAGCCGCGCGTGGCGGAGATCGTTACGTTCGGCGGCCGCCGCGAGGACGATATGCTGCGTCTGGCTGCCTGCCTCGAGGAGCACTATCCGCACTCGCTGGCCAATGCCGTCGTAGAGGAGGCGCGCGTACGCGGCCTGAACCACGAGGAATATCACTCCAGCGTGGAGTATGTCGTGGCGCACGGCATCTCGAGCACCGTCGAGGGCAAGAAGGTCATCATCGGCAGCTATCACTTCGTGTTTGAGGATGAGGGATGCCGGGTGCCGGAGGGCGACGAGGCAAAATTCGACGGTCTTTCCGATGCCTACTCCCATCTGTATCTGGCCATTTCCGGCGAACTTGCCGCCGTCGTGTGCATCTCCGACCCGCTCCGGGCCGAGGCGGCGGATGCCGTCCGCGCTCTGCATGAGCAGGGGATCGCGCACATCGTCATGATGACGGGCGACAATGAAAAGACGGCTGCCGCCGTGGCGCGCGCCGTCGGCGTGGACGAATACCACGCGGGAGTTCTGCCGGAGGACAAGGCGGCCTACATCCGCGCCCGCCGCGCCGAGGGCCACACGGTCATCATGATCGGCGACGGCGTGAACGACACCCCGGCCCTGTCCGAGGCGGATGCAGGCATCGCCATCAACACGGGCGCGGCCATTGCCCGCGAGATCGCCGATATCACGATCTCGTCGCAGGACCTGTTCGAGCTTGTGACGCTGCGCCGCCTGAGCGAGGCCCTTATGGGACGCATCGACCGGAATTACCGGTTCATCGTCAGCTTCAACCTCATGCTCATTATCCTGGGCGTGACGGGCGTCATCCAGCCGACGCTTTCCGCCCTGCTGCACAACATGTCGACGCTCGGCATCAGCCTGCGCAGCATGACAAACCTGCTGCCGGAAAATACGGAGCAGAACAACGCATAAAAAACGGCCCGGTGCGGAACAGAACGCTGCTTCGCACCGGGCTTTATCTATGGGTTGACGGGAGCACCGAAAATCGGTACAATAGGAGAAAACGTCACAATAGGGAGTATCAGCAATGGAAAGCTTGATTTTTGATGTCGACGGCACGCTCTGGGATGCCGTGGCCCTCGTAGCCGAGGGCTGGAACGACGGTCTGCAGAGCATGGGCTTTGCGCCGCACTGCACGGAGCAGAGCATCCGTCCGCTGTTCGGCAAGACCATGACGGAGATCGCGCAGGTCGTGGTGCCCGGCGTCCCGCAGGAGCAGGCCATGGAGGTCATGGACCGCTGCATGGACGGCGAGATGGCGCGCCTGCGCCGCGATCCGTGCCATATTTTCTACCCCGGCGTCAAGGAAACGCTCACGGAGCTGCACAAAACGAACCGCCTGTTCATCGTCAGCAACTGCCAGCAGGGCTATATCGAGCTGCTGATGGAAAAGGGCGGCCTCGGCGGCCTGATCAGCGACTTCGACTGCTTCGGGAACACGGGCCTGCCGAAGGGGCAGACGCTGCGCCTGCTGTGTGAGCGCTGCAATGTCCGCGACGCGGTCTACGTCGGCGACACGCAGGGCGACATGGAAGCGTCCGAGCAGGCGGGCCTGCCGTTCGTGTGGGCGGCCTACGGCTTCGGCAAGCCCGCGCACTGGGATAAGCGCATCGATCATTTTACCGATCTGCTGCGCCTCTGAGACTCAGATCGTTCCGTGCAAGATCAGAATGAGCACGATGCACACGGCCAGAACGGCCAGTGCGCCGAGCCACACGGCCAGACGGCGCTTGACCGGCATGCGGCCGGGCGTTTTGCTCGGCGGCAGCAGGTGCGCATGGCGCAGTCCCTGCACGACGGGCTTGTAGAGCAGCACGGTGATCGTGGCGTTCAGGCAGCCCTTGAGCAGGTTGAACGGCAGGAACACCGGCACGAGCATCGCGGCGACGTCGGCGCGGGCCGTGTGCATGTACAGCGGCGTGATGAGATAATTCCACAGCAGCATGAGCACGGTCATAAGCAGCGCGCCGCCGAACAGGCCCGCAATGGCGCTGCCCTGCGTGCGCTTTTTGCGGTAGAGCAGGGCGGCCGTGCCCGCAAAGGCGGCGGAGCTGAGGAAGTTCATCACAAAGCCGATCCAGCCCGTGGAGCTGATGGTCAGCATCTCGATGAACGAGACGACAAGCGAGATGCCCAGTGCGGCCAGCGGCCCGTAGAGGAAGCCGCCGATGGCGATGATGACGTCCTTCGGCTCATAGCTGAGGAACAGGACGACCGGGAAGCGCAGCAGCGCGACTGCGATATAGGCAATGGCGCTCAGCATGGCCAGAACGGTCAGTTTTTTCATTTTTTCGTGTTTCATGGTTGCCTCCTGAGAAAAAAATACACCCGAAGGATACGATCCCTCGGGTAAACGGCAGGAAACACGGACAGGTGCGCCAGCCGATTCTTCTTTCATCCAGACTGTACTGTCGGTCCCGGAATCTCACCGGATCATGCGCAGCGCGCTCGCGGACTTTACCGCCGGTCGGGAATTTCACCCTGCCCTGAAGAGTCGTATTCGATTGGCTGCTGTCATTATAGCACGACGAAGCGAAAATGCAAGTGTTTTTTAGGATGTGGTTGAAGGCTCGGCGGAGGGCTCCGTCGGTTCTTCCGTTCCGGCCTCGGTCTCCGTTCCGGCCTCCGTTGCCTCGGACGGCTCGGCGTTCGGTGCCGTGGTGCCGGGCTTGCAGAAGCCGTGGATGGCGCCGCCGGGCGCAGTGTCCGTGATGTCTCCGCCGATGATGTGCCCGTCGAGCACGAGCACGCTGGCGTAGACCGGCGCGGAGGCGTCCGGGTAATTCAGGATCTCATAGACATAGCGCGTGGCCTCCTTGCCCGCGTGCGCCGTGAGATCGAAGCCCTGACTTTTCTGCAGCGCGTTGTAGCGCGAGAAGACGCGGTCGTCGGCCGACTTGGGAATGCGGACCTGCTGCGTCTGCTTCGGCGTACCGTTCACGCTCCAGCCGAAGCCCGCGAGATAGGCAAGGCGCGCGTCGTTCGTCGCTCCGTCGGGCGCGTCCGCCGATCCGCCTCCGCCGCCGGAGACGAGCGCAACGACCAGGATCACAACGGCCAGGATCAGGACGCCTGCGGCGATCAGCCGCGGCTTTGACAGCTTTGCAGTCATGACAAACATGATGTAGCTCCCCCTTAAACAGGTTTTTATGGTCACTCCAATGTATGTCCCACAGGGGACGGTTATGCCGGAAGGAGGCAGACGGATGCAGCGTCTGGACAGGTTTTTATCGGAGGCCGGTGTGGCCTCGCGCCGCGAGCTGCGGACCATCATCCGCGCCGGGCGGGTGCGCGTCAATGACGTTCCCGCTTCAGCCCCGGAGCAGAAGATCGACGAAACATCGGACCGCGTCACGCTCGACGGCGAGGCGGTCGGCCCGCGCGGGCCGGTCGTTCTGCTGCTGCACAAGCCGACTGGCTATGTGACCTCGACGGACGATCCCCGCGACCGCACCGTGATGGAGCTGCTGCCGCCGCAGTACCGCGGCCTTGCACCCGTCGGGCGGCTGGACAAGGATACGTCCGGCCTGCTGCTTCTGACGGACGACGGACAGCTGGCGCACCGGCTCATCTCGCCGCGCCATGCGGTCTGGAAAATTTATGATGCCGTCCACGAGGGCGAGGCCGGGGAGGCGGACTGCGCCGCCTTCCGCGCCGGGCTCACGCTGCGCGACGGAACGGTCTGCCGCCCGGCTTATCTCCGCCCGCTCGGCCCCGGCCGCAGCCTTGTGGCCGTGTGCGAGGGAAAGTACCATCAGGTGCGCCGGATGCTGGCCAGCCGCGGCATGCCGGTCACGGCGCTTCGTCGAATTGCCGAGGGCGGACTCGAGCTTGGAGCGCTCCCAATGGGAATGACACGCGAGCTGACATGCGGCGAAATTCGACTTTTGGAAACTGTGGAATTTGACGAAGCCTATCTGGAAAAACATGTACAAAAAATTAGAAATATGCTCTGAAAAACTGGATAATTTAACGAAAAAGTCGGAAACTTCCATAAAAAAGTACCTATGATTTGAAATAAAATGCCGAAAACCTATTGCATTCTGCCGAAAAAAATAGTATGATACTAGCATAATTTTGCCGAATATCGACACTTTGTCTTTGGCGTAAGGAGGACGGCTTATGTCAAGTCGTATGTTTCAGGGCGTACTGCTCCAGCTCAGCGAAGCCGCACAGACCACCATCGGTGTGATCGATGCAGAAGGGAATGTCATCTCCTGCAGCGATACCACGCTCATCGGCGAAAAGTGGCCGGATGCCGCCACGGCGGTGGCCGCCATGCTGGAGAACCCGGTGCGTGAGGAGCCGTATACGTTCTACGCGCTCAAGGGCTGGAACCCTGCCTATGGCTACTCCGCCTTTGTGCTCGGAACGGACGCGCAGGCCGAGATGCTTGTGCGCATGACGCAGGTCTCCCTGAATTCCGCAAAGGCCTATTATGAAGAAAAGCACGACAAGGGGACCTTCGTCAAGAACATCATCACGGACAATATCCTTCCGGGCGACATCTATATCCGCGCGAAGGAGCTGCATTTCCCGACGGAGCTGCCGCGCGCGGTCTATCTCGTCCGGCAGGTCGGCCGTTCGGACGTGGCCGTCGTGGAGCTGCTGCAGAGCATGTACCCCGACACGCAGCAGGACTTTGTCATCAATGTCAACGAGACGGATATCGCGCTCGTGCGTCAGGTCCCGGCGGACACGACGGGCGAGGAGCTGACCCGCGTCGGCCGCACGATCGAGGAGCGGCTGAAGTCCGAGCTGTTCGTGCGCACGACCATCGGCATCGGCACGATCTCCGAGCATCTGCGCGAGCTGGCCGATTCCTACAAGGAGGCGCAGGTCGCCATCGAGGTCGGCAAGGTCTTCGATACCGAAAAGACCGTCATCAATTATGAAAACCTTGGCATCGGCCGCCTGATCTATCAGCTGCCAACCACACTGTGCGAGATCTTCCTTTCCGAGGTCTTCCGC
>ERZ840371.3205-NODE-3205-length-13646-cov-6.230005_pt1 | contig 13646 bp, 8 predicted proteins | sample MGYA00519937_ERZ840371 | MGnify/ENA primary metagenome ERZ840371 (study PRJEB31850, sample SAMEA3708873) | human gut metagenome | biome: human gut; feature: human-associated habitat; material: faeces | place: China | collected 2014 ... | reverse complement strand
GGAGCCCCCTCGCAGAGGGGGCCAAGGGGTGAGCACACCTTTTTCGACAGTCTGAGGTGCCCCAGCGGGGCACCCTTGGTCATATCACGCATGATTTACTTTTTGTTCTCTTCGGTCTCGGCGACGATGTAGATGGGACGGTGCTTGACCTCCAGGTAGGTCTTGGCGAGGTACTCGCCCACAATGCCGGTGCAGAACAGCTGGACGCCGCTGCACAGCAGAATGATGCAGACCATGCTGGGCCAGCCGGAGGTCGGGTCGCCGAACATCAGCGCGCGGACGACGACAAAGAGGATGCCGATGAACGCGAGGATGCAGAACAGCACGCCCGCCCCCGCCGCGATCAGCAGCGGCGTGGTCGAGAAGCCGACGATGCCCTCGATGGAGTACTTGAACAGGCCCCAGAAATTCCACTTGGTCGTACCGGCGACGCGCTCGATGTTCTCATAGTCGAACCACTTGGTCTTGAAGCCGACCCAGCTGAAAATGCCCTTGCTGAAGCGGTTGTACTCGGCCATGCTGAGCACAGCGTCGGTCATTTTGCGGCTCATCAGGCGGAAATCCCGCGCACCGTCGACAATTTCCGTATCGGACATCTTGTTGATGATCTGGTAGAACTTGCGGGCAAACCAGCTGCGCAGCGGCGGCTCGCCCTTGCGGGTCGTGCGGCGGGTGGCGGCGCAGTCGTACTCGCCGGTCAGCAGCGTGTCCAGCATCTGCGGCAGCAGCGCGGGCGGGTCCTGCAGATCGGCGTCCATCGTGGCGACGTAATCACCCTTGGCGGCCTGTAAACCCGCGTAGATACCGGCCTCCTTGCCGAAGTTGCGGCTGAACGAGACATACCGCACGCGGGGGTCCTGCGCGTGCAGCTCACGCGCGACGCGCAGCGTGCCGTCGCGGGAGCCGTCGTCCACAAAGATAAACTCAAACTCCGCGCCGTGGCTGGCTTTCATCTCCGCCGCCACGCGGGAGGCTTCTTTATAAAAAAGCGGCATCGCTTCTTCTTCATTGTAACAGGGTACGATCAGACTGATGAGCATGGTGTGACCTGCTTTCGTCAAGTAATTTAGTATCTTTTATTATACCGTAGTTGACGGAGTTTGTAAACAGAGACTATTGAACCACGTGCGCTTTGTTAGGGGCGGCGAAATATTTGCATCGCAATAGCGGCAGCGTCATCGGAGGGGTCAAGACCCCTCCCTACAGTACCGCGTTCACGGGTGCTTTGTAGGGAGCGGTCTTGACCGCTCCGGGGAACTTTGCGGCAGCCGCCCACCAAAAAAGGCAGAGCCTTCGCTCTGCCTTAGAGTGCTTATAAAATTTTAGCCTTTGACCGCGATATTGACCAGCTTGCCCTTGACATAGATCTCCTTGGCAATGGTCTTTCCTGCGATGGCTTCGGCTACGGCGGGCTCGGCCTTGGCGGCGGCGATGGCATCCGCGTTCTCGATGGCGGCGGGCACCTTGATGCGGGCCTTGACCTTACCGTTGACCTGCACGGCGATCTCAATCGTCTGCTCAACGCACTTGGCCTCGTCGTAGGTCGGCCAGGCGTGGTAGGCCAGCTGCTCGGTGTGGCCCAGCTGCTGCCACAGCTCCTCGGTCATGTGGGGCGCAAACGGGTTCAGCAGCTGCAGCAGCAGCTCGTACTCGGCCTTGGTCGCACCCCCCTGATCGCTCAGTGCGTTGACGTAGATCATCAGTTGGGCGATGGCGGTATTGGCCTTCAGCGCGTCAATGTCCTCGCCGACCTTCTTGATGGTGCGGTTGGCAACGGCCTCCAGCTCGGGGCGGACGCCCTCGCCGGGAACGAGCTTCTCGCTCATCGACCAGATCTTATCGAGGAAACGTTTGCAGCCCTTGATGGAGGAGGTGTTCCACGGGGCGGCCTTCTCAAAGTCGCCGATGAACATCTCATACAGGCGCAGCGTGTCGGCGCCGTACTCGTTGACCACGTCGTCGGGGTTGACGACGTTGCCGAGGGACTTGGACATCTTGACGATGGGGTGCTCGGCCATCTCGCCGTACTTCTCGACAAGGGCCTTGCGCGCGCCCTTCTCGTCGCCGTACTCGGCCAGCAGGCGCTTGCGCTCGGCATCGGGCTGGTTCTCAAAGGCATGGGGGTTCAGGCCCAGGATCATGCCGTGGGAGGTACGCTTCTGGTACGGCTCCTTGGTGGGCACAACGCCGATGTCATACAGGAACTTGTGCCAGAAACGGCTGTACAGCAGGTGCAGGGTGGTGTGCTCCATGCCGCCGTTGTACCAGTCCACGGGGCTCCAATACTCGAGCGCCTCCTTGCTGGCGATGGCGTCGTGGTTCTTCGGGTCGCAGTAGCGCAGGAAGTACCAGCTCGAACCGGCCCACTGGGGCATGGTGTCGGTCTCGCGCTTGGCGGGGGCACCGCAGCAGGGGCAGGTCGTGCTGACCCACTCGGTATGGCGCGCCAGCGGGCTTTCGCCGTTCTCGCCCGGCTCAAAGTCCTTGATCTCGGGCAGGCGCAGGGGCAGCTCACTCTCGGGCAGGGGCACCCAGCCGCACTTGTCGCAATAGACCATGGGGATAGGCTCGCCCCAGTAGCGCTGGCGGCTGAACACCCAGTCGCGCAACTTGAAGTTGACCTGCTTGTGGCCCTTGCCGTTCTCCTCGAGCCAGGCGTACATCTTGTTCTTGGCATCCTCAACGGACAGGCCGTTCAGGAAGTCGGAGTTGACGAGCGTGCCGGTGGCCACGTCGGTGAAGGCCTCCTTGTCGAGGTCGCTGGGCACAGTGCCCTTGACGACCTCGATGATGGGCAGGCCGAACTTTTTGGCAAACTCCCAGTCGCGGGTGTCGTGGGCGGGCACGGCCATGATGGCGCCGGTGCCGTAGGTTGCCAGGACGTAGTCGGAGATAAAGATGGGGATCTCCTTGCCGTTGACGGGGTTGATGCCCTTGACGCCCTCGACGACAACGCCGGTCTTTTCCTTGTTCAGCTCGGTGCGCTCGAAGTCAGACTTGCGGGCGGCCTCCTCCTGATAGGCGGCGACGGCGTCGGCGTTCTTGATCAGGCCTGCATCGACCCACTTTTTGATGAAGGCGTGCTCGGGGCTGATGACCATGTAGGTCGCGCCGAACAGCGTGTCCGCGCGGGTGGTGTAGACGGTCAGGGTGTCGCCCGCGGTGGTGTCGAAGTTGATCTCGGCGCCGTGGCTGCGGCCGATCCAGTTGCGTTGCTGGGTCTTGACGCGGTCAATGTAATCGACGTCGTCCAGGTCGTTGATCAGGCGGTCTGCGTAGGCCGTGATCTTCAGCATCCACTGGCTCTTGTTCTTCTGGACAACGGGGCTGCCGCAGCGCTCACAGACGCCGTTGACGACCTCTTCGTTGGCCAGAACGACCTTGCAGCCGGTGCAGTAGTTGACGGTGGTCTCCTTCTTGTAGGCAAGGCCCTTCTTGAACAGCTGGATGAAGATCCACTGCGTCCACTTGTAGTACTCGGGGTCGGTGGTGTTGATCTCGCGGTCCCAGTCAAAGGACAGGCCCAGCGCCTTGAGCTGGCTCTTGAAGCGGGCCACATTCTGGGCGGTGACGATCTCGGGGTTGATGTGGTTTTTCAGGGCGTAGTTCTCGGTAGGCAGGCCGAAGGCGTCCCAGCCCATGGGGTACAGGACGTTATAGCCGCACTGGCGCTTTTTGCGCGCGACGATGTCCAGCGCGGTGTAGCTGCGCGGATGGCCGACGTGCAGGCCCGCGGCGGACGGGTACGGGAACTCGACCAGCGCGTAGAATTTCGGCTTGGAATGGTCGATCTCGGCATGGAAGGTATCCTCGTCCTCCCAGACCTTCTGCCATTTGGCCTCAACTGTTTTAAAGTCGTATTTCATAAATTTCTCCCCACAGATAAATTTTTGATGGGTCGTAACCTTCTTAAAGCCTTCCCCCGAGGGGCTGCGCCCGTAGGCGCGTGTCGGAGCGCAACCGCCGAAGGCGGCTCTTAGCGCGTAGACTGAAGGTGGCCCCGCAGGGCCGGATGAGGGGTGCGTGTGCCGCCGCTGCCCGTTTATAGGCTGCCACGGGAAAGTCTGCCCTCATCAGTCAGCGGTCGGGGCCGCTGACAGCTTCCCCCGAGGGGGAAGCCGTTCCGCATTTTTACTGCTCGTTCTCGGGCTGCTCCGGCATCCACTCGCTGGCGGGCACAACCGTGGCGTCGGCCCAGAGGTGCTCGAGGTCATAGTAGTCGTGGGCCTCCTGCGTAAAGACGTGGACGATGACGCTGCCGTAGTCCAGCAGCACCCAGCGCTTGCCGTCGTGGCCCTCGGTGCGCAGCACCTTGACGCCCTCGCGGTCCAGCTGGAACTCGGCCTCATCGGCCAGTGCGCCGACATGGGTGGTGGACATACCCGTGGCAATGACGAAATATTCGGTGACGGTGGTCAGGTCCTCCACGGCCAGAATGTGGACGTTGACGGCCTTCTTTGCGTCCAGCGCACGCGCCAGACGAATGGCAAGTTCTTTGCTTTCCATAGATGTTCTCCTTAAAGGGGTAGGTTTCGGGCTGCGGGAGGTTCTCTCCCCCACCCGCTGCGGCGGGAGCCCTTCGGGCCCGGGCCCCTCTGTCGCTTCGCGACATCTCCCCACACCGTGGGGAGTCACCCTCGCAGAGGGGGCCAAGGGGCTCTCGGCTCCCTCTGCGAGGGAGCTGCCGCCCGCAGGCGGCTGAGGGAGAGAGCTTCGCCTTTACCCGAAGTTTTTCTGTTTTACGCTGCCGGCTGGCTCTCGGTATCGGTGGAATCCGTGTCGGTGCTCTCGCTCTCCGCCGTGGACTCGGACGCCATGATGTCGGTGACCTGGTTGGAGCCGTCGAGGTTCTCGTTCTTCTGCGCGTCGTCCGCCGCGGCCATCAGGCCGCCCATCTGCTGGATGTTCGGGTCGGTGGCCGTGTAGCCGGACAGGTCAATGACATTGTCGCACAGGTTCAGCTGGCTGGCATCGACGGGACCGGTGTTCTCGCGGAAGTACTGGTTCAGCAGGTCCGCATCCGCCTGCCGCGCGGGGTACAAAAGCGACTGGCCGTTGTACTGCGGGCCGCTGATGACCGGCATCTGGCAGATCATGATCTTGCTGGAATCAATTTTCAGCATACTGATGGCAAAGCTGATGAGGTCGGACGCGCTGAGGTTCGTCTCCATATAGTTCAGCACGGCGGGGGTCAGCTTGGCGACGTCCCAGATGTTGCCGATGCTCTTGAGCTTGCGGAACAGTGCCGCGTAGAACTGGCGCTGCATGTTCAGGCGGCCAATGTCGCCGTCGGGGTAAATTTTACGCGCACGCAGCAGGAACTCCATCGACGCACCGTTCAACGTCTGGTAGCCGGCGTGAATGACGCTGTCTCCCAGCCCCAGCGCGGCGTAGTCTACATCCACGGGGACGTTGATCTCCACGCCGCCGAACAGGTCTACCAGCTCGGTCAGCATTTCCAGACGGATCGTCATAAAGCCGTCGATGGGCAGCTTGTACTGGTCTGCGACCAGTTCACACAGGGCGGCCATATTGTTGTTGCTGTCGCTGCCCTGGGTCTTGGCCACGCCGTTGATGCGGAAGTTGCCGGAGACGCTCGTGTCCGTCGTGACCATCGTATCACGCGGGATCTGCAGCATCTTCATCTCGCCCGTCTCATTGTTGAAATGGACGTACAAAATCATATCGGTCATGCCGTCGTTGACGTTGGAGTCATTGGCCGCGCCTGCGGACAGATCGCCGGTGGACGAACGGTCAACGCCGGTGACAAGGATGTTGAATTCCTTGCCCTGGAATTCCTTGGGCGTGTTGATGAGCTGGTTCAGCTTGATGTTGCCGCCCGCCGGGGTGATGGCCCCCATGATGAGCGCAAACGCACCGCCGAAGATCAGCGCGATGACCAGCAGCGTGATGAGCAGGATCTGCCACCAGCGGATCTTTTTCTTCTTTTTCCCGTTTCCGCCCTTGCCGCTGCCGCCCTTTTTGCCATCCTGAATGGCGTGGCGCTCCATCGCTTCGATCATGGCCTCGTCATACTGGACGGTAGCGCTCTGCTTGATGAAATTCAGCACCCGGCTGATCTCTTCATCCCGGACAAAGGTGCCCTGAATCCGGGTGGGCTTGGGAGCGCCCACGGGCATGAAGAGCATGTCACCCATGCCCAGCAGCTTCTCGGCACCGGCACCATCCAGGATGGTGCGGCTGTCCACCTGGCTGGACACCGCAAACGCAATGCGGCTGGGGATGTTGGCCTTGATCAGGCCGGTGATGACGTCCACGCTGGGGCGCTGGGTAGCCACGATGAGGTGCATCCCGGCCGCGCGGGCTTTCTGGGCAATGCGGCAGATGGAGTCCTCCACGTCCTTGCCCACCACCATCATCAGGTCGGCCAGCTCGTCGATGATGATGGCAATGTAGGGCATCTTTTCCAGCGTGGGGTCGGTGGCCGCCAGCTTGTTGAACGATTTGATATCGCGGACATTGTTCTCCGCGAACATGTGGTAGCGCCGCTCCATCTCCTGCACCGCGGAGCCCAGAGCGCCTGCCGCCTTTTTCGGCTCGGTGACCACGGGCATGAGCAGATGGGGAATGCCATTGTACTCCGCCAGCTCCACGACTTTGGGGTCGATGAGGAGGAGCTTGACGTCCTCGGGGCTGGAACGGAAGAGCAGGCTCATGATGATGCTGTTGACACAGACGGATTTACCACTGCCCGTGCTGCCCGCAATGAGCAGGTGGGGCATCTTGCACAGGTCGGCCACCTGGGCCACACCGGCAATGTCCTTGCCCAGGGCAATGCCCAGAGGCGAAGTCATCCGCAGGAACGCCTGGCTCTCAAACACGCTGCGGATATAAACGGGGGTCTTTTTGTGGTTGGGCACCTCGATGCCGACAGCAGGCTTGCCCGGGATGGGGGCCTCCATGCGGACATCGGCCACGGCGAGGTTCAGGGCGATATCGTCCGCCAGCGAGGTGATGCGGCTGATCTTGACGCCCGCCATCGGCTGCACCTCGTACCGGGTGACCGAGGGGCCGCGGGAGATATCCAGCACTCGGGTGCGGACGCCAAAGCTCTCCAGCGTATCCACCAGCTTCTGGGCGTTGGCCTTGAGCTCGTCCTGCGCGCCCACATCCGTTTCCTCGGGGGCACGCTCAAACAGCTCGATGGAGGGGTACTGATACTGGTAGGTCTCCACCGTCTCGGCTTCTTCGGCAGGGGCACTGGCGGCGGCCTGCTCCGAGGCAGCAGGCTTTTCCATGGCCGCTGCCACTAAGGTATTGAGGTCTTTCTCCTCCACCGGCTCAGAGGTAATACTGATCCAGCCGTCCTCGTCCGGGGCGGAGCGGAACGCCACAGCGTTCTCCGCGCTCACCCGGTGCGGCTCCGCAGGGCTGACCGGGATGGGCTCAAACTCCGGCTCTTCCACAGCAGGGGCATCCGCATTCAGGCCCGGCATACCGGGCGTCTGGGTGGGGGCCGGGGCGATATCCGCCGGGGCCACCGCAATGTCGCAGGGTTCCGGCGCGGGCCCCGGCTCCGGCTTGCGGAAGAAGTCCTCCGCCGGGGTCTCCACCGCATCCGGCACCACCGGCTTGACGATGGCGCGGGGTGCCGCGTTGCGGAGCGGGTCCATGCCAAACGTGCCGCCCGGGCCCAGAATGACGGGTTCGATGGGCTCACTGCCGCCCTCTTTTACCTGGGTATGGTCCGGGCCCAGGTCGATGTCAAAGGGAGCGCGGGGCCCCGGGGCGCTGACCTGGATGGGTTCAAATTCCGGGGCGGGCTGAGGCGGGGGCACATCCGCCGGATCCGGAGCCGGAGGCGGCTCGTAACCCAGGTTGGGGTCCTGGGGCGGCTCGGGCTCTGCCTCGCCCTCCAGCTCTTTGGTCACCTTATGGCCCCAGGAGAGTACACCGGACAGCCAGCCGGGAGCCTTGAGGCCGGTTTCTTCGTCGTCCTCAAAGTCCTCGTCCAGCTCGTCGGGATCTTCCTCCTCGTAGGATTCTTCTTCCGCCTCCGCGGCAAGGCGCTCCGCCCTGCGTTCCGCGCGGCGGGCGGCGTTCTGCTCATAGACGGCCACGCCTTTTTCGTGCACGCCGCCGCCCACGTTGCAGAGCCACTGCCAGACTTCCGCCGGGGTGATCTCAAAAATGTACAGGCTGGCGCAGAGGGCCAGCGCCGCCATGACCAGATTGGCTGCCGGGCGCCCGCAGAGCAGCAGCAGATTGCCGCCCAGCACGGCACCCAGCGCGCCGCCGGACAGCCAGGCGTTGACACCATTCTGGTAGCAGGCGGCTACCATGGTCGCCGCCGGGACATCGGCGGGGATATCCGAGAACACGATGACCGTGCTGCTGGCAAACACCAGCCCCAGCAGCAGCTTTGCAATGTGGGGCAGCAGGTCCTCGCCGCGGGTATACAGGATAGCCAGATAGCACAGCGCCGCGCCCACCACAAAACTGCCGCAGCCAAACACGCCAAACAGCGCGTCGTGCAGAGTCTTCCAGACCGCGCTGCCCGGCACAAAAGCCAGCGCCATGAGGATGAGGCCCAAAAACAAGGTCACCAGCCCCGCAGGCATCCGGTCCTGTGCCCGGCTTCTCCGGCGCTGTCTGCCGCGCCCCGCAGTGGATTTTCGTTTCCGTTTTGCCATGTTCGCTCTTCCCTGTCGTTTCTATGATAAAATCGATTTCGATACTTCTCGATTCTTTCATTGTACCACGCGGAAAGTCAAATGGCAAATTATCCTTTTTCTATTTCCTGATACAACCACTCCAACGCATCCGAAATGCCGCCCAACTGGTCGATGAGCTTTTCCCGCACGGCCTTGCGGCCGTCCAGCACCGTGCCAACATCCATCACCAGCTCCCCGGTGCGGAGCATCAGCTCGGTGTAGCGCTTTTCCGTCATGCCGCTGTGGGCCGCCACAAAACCGGTGATCCGCTCCTGCATCTGCTCAAACCACCGCATGGTCTGGGGCACGCCCAAAATCATGCCGGAATGGCGCACCGGGTGGATGGTCATGGTGGCCGTGGGCACAATAAAGCTCCGCCGGGCGCTCACCGCCAGCGGGATCCCAATGGAGTGCCCGCCGCCCAGCACCACGGCGGCGCTGGGCTTGGAGATGCTGGCAATGAGCTCCGCCAGCGCCAGCCCGGCCTCCACATCCCCGCCCACCGTGTTGAGCAGCACCAGCAGCCCCTCGATGCCGGGGTCCTCCTGCACCGCCACCAGCTGGGGGATGACATGCTCATATTTGGTGGTTTTCTGGCCCTGGGGCGCTTCCACATGGCCCTCCACCTGCCCCACTACCGTCAGACAGTGGATGGCGTGTTTGCCCCGGGTGCGCCAGATGCTGCCCAGGTCCTCGATCTGCTCCTGTTCCAGCCGCTGCTGCTCCACAGGGCTGCTTTTTTCGTCGTTCGTTTTCTCTGCCATCTTCCATCCTCCCGGCCGTTTTTTCTCAGGATTCCCCGGGCGGCACGGTGCTATTCCAAAAGCTAAAAATCTTAGCCAAAAAAATTTTGTCCAAAGGGTTTGACATTCTCGTATCAGGCTGTATACTTTATATTAACTAAAACATTGTCAAATATGTATCATTATTGCAAAAATTCTGAGAATCTGTCGGCGCGTCCTGCTTGCACTGCTTCCTTGCCCGGCACCTTTTGCAGAAAGGAGATTTTCTGATATGAACACCCCCGGAAAAGCGTCGCTCCCCGTCATCAAGCGGCTGCCCAAATATTACCGCTACCTGCGCACGTTAAAAAATGATGGCATCACCAGCATCTCGTCCCGTGAGCTGGCTGCCCAGATGGGCACCACCGCCTCCCAGGTGCGGCAGGATTTCAACTGCATCGGCGATGTGAATGGTCGGCAGGGCATCGGCTACTCGGTGGAGAACCTGCTCTCCATCCTGGAGCATCTGCTGTTTGGCAACGGCGACCTTCTGCCCACCATCCTCATCGGCTGCGGCCGCTTAGGCAAGGCCGTGAGCCGTTTTATCACCACCGACACCAATGGTTACAAGCTGATTGCTGCCTTTGATAACTCCGCCGACGAAGTGGGCAAGGAGATCAGCGGCGTGCAGATCTTGAACATTGACCAGCTGGAAGCGTTCTGCGCCGAGCATCACCCCGAAGTGGCCGTTCTCTGCCTGCCCCGCAGCGGTGCCGAGGAGCTGAGCAGCCGCCTGGTCAGCTTGGGCATCCAGGGCTTCTGGAATTTCTCCCACTACGACCTGTCCATTTCTTACCCGGATGTGGTGGTGGAGAACGTCCATCTGGGCGACAGCCTGATGAGCCTGGGCTACCGCCTGCGCAATCAGGACTGATCTCTGATACCATATAAAAGTAATATGCAACCCTCTCCGACCTATTTTGACTGGGAGGGTTGCCTTTTTATGAGGAGAAAACAATGGCAAAACTTTATTTTCGTTACGGTGCCATGAACAGCGGCAAGAGCACCGCCCTGATGCAGGTGGCCCACAACTACGAGGAGCAGGGAATGCGGGTGCTCATCCTCAAGCCGCAGGTGGATACCAAGGGCGGCGGCGAGCTGGTCAGCCGCCTGGGCGTACGCCGCAAGGCCGACCTGCTGGTTCCCCCGGAAATGGACGTGTTTGCAGCGGTGCAGCAGGCCGCTGCCGCAGCCCCGCTGGCCTGTGTCCTCTGCGACGAGAGCCAGTTCTTCACGCCCCAACAGGCCGAGGAGCTGTTCATGGTCACGGTGGAGCTGAACATCCCGGTCATCTGCTACGGCCTGCGGTCTGATTTTTCCCTCAAGGGTTTCCCCGGCTCCACCCGCCTGCTGGAGCTGGCCCACACCATCGAGGAGATGAAGACCATCTGCACCTGCGGCCGCAAAGCCACCTGCAACTGCCGCAAGGTCAACGGCGAGTTCGTCTTTGAGGGGGAACAGGTCGCCATCGACCTGCAGAACGATGTCCAGTATGTCAGCATGTGCCCCCAATGCTATTTCAAAGCCCGCAAAGAATTTTATGCCAAGCGGGCTGAACATCTGTCCAAGTAAATTTTTTCCATTTACGCTGTCTGCAATTGCGGGCGGCGCTTTTTTTATCCGTTTTACGAGCAATTAGTATATCAGTTGCAAGGCAATTCGCACGTTTATTGCGTTATTGATATATCAGTTTCACATGAGAATCATCTGTCTTCGATTGTTTTATTGTATACAACACTCCAGCGACAATTTTCTACACCGCATAAAATTATAACAATTTACGTTGTTTTGTCGTCCAAGACCCTCGATTTTCTATGCAAAGTGTTGAAGTATACAAGTTGCACAGTTTTTTAACCGAAGTTTATTCATTCTGGCAAGGACGCCGATGCCTCCGCAAAGGTTATGACAATATTTGTGCGTTTTTAGAGTGTATCACGCCAAATTCTATCTTTCTTTTTGTGAATGCTTTTGTTATCATAATTGTATACAACGGATGCTTTGCAGAGGCTCCGTTCCACACGAGGTTTTCTACATACATTAGGAGGAGAACAAAAATGAGCAAGGCAATTTCTCGTCGCGATTTCATCAAGGTCACTGGCGCTGTGGGTGCAGCCGGTCTGCTGGCTGCCTGCGGCGGCAACAGCGGCGCGGCTTCCAGCACCGCTCCTGCTTCTTCCGCGGCAGCTGCTTCTGTTGAGGCCGTCGGCGGCCTGAGCAGCGACCCCGTTACCCTGACCATGAGCTGGTGGGGCGGCGAGTCTCGTCACAATGCATACCAGGATGCCATCAAGGCTTTCTCCGCTGAGCACAGCAACATCACCGTCAACCCCACCTTTGCCGCATGGTCCGGCTGGGAGGACACCATGTCCACCAAGTTTGCCGGCGGCGTGGCGGAGGATGTCTGCCAGATCAACTGGAACTGGCTGTACAACTATTCCAAGAACGGCCAGACGTTCATCGACCTGAACAGCACCACCGATTATCTGGATCTGTCTCAGTGGGATGAGGCTCAGCTGGCTGCCTGCAACGTGGCAAACGCTCAGCAGTGCGTGCCTGTCTCCATGACCGGCCGTATCTTCTTCTGGAACATGACCACCTTCAACAAGGCTGGCATCACCGAAGTTCCCAAGTCTCTGGATGATCTGATGGCTGCCGGCAAGGCATTCAAGGAGAAGCTGGGCGATGATTACTACCCCATGCATCTGGGCGCATACGACCGTATGATCCTGATGGTCTTCTACCTCGAGTCCAAGTACGGCAAGGACTGGGCTGACCCCGTCACCTCTACCCTGAACTACACCGAGGACGAGATCGCTGAGGGCATCGACTTCATCAAGAGCCTGGTGGATGGCCACGTCATGATGAACCTGAAGACCTACTACTCCGCAAACTCTGATACCGCTACCCACCAGTCCAACGAGTGGATCACCGGTAAGATTGCAGGCATCTTCGAGTGGGATTCCGCTGCTTCCAAGTACTCCTCCGCTCTGGATGACGCCAACAAGGACGGCTTCACCGTTGGCGAAGAGATCAAGTTCGGCGACAACAACGGTGGCTTCTCCAAGGTCTCCATGGGTCTGGCCATCACCAAGACCAGCAAGTGCGTTGCCGAGGCTGCTACCCTGATCAACTTCCTGCTGAACGAGGAGAAGGGCGCTTCCATCATGGGTTCCGAGTGCGGCATCCCCGCTTCCAAGGCTGGTCTGGGTTACGCTCAGGCTGCCGGCGCTGTCAAGGATCTGGTTGCTGATGCAAACGCCAAGGTCATGGCCTTCACCACCAACAAGCTGGATCCCCTGTTCGAGAACAACGACCTGAAGGCTTCCGGCACCGGCATCTATCAGGAAGTGTTCGATAACATCGACTACGGCGACGAGACCCCCGAAGAGGCTGTCAACGGCCTGCTGGACGGCATGGAGTCTGTCGGCTACACCATCGCCTGATTTCTCCCCAACGCTTTGATCTGATCCCCGGGGCACCTGTCGCCCAAACGGCAGATGCCCCTTTTTTCATCAGAGATGTGTTACAAATTTCTGACAAAATTGTATCAGATCTTTTTCAGACCTGCTCCGAAATTCCTTAAAAAGGAGGATTTCCCAGATGAAAGAAAGCAACGTCCCGGTTACCGGGCGCACTCCGTTCCAGAAGTGGCTGGACAAGTATCAGGGCATCCTGTACCTGATCCCCTGGATCATCGGCTTTGTGGTCTTTAAGGCTTTCCCCTTCGGTCAGTCGCTGTACTACAGCTTCACCGATATGAACTTCTTCAAGTCCGGCACCACCTTCGTCGGCCTGCAGAACTACATCACCGCCTTTACCACCACCAAGATCACCAAGGCACTGATCATTACCTTCAAGTACGCCTTCATCACCGTGCCCCTGAAGCTGATCTTCGCACTGTTCATCGCATACATCCTGAACTTCAAGATCGCATGCGTCAACCTGTTCCGTACCGTGTACTACATTCCCTCCATCCTCGGCGGCTCCGTTGCCATCGCCGTGCTGTGGAAGGCTGTGTTCAGCAAGGACGGCCTGCTCAACACCGTGCTGCGTGCCGTGACCTTCGGTCTGGTGCAGGGCCCGGAGTGGCTGAGCGACCCCCACTACGCGCTGTGGATCATCTGCTTCCTGCGCATCTGGCAGTTCGGCTCCGCCATGGTGCTGTTCCTGGCCGCTCTGAAGGGCGTGC
>ERZ840371.3200-NODE-3200-length-13661-cov-3.326033_pt1 | contig 13661 bp, 10 predicted proteins | sample MGYA00519937_ERZ840371 | MGnify/ENA primary metagenome ERZ840371 (study PRJEB31850, sample SAMEA3708873) | human gut metagenome | biome: human gut; feature: human-associated habitat; material: faeces | place: China | collected 2014 ... | reverse complement strand
TTGGCCTATACGTGGGCAGCGTGGTGTTGACACGATATGCGGGACAAGCCGCTGCCGACGCTTTTATCAAGCGGCTGGAAAGGCTGGGTGTTCGGGTATTTCGGCATGAAAAACCTGCCGCTCACAATTGTCGGTCCCATCAACGCCACACGTCCCGTCATGGTACTTCTCGGCGCGTTCATCGTTTTCGGCGAACGCCTGAACCTTTACCAGTGGATAGGAGTGGCGCTTGCTGTTGCCTCGTTCTTCATGCTTAGCCGCAGCGGAAAGAAAGAAGGCATCGACTTCAAGCACGACCGATGGATTTATTTTATTGTTGCGGCGGCAATGCTCGGTGCTGTAAGCGGTCTGTACGACAAGTACCTTATGGCACCTGCGGATAATGGTGGGGTAGGGCTTGACCGTATGATTGTGCAGAGCTGGTATAACATTTACCAGTGTTTCATGATGGGTGCCATGCTCATGCTCCTGTGGTATCCCAAGCGCAAAGACACCACACCGTTCCATTGGGACTGGGGCATCATTCTCGTAAGCATCTTTCTCAGCGTTGCCGACTTTGTCTATTTCTATGCCCTCAGCCTTCCCGGTGCCATGATAAGTATCGTCTCTATGGTGCGCCGTGGCAGCGTGATAGTGTCTTTCCTCTTTGGTGCCGCGCTGCTGCATGAGAAAAATCTTAAGAGTAAGGTTATCGACCTTGCCCTTGTGCTGCTCGGAATGATATTCCTTTACTTCGGCTCGAAGTAGTTTTTAATATTTTCTATGATAAAATCAATGGCATTTAATATTTTTTTGTATATTTACGGCAGACAAACAACTATAGCTTATGAGAGTGTTTTTTCTTCTGCTGATGTGCTTGCCGTTTCTTGTCTGCAAGGGGCAGGACGGCATACAGATGCCATTCAATATGTTTCGCGGCGGCGATATGCTTGTAAAAAAGCAAATATCCTATATAAATCTTAGTCAGGACGGTGAAAACGTTTTATGGGATGTTAGTGGCGCGGATGTAATAAATAAATCGTACAAAGTCAGATTTTCAGATGTTGTCGGCAGCGAAAAACGTGTGGCGTGCACAGAGCGGGCAACGATGTATTACTACGATTTGCAGCACGATACTTTGTTTATAGGTGGATTTGAGAACAATACCACAAAAATAGACTACGATACTAAAGAGATATTTCTGCGTTTCCCCATGAAATATGGCGATTCTTATTCGGGGGTATTCCATGGAACCGGAACTTATTGTGACAAGATAGCTGTCCGTAGTTTCGGACGTTACAAAACAGAGTCGGATGCTTATGGCAGCATTGTATTTCCTGAGGGCGACACTGTTCATAATGTCACACGTATACATACGGTACGCTTCATTTCCGGAATACGTTATCCGGCAGACAGTCTGAAAACAATATCATCCATGCCGTTGAGTGCGGACAGTATAGACGGATATATTGACAATGGAATGTTCATGATGAAGACCGATATCTACCGCTGGTATGCCGTAGGATACAGGTATCCTGTTTTGGAAACGTATATTACTTCTTTTCAGGGATATAAGGACGAACCGTATGTAACGGCTTTTTATTATCCTCCTTCAGAACAAGAACTGTTTGATGATGAATATGTAAACAATGAAAAGTCCAAGTCATATTATATACAGTCAAGAAACCCGGAACAAAGTATAAAACCTTGTAAACTTACATATAAGATAAATAGGATTGAACAGGATTTGGTAAATATTGAATACAGTCTCTCGGTTCCGTCGGAAATCTCGTATGGAGTATATACGGCAGACGGAAAGACCGTATATAATAATGAACGTAAGAGGATGAATGCTGGCATTCATAATGCAGATATCGACCTTTCTTTATGTAGGGATGGTGTCTATATATTTCGCATAGATGCAGATAGAGATAGCTATACCGAAAAGATAATACTGAAACGATGAGAACATATAGTTTTTTGTATAAGGTGAAGATACGGGCATTGCTGCTGATATTGTTGGTGGCATTGGATGTTAAATCTCAGATTGTTCCGGTTAATAATATTCAGACCCCCGAGATTGCAAATCTTGGAATGTTTGGTACGATACCGGTGAGTCATTATACGGGTATTCCGGATATAACGGTGCCGTTGTATGATATAACAGTCGGAGATTATGTCCTTCCTCTGTCTGCACGATACCACCTTGCTTCCGTGAAGCCCGATTTGCAGTCGGGTATACTTGGTATGGGGTGGAGCCTTATGGCAGGCGGATATATAACCCGTACAGTCCACTGCGTTTATGACGAGTTGTGCGGAGACGATAATATCGGTCATGGTTTCTATTCCAATTCATTTAAGATGAAGAATATTACAAACCAGTCGTTTGCACAGATGACAAAAGATAAGCTGCGAGGAGATGATTTTTTTGAACTTGTGCCGGACGAATTCTCTTTCAGTTTCTGCGGATATTCTGGAAATTTCTATTATAATGAGAATGGAGGTTGGACAGTTGTTTCCGATGATGATATAAAGGTCGAGTTCAATCCGGCAAATGGAGACGGCTTTATAAACAGGAAACAATTGGAAGAACGTTTTAGGACAACAGGCTGGGATGACAGATCACATAACAACAGGTTCTTCAACAAGTTTACCCTTGTCACGCCGGATGGCTGTCGCTATGAGTTCGGCGGGCTTTATGCCACAGAGTTCAGTGTTCCTTATTATGCACGCAAGAAGAACTCTTTGATACCTACCACATGGCGACTCTCAAAAATAACGACAACAGACAAGCGCGTCATAGAATTCAAGTATGACACCTCTGCCATAATGTGTGACATACGCTATGTTCCACAATACCGCATGCAATACGGTACTATACAAGAACAGACCAGTCCGTATGAAATCGGCTGGCGCGGTTTTACCGGCTTCCTTCTTTTTCCGGCATGCCTTACATCCATAACCACTCCCAATGAGACAATAGACTTTACATACTTTAAGGAGAGCCGTTATGGAGACCGGCTCAATAGAAACAGCAAGGCATTATACTGGGAGAATACCGGTATGACAAGACTTCAGACATATTCATTAAATATAGAAGATCCGTCACAGCAATTTCTTGTATTCATGAATACCGCCAGACGTGAAAATGAGAATACCACGCGTAATGCAATAGCAGACAAACTTACACACAATGTTTTGCATCGCATTGCCATAAAGAATAAATTCACGGGGAACGGTCATTCTCTTTATTTCGGATATGTAGACAGCAGCAATGAAAGGATGAAACTCACGTCGGTAATCACAAGAACAGGTGTCCCCGATATTATAAGAGGGCAATATGGTTATGAAATACCAGCCGAAATATCAGGCGATGACATGCCTGCATATAGTTTCAGCTACGACAGGAGCCAGACCATGCCATACAGGTATTCAATGACGAAGACTGACTCGTGGGGATATTACAACGGCGGTGAAGTGAGTATATCTGCCACTCCTTCGTTTACGACAATATATCCGTCGCTGTCAGCAACAAAGGCCGAGACCTTGTCGGAAATAAGATATCCTACAGGAGGCAGGACAACGTTTGCATACGAACAGCACAGTTATTCAAAAATCGTATCAAACGACCACACTGCAGTTACAAACAGCACTGGATTTGCCGGCGGGTTAAGGGTGGCTGAGATAAAGAACTATAATGATGACAATTCACTTGTAAGCACTAAGAAGTATTATTACTCGGAAACTAAAAACGGGAAGAGTAGCGGTATATCCAAAAGCATGCCCGTGCATAGTGTTTCATATACAGCTGGAAATGTAACTCTTGAACTTAAGTCGGCTGCAGGCTTCCAAACTCCCGTTACAAATCAGAATTCTCCGGATGTAGGCTATTCTTGTGTGATAGAAGAGACTTTCGACGCTTCAGGAAAGTCCATGGGATATATAAAATACAGATACTCCAATTATGACACAGACATATTCGGCCTTTCCCATCTTGATAAGAAATATTCTTATTCTACAGCATCCGGAGGAGATGCAATAGCTCCATATACGAGCTATGCCTTAGAAAGGGGCAAACTTCTGTCAGAGGAGTTTTATGACAGTGACGGCGTACTGAAGCGCAAGAAAGTTGTTGAATATGGAAGAACAGGGCATCCTGCTTTTAAGACGGCATATCAGCAGGAGATTATATTGAACTATAATCCATACCAGTTTATGAATTCATCTTTAGGCTGGCTTGCAGAAACCTTTACATTCAGTTATTTCCCAAAGAGTGTGCGTGATACCGTGTATACAAAAAGCGGGGCATACAGTTCTGGCATTACATATTTATATAATACGAACAAGCTTGTTACATCTGAAAGTACACTGACAAGTAATAATACGGTAAAAACAGTAAAATATAAATATCCGTCAGATTATTCGGCATACAATTGGATGCAACAGCTCAATATATTGTCGCCGGTAATAGAAAAGCGCACAGAGGAAGATGCATCCGTGTGTACCGAGACTTTTGACTATCGGGCAACTAATAACCAGATACCATATATCTGCAAGAAAACAACATCGTGGGGAAATAATATGGCAAGCAGAACCGACTTTAAGGTGAATGCCGTAAATGCCTATGGCAAACCTACTGAAGTGGAAACGAACGGGCGGACGAATGTCTATTATTGGGGCTTTAACGGACAAAAGCTGTTTATGGAGATTGAAAACGCAACTTTGGCTGAGGCAGAGGCATGTCTTGGCAAGGAAAAGAACGTATCCGAATTGAACATGAGATATCCGCCTGATTATGGCAATATTGAGGATAGATACTTAATGAGATCTTCTATTTTCCATATTTATATGTATAATCAGGATATGAATATGTATGCAGAAGTTTTGACAGATGGCTCTGCCGTACAATATAAGTATGATATGCTTGGTCGTCTGCGTGAGAAATATTATGTCGATCCTTATACAAACGAGAAATATATATTAAATCAGTACGATTATCATTATAAATAGAATTTTGCCATGAATATATCAGGTTGGGAAATAATATTGCTGTTGTTGTTACTGTTTGCCCCACACAGTATCTACGGGCAGGATGACGATATCATAATCGGCGTTGCCGAAGACAGTTACGTGTTCCTTCCTTACGAATATGATGAGGATCCCGTACATCTTGCCGCAGATAACGACGGAAACAGCATCGTGTCGTTCACGAGCATGACAGGTTCATCCACGGACGGAAATACGACAATAGGATATTATGACGGTTTGGGGAGAATGAAGGAGGAAATAAAAGTAGGATTTACTCCCGGCCGTTACGACATGGTCACGTTTCATGAGTATGATGCCTTTAACCGTAAAAAGCGGCAGTGGCAGCCTGCCGTGGTGTCATCATCTGTTGCAGGTCAGTATGTATTATACAGTAATTGTACAGCAGGTTCTATGGAAGTATGGAACGACAGTAAGCCATATACAGAATATATATATGACAATGTGCCTTCAGGTGAACTTGTCCGCGCCACGGGTCCCGGCATCATGTGGCATAATATGAATAAAAGTGTAAGATACGAATATCTTGCAAATGTCATTGGCAACGATACTCTTGACTGTGTACGGTATTTAGCCGGCAATGTATCAGGTGACGTGCCGACCCTCAAGGCATCAGGCAGTTATGCTTCCGGCTCCCTGATGATTACACGTGTGGGGAATGAGGACGGTGTTACATCCATGACCTTCAAGGACCGTCACGGTCGTACAGTCCTGTCGCGCATGATAGAGCACAACGGTACGGCGAAGATATTGTATGATACATATTATATATATGATGCCCATGGCAATCTTGTTATGATTGTTCCTCCAGCTTTGTCCGGTGAGCATTTTTCCGGTTCGGTTCCTTTCGGATATATATATGAATTTGCCTATGTGTATTCTTATGACAGCCGAAACCGCCGTTGCACTTCGAAAATGCCCGGTGCAGATGTCGTACGTACGGAGTATGACGGTGCAGACCGTCCACTGTTCGTCCAGACGGGTGAGCAGCGCAAGTATAACGAGAGCACATTCCATATATATGATTTGTTTGGTCGTGAATGCCTGACAGGTACCTGTTCATATAATATCCCTTCTCCTGAACACTCCCTTTACATGACTTCTATACCTTACTGCACGTATACCGGCGCAGACGGTGTCTATATGGGGTATGAACTTCATGGTCTTGACCCTTCGAATGTGCATGTTCTTACTGCAAACTATTACGATGATTACGGATTTGCGGACGGGCATGATGAACTGTTGTACAGCAGTGAGGAAGGCTTCGGAAAAAGGTTCAACAAGGCTAATGGACTTCTTACAGGACGTGCCACGGCATGTCTGTCAAAAATAAGTAACGACGTTTCCTATCTGTATGAGGCTATATATTACGATTTCCGTCAGCGTGTAATACAAAAGAAGTCCACCAATTATCTGAAAGGTACCGACAGTCATTATTATACCTACGACTTTTCCGACAATGAGATTTTGCACAGACATGTCCATACCTCTCATATTCAACCGCGTCTCTCCACTGTAACCCTCGAGATATCCAGTACTTATGACCATGCCGGACGGCTTATGAAGCAGACGCATAGCGTTAATGGCAACACTCCTGTAACGATAAAGGATCTTGAGTATGACGGGCTTTGCCGTTTGAAATCATACAGTCGTAACGGCAATGATAAATTAGGCATGGAATATTCATATAATGTACGTTCGTGGCTCACCGGTCTTGGAGGTCCTCTGATATCGATGTCCATGGGATATGAGAATTCAGAAGGCGGCAGCCCCTCATGCTATTCCGGTAATCAGTCCTCTTTTCAGTGGCGCATCAATTCTCCTGCAGAAGGCATATCCCGCCGTTACAATTATTCCTACGACGGTCTGTCGCGTCTTGTGTCAGCCCGCTATACGGACGACTCAGACCTTCATCCTTCCAACTATGACACATTCTATGATTACGACCGTAACGGCAATATCCTGTCTCTCCGCCGTAACGGCAAATATGTTGGAGACGTATGTGGCACCATAGACGACCTTTTCTATGAGTACGACGGAAATCGTCTCCGTAGGGTTACCGATGCCGCAGAAGGTCCCTGCTATAAGGGTGCGATGCACTTCACCAACGGTGCTGCTGATGAAACAGAATACGACTATGATGCCAACGGCAACCTAATAGAGGACAAGAACAAGGGGATAAGCAAAATAACGTACAACGAAATAAACCTTCCCGAACATGTCAGTTTCAGCAGCGGCAAGTACATAGACTTTACCTATAGCTCTACGGGTGAGAAGTTGTGTTCTGAATATCTGTTAAAATTTCCTCATATACACGAACCTTTAATATCCCCCTTGTCTTCAGATGTATATGTTTCAGTCAATAACCGTGATGACTTAGGTGAACCAATAGATCCCAGCCTCAGAGACTCTTTGATGTTCCGTCCAGGCTTGCTAATTACAGAAGAGGAGTATGCAATGCTGTATGGTGCTCACCGCATAGACTATTGCGGTGACATCATCTATGAGAATATTAAACCTGTTCCGAACCGCATACTCTTCGACGGCGGCTATGTAACGTTCAGCAACAAGCAGCCAGTGTACCATTTCTATCTCACTGACCATCAGGGCAATGTTCGCGTCGTAGCCGATGCGCAGGGCAACATAGAGCAGACAAACAATTACTATCCTTTCGGTGCTTTGTTCGGCGACGGCACGGGCGATGATGTCCAGAGATACAAGTACAATGGCAAGGAGCTGGACCGTCTTCTTGCCTTGGACTGGTATGACTATGGCGCGCGTTGGTACGACCCTGTATTGTTACGCTGGCATACTGTTGACCCGCTGGCAGAGAAGTATCCGGATATTAGTCCGTATGTTTATTGTCATGATAATCCCGTGAACAAGATTGATCCGAATGGAATGGACGATTATAGGATGAATGCATACGGATTTATAAGTTTTTCTAAAAAAACAGATGACAACTTTGATAGATTATTTGCTGTTAATAACTCAAATATTAAGATTAAAGATAAAAGCTTTTTAAAGTCATTTATGAAACAACGAAACAATTCTGATGGAGATTTTTCGTTAACATCTAATTCTGATCTTGCTGCTTCTTTTTTCAAATTTGTCGCTGAAAATACAAATGTAGAATGGGGAATGGATGGATATAAAACCAAAGGAAAAATTAGTTATTTAATAAGAACATCCCATAAAGAAGATCAAGTTAATATGTTTTATGGAATATTAAACAAGCTGGACATGTTTTATTCAATTCATTCACATCCAGGTAAAAGTCAATCTATGCCTTCTGGATTCGAAGAAATGAATAATGGTAGTAAATACATACGTTATACAAGTGGGAATGATTATACAACAATAACAAATATATTTAATACATTTAAAATAGCTAATAAAAAATATCCAGAGTCATATCCCAGAATTTATCTTTACCATCCCAAAAGTAAAATAAGAAGACAATATACTCCATTGAATCCCAATAAACAGGTGAAGAGGATAATTAACTTTATTGATTTATTATCAAAATGAATAGGATTATAATATTTATATGTACTTTTTTGCTATTTTTCACTACAGTTAGTGCAGGAATAAACAAAGGATTCCAGAATATATTAGATAAATATTCAGGTAAATATCCTTCAGAGTATTATCTACTTCGTTTTTTTCGTATTTCAGATGTTGATTATCTTGATATTTGTCGAATAAAACGGATTCCTAATATTCCTTATGATGGAAGTATAAGTTATAAAGGTAGAACATATCTTTATTATTCAATAAATAAATGTAATTCAATTAACGATTTAATAAAGCCTGAAAAAATAGATTCTGTTAAAATAGAGATAAATGATGAATACGATTATATAAATGATGATTCAAACTATAATTGTAATCAACTTTATAAAATTGATAATGATACTTTTATTCTTATAGACAACATTAATAATATTTATTCAGGTCTTACTAAAGCAATAAGTAATAATGGCATTAAAAATATAAAACTTAGTAAGATATTAAATAAATATATTAATGATAATTTTGGTTTCTCATATTATCTATTTTTTGAAAAAAACAGAAATAATTATTATGTATATATCGGCATGGACGAGTTCTTTTATGATAATATATTGGATGCTTATTTTATTCGTGATGGAAGATTAATTTTTATTTATAATATAAACGTATTGAAAAACGGATATGCCTTATTTGATGAAAATAATATATATAAGAACAAAAAAAATATTGACCTAAAAGCATCTAATAATGTATTCAAATTTGATTTTTTATCGTTAATAAAATATAAGATTAAGTCTAAACATAAATTCAAAAAAATTAAAGATCCTTTTATGTCGCCATAGAATATGGAAATAATAACAGTTATTGTAAGATGAAAGTTAAGTGATATGTAAAAGTGTGGGGAGAAACATATCATACGGTCTTTTTGACTAATGGGAAATCGCCTTATTACACACTTTGATGTTGGTCCTTATGTAAAAATATAACAATTCAACCAGCAGGTAACTAAATATGAAAAAGATTATTCTTATACTATTATTTTTATTCGTGTCAATAATACTAAAAGCTGATAATAACAAACGTTCTATTATTGACAGCGTTTATATAGTGCCACATGCTTGTTGGGACTGTATAACGGAGCCCCCTATTTCATGTATTGATAAAGACTCTGTTTTTATAACGAATGGCTATCTGCTTACTAATAGGCAAGATGTAAAAAAATTACTAAAGATATTTGATTCCTTGAAAATATCGCATAATAAACATGTAGATACAAGATTTAAAATATATTTCTATAATTCAGACACAATTGTAAGAACGGCATGCATAAGTAGATATTACAGTTTAAGTAGAGGTAATATATACAAAACATCGTCCGAGTTAGTACATTTTATTGACAGCATAATTCATAATAGTAACAAGCAACAATTAAAAATTACACAAAATGTATGTGAAAATATAATTATTAGAGGAAAAAAAGATCTTCAAATGACGTTAAATCGTATTGAAAACTATATGTTAATAAATAACAAACAACATGATAATATAGCTATAAAAGTTTTTTGTTTCATAGATACAAATGGCAATACAATAAATGTTAGATTATTTTGTAATAATAAAATAAACAAAATTATACCAGACAAACTTTTAAATGAAATAAAAGATGTTTTCTTAAAAAAAATAAAATGGAATTACAACCATGAACGGCAGGCTTTCGATATACAGATGTTAAGTCTACAAATATAAGAATCATAACAGTTCTTAATTAATAATCAATGGTATATATATTAAAAATATTTTTGTGCTGCGGTATGGACCATGATGGCCAGGGAACGGCGTTCAACGGGAACATGGCATCTGTTGAATGGAGCTCATTGAACGATGTTACGCGGCGTTACAGCTTCAGGTATGACGGCCTGTCGCGCCTGAGCGGGGCAATATATACTGAGGAAAACAATGAGAATAATGACAGGTACAGCACTTCTTACAGCTACGACAAGCAAGGCAACATCGAGTCGCTGAGCCGCAACGGTCTTCATGACGACGGCACATACGGCAAGGTTGACGACCTGTTCTATGAGTATGATGGCAACCGGCTTGTAAAGGTGAGCAATGCCGTGGATATTCCCTGCTACAAGGGAGCGATGCACTTCGCAGACGGTGCAGACGAGGAAACGGAATATCTCTATGACGATGACGGTAACATGGTGTGTGACAAGAACAGGGGCATATCAGATATTACATACAATATTATCCTCAAGCCTGAGCACATACAGTTTAATACTGGCAGGTATATGAGTTTTGCATATTCAGCCACTGGCGAGAAGTTGCAGGCCAACTACATGCTGGAGCTTCCCCGCCTGCATGAGCCGGGTATAAGAACCCTGTCATCCGGACAATCCGGCTTGGGGAACAGCCTTGGCGGTTTGGATGGTCCTGTGGGGCCCGGCATCAGAGATTCGCTTATAGACAAAGACCGTCCTCAGCTTGGCGACAATCAGTATGCCTTGATATACGGTGCACACCGTACGGACTATTGCGGCAACGTCATCTATGAAGACCTCTGCTTGATACCTGACCGTATACTCTTCGACGGCGGCTATGTAACGTTCAGCAACAAGCAGCCAGTGTACCATTTCTATCTCACTGACCATCAGGGCAATGTTCGCGTCGTAGCCGATGCGCAGGGCAACATAGAGCAGACAAACAATTACTATCCTTTCGGTGCTTTGTTCGGCGACGGCACGGGCGATGATGTCCAGAGATACAAGTACAATGGCAAGGAGCTGGACCGTCTTCTTGCCTTGGACTGGTATGACTATGGCGCGCGTTGGTACGACCCTGTATTGTTACGCTGGCATACTGTTGACCCGCTGGCAGAGAAGTATCCGGATATTAGTCCGTATGTTTATTGTCATGATAATCCCGTGAACAAGATTGATCCAGATGGAATGGATGATTATTACACTATATTTGGAAATTATCTGTATTCAGATAATAAAGAAACTGATAATATAATTATAAGGAACGAAGAACTATACCGGGTAAAGCAGAAAACGGGTCTGAGTTGGATGGTAACGGATATTCCTTTTATAGAGGCAACTCTCTCTGCAGAAGCATATTCCAATATATTCACGGATATATTGTCAAAAATGGAAGGTGTGAATGTAAATAACTTATATAATAGCAAGGTCTCGGTTACAGTTTGGAATAGAGATACTAATATTAAGACATCCACTAATTAATTATTTCAACGAACCGAGTTCTGCTGGAGACGCTATAGCAACAATTGTTCCATACAAAGGAAAGCAACTAATGACAGCTTTTATATTTCCTAAAGAAGATACGAAAGAAAGGGAATTGTTAAGTACCATATCCAATGTTCAGAATATATTGGGGGCACATGAATATATAGGACATTTTAAGAGAGGATTGACAGGTGCTGATCACAAGAAAATATTCCAAATACAAAAAAATCATATATCGTGGAAAAAAACAACAAAACATTTTAAAGAGTATGAGAATGATGTTATTAATAAAAATAAATAAGCTGGTACTTGTATCAATTATCGGTTTATGTCATATTTTGCATTCATGCACATATAAATGCAAGAAAAATGATTCTAATTATGATACAATGGCTGTATCAGTTTCTTTTTTATATGTTGGTGATAATTTTATGGAAGATTCAATCTTACAGAGAGAAAACGTTGATAAGGTCAGACGGATTGTATTTGAACTAAAACTAAAGAACAATTCTTATGACTACAAATATATTCCGATGCACGGATATGGTGAAGATTCCATCTACAGTTCAAAATTAGGATTTTATGTAAATGGCATGGACGTATGTAGTTTTTATACTATAAGAAGATTATCACATAGAGTTTTACCTCCTAACGATTCAACACGTATGAGAGTATTTGTAAATAGGTTTATGTTGGAAAATGCCGGTTTACGGCAGGATATTCCTTTAGAGGAACTGTTGTCTAAGATAGAGGTTCGCTATGATAAAGACGAAAGGGATACGGCCTACTCAAAATATCCGATATCCGCCATTAAAATAGTGCGGGAGATGGACATCGTCATCAATTATAAATCTTATGAAAACAGGAAAGAAATTATAGATTGATGTTATGTTGGTAATAATAAAGGAGATCAATAATCAACTTGAAGACTATGAGGATAAAACAAACAATAAACAAAATAGCAGTTGTATCTGTTTGCATTTTGGTGAATATATTCTTTTCTTGCAATCATTATTATAAAAAAGAATTTTCCGATGCGGATACTCTTACAGTGAACGGTTCTATAGTTTATATTTATGATAACTTCATGGAAGATTCACTCTTGCAAAAGGAAAATATTAATAAAGACAGGAGAATTATATTTGAAATTAAACTGAAGAATAATTCTTCTGACTATAAGTATATTCCGATACACGGATTATGGGATTATAAATATAAATCAAAAATTGGACTTTATGTTGATGGCGCTGATATATCTGGAATATGTATCGTAAAAGAACTAAATAATAATCTTTTACCTCCGCATGATTGGACAACCGTCAGAATAAAGGTGAGAGATACTGATTTGAAAAAAGCAGGTTTACATGAAAATATCCCTTTAAGTGAATTGTTGTCCCGAATAAAAGTCCGTTATGATAAAGACAAGAAAGATACTGTCTATTCAAAATATCCGATATCCGATATGAAAATAGTATTGGATAAGGATGTTGTTATTGAACATAAATCTTATGAAATGAGAAAAGTTTTTTTGTTATTGATGGCAAGGAAATATGATGATATTTTTTTAGGAGAAGATGCTGATTGGGATATGGCTGTAAAAAAATCCAACTACATTTGTGCCGCTGATGGCATGTTAAAAGGTAATTTTGAACTTATACAGAGAAAAGAAATTCCAAGATGACATTTTTTTCAAAGTCTTTTTATTATAGCCGACATACCTTATATAGATGGAAGCTATCCTATGGGCACGCTTCAAGTGTCCCATGTTTCAGGCAAAGGGAGTGTAACAGCAATGAAATCTACTGACATATAAAAATCATAACAGTTCTTGATTAATAATCAATGGTATATATATTAAAAATATTTTTGTGC
>ERZ840371.3192-NODE-3192-length-13675-cov-3.202790_pt1 | contig 13675 bp, 10 predicted proteins | sample MGYA00519937_ERZ840371 | MGnify/ENA primary metagenome ERZ840371 (study PRJEB31850, sample SAMEA3708873) | human gut metagenome | biome: human gut; feature: human-associated habitat; material: faeces | place: China | collected 2014 ... | reverse complement strand
GTTTGGGTGAATTTGTAACCAACAAGTTCCCTAACCAACAAGTTCGGGCGGATTTGCAATCCGCCCGCATTGAATATTCCCTTCATTGAATGTTTTTTAAGACAAACGGAAAATAAGCGATAACATTCAAAGACAAATATCAAAGGCAGATGGTATGCGCTATCATATAATAATGACATCAAGCAGTCCTTTACTTCCGGCATAATCAACAGCAGAACTATACATGTAGTCTTTAGGAGAAACAACAAATTCCGCCCGTACAGGATTTAAATGTATGTAGTTCAATTTCTGTCGGAAGAAATCTTCTGAGCATACTGTTTCCACATTGTTCCCACTCTGCCAAAAACGGCAGTCCTTTATTTTCAGGTCATCGGCAGCTGCAGCCCTAAAGCGTTCGAGCATCCATTTACGGCGGCTTTCCTTAACATCATGCATCATTTCCGAAACAATTTTCTTGCTTGTAAACTTTTTGAAATCACGCAATATATCTGCTATTCCATACCGTCCGTTTACTCCTGAAATCATGTGAAGGTGATTGGACATAAGTACCCATCCGTATATTTCAAGTCCCTTGTTTAGCTGACAATACTTTAAGGCCTCTATTACGATTTGCTTATAAAGCGGACGTGTAAAGACATCCACCCAATCCACAACGGTTGAAGTGATAAAATATAATTCTTTTGTAAAACGTACTGAGCCTTTGTCGTTTATAAACATAATATGTATACGCTATATATAAAACAATAATACTGCAAATATCGGCAAAAGCATATACACCGGCAAAACTTTGCAGACTTAATTTTATGACACAGCAAACAAAAACTTTCAAAGCGGCACTTTTTACTATATAGGCTGTAAGAAACCGATATTTTAATAAGATAAAAGACTTAAATCAATGTGACAGGACATAAATGCGGGCGGATTGCAAATCCACCCGAACGTGAGGGTTCTATTTTTTCAGAGCGGCTGGATTTGCAAATCCAGCCGAACGGCGTGCAACCCGAACGGCGGTTAATGATGTAACTGTAACCGGTATCGGTCAAGTTTGGGTGAATTTGTAACCAACAAGTTCCCTAACCAACAAGTTCGGGCGGATTTACAATCCGCCCGCATTGAATATTCTCCTCATTGAATGTTTTTAAGACAAACAATGGGATGATTTCATGTTCTGCAATACCCTCGAACTTGTTGATTGCAAATTACCCAAACGTAGAGAGTAGAGAATGACAACAACTGCTGCACATATTTATATATAACAGTGCGACAAGTTTATATGCAACAGTGCAACAAGTTCGGGCGTGATTTGCAATCCGCCCGCATCGGATAAAAATCGTAAAAACGCTTTTTCTTACAAAGAAAGACATAGGCACTATTGTAAAGAACAAACAGCAACAAACAGACAAGGCTTTTCTTTCAAACTAAGATGTGGCTTTTTGGCTTCCAAAAGACCACCTCTTGGAAGCTAAAAGACCTTTCATGGCATGAAAGACCACTTTCTGGAATGCCGGGTGGGTCCCCTCATCTCCTCTTTCCTTATGAGAGCCACTCCGGAACTGTTGGCGAGGAACCAGTCTCCATTGCAGGTGGGGCGCACTATCCCGTCGTAGATGAAAGTTCTTAGTATATAAGGTGAAGATGGGGCAGTGACTACATACTTGCATTTGTCGGCGTTGTTGGAATAGAGAGTCCCGCTGTCGTGGAAGAACACGCTGTCTGCCGGTATCATTTCCGCGCTGCCATCAGAGCGGATGACATATACATCCTTGTCGTACAGCTCCACTATCAGTTGGCTGGAGTCGGTACAGACGGGATGCAGGCAGTTGTTCTGTACAGTCCATACCGTATCGCGGATTACTTTGTCCGGGTAGTCGGGAACGGGTGTCCGGTCGGTCTTAGGCTTCCAGTTTATCTTGATAACGTCTGTGCTGCCCTCATCGGTGTAGCTGAAACCCCGGTCATCCTGCCAGTATGCCCTGCCATGAACAAAAAGGCCTCCCGTGAGCTTGTTTTTTATATCGGGCATCGCCGTGCCTGACAACTTTCCCGTTAAACGGTCGAGTGTTACCATGAACGGTTTGCCGCATCGTCCCATCAGCCCGCTTTGGAAAGCCACGCCGTATCCGGCAACGAGCAGACGGTTTCCGTCCTCGGTTATATGTGTCTTGCATTCGGCTTCCTCGGGCAGGGGTGTTTCCCAAAGTATATTCAGATCATGGTCAAGACAGTAAACCTGTTTACCGTCTGCCACGAAGAGCGAGTCACCGCCGGTTATCCAGTTGCTGTGGGTTCCGGTGAGGATGCCTTTGTTGACGGCATAAGAGTTATATGCCTCTTCATGCCATTCCATGCTGTTCATCTGGCGGAATTTGACAAATGATAATATCGACTCTAACGGTTCTTTAACACCCGCTGTGAAGGGCATGGATTTTTTCTCGCCCGTTCTCGGGCTGAGCCGGTAGAGCGAGTCGCCCACCAGGTACACGTCCTGTCCGTCATGGACTTTCTTCATATTGCACCATGGCAGGTGGTACTTTCCCGGTATTGTGTTCTGCCACAGTGCTTGACCGGTGCTCATGTCGTAGGCGGTATAATCATGCCCTCCCTCCTTGTCCTTGCATATCACAACATTATTTTTGATGTCCGTCAGTAAGTATTTTCTCTTGGAAGACCATACTTTCTCTTTCTTGAAGTTATAGAAGGCAGGGCGTTGGTAGTTTGTCAGTGATCCCGTCTTTATGAGCATGTAACCGTCATTGTTTATCTGCAGTGGTTTTCCCTCCGTCTCTTTCAGCTGTGTCATCAGGACCATTCCCGGCAGTTTGTAAATATAGGACGTCCCGTTATTGTCTTTTACCACTGCATATGGCAGGTCTTTGCATAAGCGGAAGCTTTTGCATCCTCCGTAGAAAGAGATAAAAGTACCTTTCAGCTTGGTGCCGTCGTCACATTTTACGACAGGAGTTTCTTTCATTACAGTCTGGGCGAGCGGGGCGGTAATGGTCAAGATGAGCAGGTAGCTCAATACAAAAGATTTTTTTATCATTTTTGATGGCTTGTTTTTTATAATCGCAAAAGTAACAAAAAAGAGTGAGATGAAACAAGTCTGTGGAAATAATTGTGCAGAGGTGCGGACTGTAGTCAGCCTAAATATGGTCTCATGGTAAAAATTCTTTATTCTTCATTCTTCATTCTTCATTCCTTTTAGTACTTTTGCAGCCGTAAAACAACGCGTTTTTATGGTATTTAAATACGACTTTCTGATTATCGGCGCAGGAGTTGCCGGTATGAGTTACGCCCTGAAAATTGCAAGAGCGCACAAAGGTAAGGTGTGTATAATATGCAAGACCACGCTCGACGAGGCAAATACATATTTTGCACAGGGAGGCGTTGCCTCGGTGACAAACACTAAAATCGACAATTTCGGCAAGCACATCGAAGACACGATGATTGCAGGCGATTATATAAGTGACCGCCGTGCAGTGGAGCAGGTGGTGAGAAACGCCCCCGGACAGATTGCCGAACTGGTGGAGTGGGGAGTAAACTTCGACCGCCGCGACGACGGGACGTTCGACCTTCACCGCGAAGGCGGACACTCTGAGTTCCGCATATTGCACCATGCCGACGACACCGGAGCAGAGATACAGCGCGGGCTTATGTATGCCGTGCGCAGCAATCCCGACATAGAGATAAAGGAGAACCACTTTGCCGTGGAAATCATAACACAGCATCATCTTGGCATAACGGTGACGCGACGCACTCCGGATATAGAATGCTACGGGGCATACGTGCTCAATCCCGAGACGCAGAAAGTTGACACCTATCTGAGCAAGGTGACGCTGATGTGTACGGGCGGATGCGGTGCCGTATACCAGACGACGACAAACCCCATTATTGCCACCGGCGACGGCGAGGCTATGGTATACCGTGCCAAGGGTACGGTGCAGGACATGGAGTTCGTGCAGTTTCATCCTACGGCGCTTTATCATCCCGGTGAGACGCACCCCGCGTACCTCATTACTGAGGCAATGCGCGGATACGGAGGCATATTGCGGCTGCCAACAGGCGAGACATTTATGGAAAAATACGACGGGCGCCTGTCTCTCGCTCCGCGCGACATCGTTGCGCGTGCCATTGACAAAGAGATGAAGACACACGGCATAGACCACGTGTGCCTTGATGTGACGCACAAAAATGCGGAAGAAACCAAGCACCATTTCCCAAATATATACCAAAAGTGCCTTTCCATAGGCATAGACATAACGAAGGAGTACATCCCTGTGCGTCCGGCAGCCCACTATATGTGCGGCGGCATAAAGGTGGACTTGGACGGGTGTTCAAGCATAAAAAGGCTTTATGCCATAGGCGAATGTTCGTGTACGGGGCTACATGGCGGCAACCGTCTGGCAAGCAACTCGCTTATCGAGGCGGTGGTATATGCAGACACGGCGGCGAAGCACAGTCTTGAGCATGTCGATGAATACAGCTTTAACACGGAGGTGCCCGAGTGGAACGATGAGGGTACGATGACCAATGAGGAGCAGGTTCTCATTACGCAAAGCCTGAAAGAGGTGGGGCAGATTATGAGCAACTATGTGGGCATCGTTCGCAGCGACCTGCGCCTGAAGCGTGCATGGGACCGTCTTGACCTGCTTTATGAGGAGACCGAGGCTCTCTTCAAGCGTGTGAAGGCAAATCGTGATATATGCGAGTTGCGCAATGTCATAAACGTGGGATATCTCATCACGCGTCAGGCAATAGAGCGCAAGGAGTGTCGCGGGCTGCATTTCACCACCGACTATGCTCATCATGCGTACGACAAAGAAATTAAGAATTAAGAGTTAAGAATTAAGAATTACGAATTAGGAGTTAAGGATTAAGGGATGAGAATGATAATTTGCATTCCTGTAGTGCTGATTTATGGAAGAGAGATTTTGTAAGAACCGGAAAAGGTAATTATAATTCTTAATCCTTAACTCTTAATTCTTAATTTAAAAAAAAGGATGATAATAAATAACAGACCGCTCATTGCCCATTTGTGCCTGTTCGGAGCCTGTGCCTTTTGGGGACTTATGGCTCCGCTTGGCAAGGATGCCATGACACACGGACTTACGGGAATAGACATGGTGACATTCCGCGTTACAGGTGGTGCCGTGCTCTTTTGGATAACATCGCTGTTTACAAGAAAGGAGCATGTGCCGCCAAGAGACCTGCTGATGTTTGTTGGGGCAGCCGTGCTGGGACTTGTCACCAACCAGTGCTGTTATACGATAGGGCTAAGCATCACATCGCCGATAAATGCCAGCATCGTGACAACGTCCATGCCGATATTCGCGATGATATTGGCTGCGCTCATACTGAAGGAACCTGTAACGGGAAAGAAAGCCGGCGGTGTGGCTATGGGATGCTGTGGCGCCATAATACTGATTGTTACAAGCGCGGCATCGGCAAATGCCAAGGTCGGTGACATACGCGGTGATCTGCTGTGTATGGGTGCCCAACTGTCTTTTGCCCTTTATCTCTCGCTGTTCAGCAGTCTTATAAAGCGCTATTCAGTGTTCACCGTCAACAAATGGATGTTCACCTACGCGACACTTCTTATACTGCCGTTTTCATGGGGACATGTGGCAGATATAGACTTTGCCTCTGTTCCGTTGAAGACCTGGCTCGAAACAGGCTTTGTGGTGTTCTTCGGCACATACATAAGCTATATACTCATGATGGTTGGGCAGCACACGCTCCGTCCCACGGTGGTGAGCATTTACAACTACGTGCAGCCGCTCGTTTCGGTAACGGTCAGCATACTTACCGGTATCGGCGTGTTCAAGCCCAGTCAGGGACTTGCCGTGTTGCTGGTGTTCGGAGGAGTGTGGCTTGTCACCAAGTCGAAGTCGCGCCGTGACATGGAAAAGAGCAGGGCGGGGGCCGATATGTCCCGATGAGTTTTCATAATAATACTAAATAAAAGGAGCCGGGCTTGTATGTAACATGCCTTGCCTGCCAGTAAAGATAATAATATGGAAGAAATCAGAACATTTGCAGAGAACCTTTTCGGCATAGCAGGAGTGTCTGGCACTACGGCAAACATCGCCGTATATGTGCTTATGGTTGTTATTGTGTCTGTATTGTCGTGGTTGGCTGGATATATATGCCGCAGGGTTCTCATGCCCATGGTCCTTCGGCTGACAGCCCATACTGATGTGACGTGGGACGACAAGGTATTCAACAAAACAGTATTGACATCCGCATGCCGCATTGTTCCGGCAATAGTAATATGGAAGCTGCTTCCCCTTGTGTTCAGCGAGAGCCTGTTCCTGAACGAGTTCCTGAAACGTGCCACGGCGATATACATCACCGTAATGTCCGTGCGCACAATGATAGTGCTCGTAGACTCGGTAAAGGAGATTGAGAGTGAGAAATATGTATCCATGCAGCAATACCTGCGTTCGTTTTGCGGGGTGTTCAAGATAGTGCTGGTATTCGTTGCCGTGATAATAGTCGCAGCCATACTTATAGACAAAAGCCCGTTGAGGCTGTTCGCCGGACTTGGCGCCACATCGGCAATACTGATGCTTGTGTTCAAGGACACCATAGAGGGACTTGTGGCTGGCATACGTCTCACAAGCAACGACATGCTGCACAAGGGCGACTGGATAACGGTGCCCTCCACCAATGCCAACGGAACCGTGGAAGAGATGACGCTGACGACGGTAAAGATACGCAACTTCGACAACACCATTGTCACCGTCAGTCCTCAGACTCTTGTCAACGGCTCGTTTCAAAACTGGGTGGGTATGCAGCAGAGTGCCGGAAGGCGCGTCACACGTACATTATATTATGATATCCATACTATAAAGGTGGCAGACGACACCATTAAGGAAAATCTTCTAAGACATGGATATTTTACGGAGGAAGAGCTGAATGGCGAGCATGTTAATATGACGTTATTGTGCCGGTATATGGAAAAGTTTCTTTCCATGCAGCCCGAGGTCAACACTTCCATGCAGTTTATGGTGCATCAGCTTAACCCTACCACAACCGGACTGCCTGTGGAGTTTTATTTCTTCCTTACTGAAAAAGACTGGATACCATACGAGCATCAGCTGGCGGATATCATGAACCGCATATATGCCATGACGCCCGATTTCGGACTGAAGATTTATCAGCGCTATCCTCAGATCTGAAATGTTTTTATTGATATAACGTGAGTTTGATAAATTCAAGATAAACTCACGTTATTTTAGATTGTATCTCGGCTGCAAACCGGATGCCGTCTTAATTCTTAGTTCAATAAAGCACAGCTTTACGTCCGTAACCCATAGCTTTATGGTACGTAAACATGTGAGTTATGAATTACGAATTTGGAGTTACGAATTTACTGTCCTGTTGACAGGAGTGGCAGGATATAAATTCACGTATCTTATAAATTATTTTTCACATTAATTTATTTATTCTTTTGTTTATTCCCAAAGAATAATTATTTTTGCAAATGTGCTTATGAGAACTCAAAGCACATCTTTTTATTTGCTCAACTTTCCGCTACGAACTACCACCTCTACACGGAGAAAAAGAGCATTTCAAATACCAAGGAACTGTGCCCCATACGGCGCAGGCTTATCCATTTGGTATTTGAAGGCTGTGGTAGGCCTTGTAGCGGAAAATGGCAGGCCTGCGCCGCTTTTCGTATCTATACGTGAACGGTATCAAGGGTGAGCCAAAGTAAGTCTTAAATCTATTAGCAAGCAAATAAAAAGAAAATCTATGACAGACAATTCTTTATTTGGAACAGGCAACTATAGTGTCTTCAGTGAAGATGTGTTGCAGAGTTATCCTGATACTTGTGCCATAAAGTCTCAGCAACTCATTTTAGAGTCTAATGGTATGGATGTCTCTGAGCAGGAACTCCGTGACGAAGCTATAAGAAACGGATGGTATAGCCCAGGATATGGTACGCCGATGGAGAACGTTGGCGATTTATTAGAAAATCACGGAATGGAAGTACACCGTTATGTAAACGCTTCTGTTTCGGACATAGCGGATGAATTGTCTAAAGGGCATCAAGTCATAGTAGGTGTTGATTCGGGCGAATTGTGGAATTCCGGACCGGATGAGACATTCGAGGACATTATCCACGGAGAGCAGGCAGACCACGCTTTGCTTGTCAGCGGCATTGTGGTAGATCCTTTTACATCGGAAGAGAGCGTATTGCTGACCGATCCCGGCACGGGTGATGTCTGCATGGAATATCCCGCCGACCAGTTTGAGGATGCGTGGAATGATTCGGGAGATTTTATGGTGAGTGTAATGTAAAACAAATAATATATGTGGGAAAATTTTATAAGTGAAGACCTTGTGTCGTTAGACGACATAGATACTTCTGAAATTGAGTGCGATGGATGCAATGATGACGATTCGGACTTCTATGATTCATTTGATGAAGAGTCATTAGGATTTGATTTCTCATCAGAGGAAATGGATATGGACGAGCCCGAACTGAGTTCACTTGAAGATACGGATGAAAGCGGAGCATCGGACACTCATCTGCAGAAGAAACACCATTCCTCGGAAATTTCTTTCACTGGCAACGGACGCTGCCGGGTGTGTGGTTGCGGACAATGGGCTGGTTTTGGTGACACTTGCGAGAATTGCGGACATTTTTATAACAAACATATTTAGACAACCATGGAACCCATAACATTTTTCACAGGTGTGATAATCTCACGCCTTCTCGCTCCGGTGGTCAAAGACGGATGGAAGAAGATTACTAAAGCCGAAGCCAAGGACGAGGAAAAACGCATTCAGCGTGTACATGAAGATGTCGCAACCAAACTGATGTTGCAACGGCAAAGCCATGAGGACAGGCTGAAAGAGGCAGAGAAAGCCCACGAGCTGTCCATGAAGCTTTGGGAGCAGAAAACCTATTATGAAAGGTGTTGGCCGCTTCGAAACCCGTTTGAGATGCAAATATGCCGTCCTATATCCGATGACAAGGACTTCTTCGGAGGAAATGTGATTGTACCATGCCGTCTCATTTCGGCAATGAAGGATACCGACCACCCGTATGCAAGGACGATAAACGGCAATCTATCCTCGTTTGTAGTGAACCACTATCCGACGAACAGCATTCATGCTGTTGTCTCAGAGATTGGTGCATGGAAAGAGGAAGCACCGACAAATGACGCATCGGTCAATTACCTATATGCCGGATTGAAGAAACAGCCTGTCATGGTAGTTGCACCGACGCTCATAAACGACGGGAAGACCTTTATATTCAAAGTCTGGTCGTGGGGATTGGGTGAAGACCTCAATTATCCTGCCGGATTTGAATTCGGCAGATTAGAGTTGAAGTCTCTGTATCTGAAAACTGTATATGAGGAGACGTTACAGATGGTACAGTTGGCAAAGGACTTGAACCGAGCTCCAAAACTTTTCTCGCAAAAATTGCAACACAATGTATCTATAATCAAGGAGATACAGAGTAAGAATCTCACAGGCCGGAGCAAGGAAAAACTCCTGTCGTTCCTTGGAGGTGCTCCGGAGATTGACGAGGTTGTAAAGACCAAGATGGAAGCAATCGTATCGGGTATCTTTTGCTGTATGGCAGGAATGTATGCCGATGCATACCACCTGTTTGAATACAAAACCTTGCCAAAGTTGCCGAGCCTGCTACCGAACATTCCCGGCGTGGAATATATGATTCCAGCACTGAAAGAATACTATTTCACGCTCCTTTCCAACATGGAACTGATAGAGACGGACAAGCAACTGATGTCTGAACTGTATATCAACATTGCGGATGCCTTTTCCAAGTTGCCTTTCTCATTTGATAATCAGGAGGAAATTATATTGCCTTTTGCAAACAAGGCGATAATAAAATTCATACAAAGTCAAGATGGGAAATATTGTTCAGATGAATATGCCAAACGATTGGAAGACCCGAATACAGTCAAAGCCATCGTGGCGATGAATTATCGTAACTCTCCTTTTGTAAAGGAAACTAACTCTATATTAAAAAAATCAAATCTTGAAACTTATGATGAATAACAAGGAAAAACTCGACATCGCATCATCTGCGTTGAATAAAATGAGACTTGTCGTGCAGGAGATGTACGACAAGAACAAGACCGTATTTGACGGGAACAGAACTCTTAGCATGGAATACAAGGACATTGTATCCAAGATAGAAGATGCGATAAAACAACTGCGTCACCCTGTCCTTTCGCTGGCAACAATTGGAACGACAAGTGCAGGAAAATCGACTATAGTGAATGCGCTTGCCGGACGTACCATTGCACCGATGAACAGCAAGGAGATGAGCGCAGGCGTATTGAATTTGGTGCCAGGTGAGACTGTTTCTCTCGAAATCCAAAAATCAAGTAATTGGGAATATGGAACGTTCGATCCGATAACGGATGCCGAGGCTTATAGGAAAATATCAGACATATTCCAACGTTATCACAGGTTTGAAAAGATAATGACACCGCCAGAAATAACTGTCAAAGGACCACTTTTGTGGAGTAAACATCCGGAAATGATAGGACTTCCTGATGATGTGGGGTTCCGTTTTATCGATCTTCCTGGGCTAAAGACTCTCACAGACAACAAGAATTTGGAGGTGGTAAAAAGGTATCTTTCGAATTCTGTCTGCATCATAGCAATGGATTATAATGATGTGGATGATAACCGCATCAATATGCTATTGGAAGAACTGAAAGACATAATAAAAGCTTTGGACGGGAATGATGGATCCATTCTGTTCCTATTGAATAGAGTAGATTTAAGGAGAAATACAGACCAACCGTTGAGTGAAAGGATTAGGGAACTTGAAACCGCTATAAGGAAATCACTGCCTCTGAAAGACGGTACTGATGTCAACATCATACCTTTCAGCTCTGGAATGCTGTACTATGCTCAAAATGCATTAGGCAATGCACACTACAAGGATGAGAACATTACCATAGACTTCAAGCAGATAGGCGAACTTATACGAACCTGTGCAAACCGTTTTGCAGACAACAGGGATTCGCAAGTTGTGGAGGCTTACAATCGTGTGAAAATGTGCTATAAGTCTATCTATGACAATTTTGATGAGTTTTGCGGCATAGAGCAGATTGCAACTCCAAGTACAGATGATGCAATAACATTGATTGAGGCGGCCTATCGGATGAGTCATGCCAATGCATTCCTTGAAGCATTGAAAGAGCGGATAGAGAAATCGTTTGAGTACGTGATTATCTATCCGGCAATAAACAATGTGTTCAAATCCGTGGATGACTTCTGCTCGAAACTCAAGACCTATGCTGCAATCAAGAAGAATGACAACAAAGTCAATCTGCTTATGAGCCAGATAAGTCTGTTGAAGGAACGAGTGAAACTTGTAGGATGCGCCCTAAAGAACGACAAGGCAAAGGACAAAGTTTGTAATGGCGAGGAAGATTACAAAGCCTACAAAAAACAACTTGCAGCTATCAGGGCGGAACTGGAACATATTCCCGCAAAGGACATCAAAGCCCAATACAAAGTCATTATGTCCGAAGAGATTGACGCATTGTCGAAAACAATAGAAGACAGACCCGTCGGGGACATTGATAAGAGGCTTGAAGAAATCGACTACAACACCGTGAGCATTGCAAATAAGCTGCTGGACATAATCAAGAAAAAAGGGAACTTTGCGCCGGAGGTAAACAAATACTTCTCATCCATACGGAGCACTAACTCTTCCGTAAAGATATACGATGAGATGATACTTGTTCCCCGTGAGATAAAAGAAAAGCTGGACGTGCAGATTATCTCCAAAGTCTATAAAGGGTTGGACAAGCATTGGGGAACGGAAGCGATGAAAGAGGCATTGAAAAAGAACCTGTCCACTCCTTTTGTCGAACCATTCATTCCTGCATATACAAAAATGCATGACCTTTTCAAATCATGGGATTCAAACTGCTATGGAAGAAAGGACAACCATTATGTCATCACGCTCTCTTCAAAGATGAGCGAACAGAAGAAAAAAGATATAGAAAATATCTACAGAAGTCTGCATCTGCGCATTCGTGAACTGCTATCCAACAAGACAAACATCATGTTCGAGTTGCAATCAGGCCGCTTTGTAAATGCTTTAAGAAAGTTCTTAATGGAAGAAGTCAAGGGGATTGTATCGAAAGTGAACTTGTCTTTCGGACAAGAAGCAGTCTCGTTAGGTTCGTATATAGAAAAGGCTTTTGCAAATGTTAATGATACTGAAATAAAGTTACCCGACAACCTGTTTCTGTTCACGACTCCCAACTTTAACCCGACAAAAAAAGTGGATCGCAAATGGGTGAAGACAGGAACTGAAACATATGAAGAAGGAAGCTGTTGCCCCACGACCAAAACAAGGGATGTCGGGGAATATCGAGAGAGGACGACATTCGTATATGACAAGTTCCTTGACTGCGATGGTCTATATGCCCAATGGCAGAACGGAGTGGCACAATCGGAAACCTTGTTCTGGATAGTCCTCTCACAATGGATAGAGGAAACGGTAAAGGTATATATGGGCAAGTTTGCTCTTATCTCCCTTCAATCGGTGTGCGAAATAGATGAGATGATTAAGACAAGGCTCGATGAGATGCGGGCCAGTGCTTCCAACACGGAGACAAAGATGAAAGAATTGGAATCTTTGGCAGAGCAATTGTTCTTAGCAAGAAAACAAATATCATTTAACTAATATGACTATGGATAATGAAGAAAGGGATGTGAACAAGTACATCTGTATGATACAACAAATATTAGGCGATATGACCATCTATCAGGGAGAAGCATATATAGCCTTAGGTAATAGTCTTGTGAAATCGGGTAAGAATCTTATAAAAAGAGGTCAAAGGAAAATTGCTAAAGGCACGGAGTGTAAACGAATATATTCCTCTACATTATCGCGGAAAAGCCAAAGAAAGCCTGAACGGAATGAAATCCCATATTCGCCAGTTAAGAAAGAAAGTTCTCAAAGAGAAACATGGGAAGAAATTTATGATGATGTGCTTGTACTGTTCGTAAAAGCCGATGCAGGAAAAGAGTTGCTGAAAAAGCTGTCTGTTGTCGGACATCTTAGTGGTGACGTATCCGAAGAGTTGTATCTTAACATCATGAACCTTTGGATGGGCAGTTCCGTGGACTTTCACAATCATTTTGCTGATGCGTTCAGCTCGGCGGAGAACAGAGGCTCTACCACAGCCTTGGATTTTGTCATGCTTAAGATTGACCTGCAATTGCAATACGGCGGTCTGCGAAAAGGCAAGGGCAGTATTGAGCGAATGAACGCCATTGAAAAGCTGTGTGATGACAATGCTTGTATATCGCAAATAAGCAAGCGGTTGAGCTTTGACGTAGCCCCTGTCAACGATTTCATTTGGGAAAAGTAATCATTCCAGCGATACTCTATAAACAGCAACAATGGCAGAATACTGTATGTATCTGTATCGTTGCTGTTTTTGATTGTCGTTGCTGTAGTATGGCGCCCCTGATGTCACGTGATATACTTGGTGATGCCGCCACGTTTTGTCTTTGTAGGCATTGAGAATAAAGAAATATTACAGATAACGATAGATTATATTATCAGTTATGCTCTTTAAGATAAAAAACAAGAAAGATGAGAGGTTTATTTATAGCGTTATGTATTACGGCAGTAATTGAGGTGCCGGCGCAA
>ERZ840371.3190-NODE-3190-length-13679-cov-2.804830_pt1 | contig 13679 bp, 10 predicted proteins | sample MGYA00519937_ERZ840371 | MGnify/ENA primary metagenome ERZ840371 (study PRJEB31850, sample SAMEA3708873) | human gut metagenome | biome: human gut; feature: human-associated habitat; material: faeces | place: China | collected 2014 ... | reverse complement strand
AAGCGGTCATCGTGATCAGCCACGACCGCAAGTTCGTGGACAACATCACCACCCGCACCATTGAAGTAACGATGGGCCGCATCTACGACTATAAAGTAAACTACTCCCAATACCTGCAACTGCGCAAGGAACGCCGCGAACAGCAACAGAAGGCTTATGACGAGCAACAGAAGTTCATCGCCGAAACGGAAGCCTTCATCGAACGTTTCAAGGGGACGTATTCGAAGACTTTGCAAGTGCAGAGCCGTGTCAAGATGCTGGAAAAGCTGGAATTGCTGGAAGTAGACGAGGAAGATACTTCGGCACTGCGGCTGAAATTCCCGCCTTCGCCCCGTTCGGGCAGTTATCCCGTCACGATGGAAGGCGTCGGGAAGACGTACGGCGACCATGTCGTATTCCGCAACGCCAACCTGACGATTGAACGTGGCGACAAGGTGGCTTTCGTAGGCAAGAACGGTGAAGGTAAATCGACACTGGTGAAATGTATCATGAACGAAATCGACCACGACGGCACGCTGACGCTGGGACATAACGTACAAATCGGATATTTCGCGCAGAATCAAGCCTCGCTGATGGACGAAAACCTCACGGTTTTCCAGACGATTGACGACGTGGCAAAAGGAGAAATCCGCAACAAGATACGTGACTTGCTGGGCGCCTTCATGTTCGGCGGGCCGGAAGAATCTATGAAGAAAGTGAAAGTGCTCTCGGGTGGCGAACGTACCCGTCTGGCAATGATCAAGCTCCTGCTGGAACCGGTCAACCTCCTGATTCTGGACGAGCCGACCAACCACCTCGACATGAAAACCAAAGATATCCTCAAGCAAGCGCTGATGGATTTCGACGGCACCCTGATCGTCGTTTCGCACGACCGTGACTTCCTTGACGGACTGGTGACAAAGGTCTACGAGTTCGGCAATAAGAAGGTGACGGAGCATCTTTGCGGCATCTACGAATTCCTCGAAAAGAAGAAAATGGATTCGTTGCAGGAACTGGAAAAGAAATAATAAACAATAAAAAGACATTATCTGCTTTAGGTGAAAGAAAAAGTATTTGTATATTTGTGCAAATTTAATAATAGACTTAGAGCAGACAATGTTCTGCAATAAAGGATGAAAGGGAAGAAACGATTCATAGTAACGATGCTATTCTTTATCAACATCATTATGTTGGTAGCCGCCGTTATTCCCCATCACCACCACCCCAACGGGATGATCTGCATGAAGCAGGACCAACCGGTAGAGCAGCAATGCCCCAACCACCATCATCACCCCGCAAGCGATTCATGTTGCAGCAGCGAATGCATGACCCGCTTCCACTCCCCCATCCCCTCCGTGCACACGGACAGCGGACCGAATTACGTATTCGTCGCCACCCTGTTTACGGATACGATCATCGAACATTTATTACGACCGCAGGAAAGACGAGTCAAAAATTACTACATCTATCGTGAATCCCTGCACGGTACGAAAATACCTCGTACCTCCTCACTTCGGGCCCCTCCCTACTCTGTTTTTGCATAATGACGTAAATGCAAGCAAGTTGCATCTGCGTTACTCTATCTTTGTAGCGTACAAAAACAGTAAAACTTAGTAGGAAAACAACATTTATGAAGAAACTTATCTTTATAGGAGTCATGGGATTATTCGTCCTGGGCTCTTGCAATAGTAAAAATACTGGTCATGAAGGGCATGACCACGAGACCGTCACACACAATCATGATGAACACGAAGGACATGACCACGAAGCGGAAGGTCATGACCACGAAGCCGAAGGAGCCGACCATTCACACGAAGGTGAATGCAGCGGAGGACACGATCACGGCAAAGCTGCCACCAGCGAACCCGCCGGCGAGCACAGCGATGAAATCATCCTCCCGAAAGCGAAAGCTGACGCTGCCGGTGTAAAGGTAAATGCCATCACACCGGCCCCCTTCCAGCAAGTCATCAAGACAAGCGGACAGGTACTCGCTGCCCAAGGCGACGAATCGGTGGCTGTAGCCACGGTGGCCGGAGTCGTTTCTTTCCGCGGCAAGGTGACGGAAGGAATGAGCGTCGGTCGCGGCACTCCGCTGGTGACTATTTCTTCGCACAACATCGCCGACGGTGACCCCGTACAACGTGCCCGAATCGCTTACGAAGTATCCAAAAAGGAATACGAACGAATGAAGTCGCTCGTCAAAAACAAGATTGTGTCCGACAAGGATTTCGCACAGGCGGAGCAGAACTACGAAAACGCCCGTATCAGCTACGAAGCGCTCGCCAAAAACCACTCGGCCATCGGTCAGAATATCACCGCGCCCATTGCCGGATACGTGAAAAGTATTCTGGTCAATGAGGGAGACTACGTAACCATCGGTCAGCCACTGGTCAGCGTGACACAGAACCGCCGGCTTTTCCTCCGTGCCGAAGTATCGGAAAAATACTACCCGTATCTCCGCACAATCAGTTCCGCCAATTTCCGGACACCTTACAATAATGAGGTCTACGAACTGAATGAACTGAGCGGCAGACTGCTTTCCTTCGGGAAAACTTCCGGAGACAACTCTTTCTACGTACCCGTCACCTTCGAATTTGACAATAAAGGAGAAGTGATTCCGGGGTCATTCGTCGAAGTTTATCTGCTTTCCTCCCAACTGGAAAACGTGATATCCGTGCCCCGCACCGCCCTGACGGAAGAGCAAGGCATCTTCTTCGTCTACCTGCAACTTGATGAAGAAGGCTACAAGAAACAGGAAGTGACCCTCGGCGCCGACAATGGCAAAAGTGTACAAATCCTGACCGGAATCAAACCCGGAGACCGTGTAGTGACCGAAGGCGCATACCAAGTTCGCCTGGCAAGCGCAAGCAACGCCATCCCTGCCCACAGTCATGAGCACTAGCGGCAAAGCGCCGCATCCAAGTTCCCTTGCGGCACACACAGAACTCATTTATAGTTACGCAAGTTTATCCCCTGTCCGGCACTTCTCAAAAGTAAACCGGGAGGAACCAGACTTAATCAATGAAATATCATGCTAAATAAAATCATACATTACTCCCTGCACAACCGACTGGTTGTGCTCTGCGCGGCCATCCTCCTGCTTATCGCGGGGACTTACACCGCCATGCACACGGAAGTAGACGTGTTTCCCGACCTGAACGCCCCGACAGTGCTCATCATGACCGAAGCCAACGGTATGGCAGCCGAGGAAGTGGAACAGCTCGTCACCTTCCCCGTCGAAACAGCCGTAAACGGTGCTACCGGTGTACGCCGTGTCCGTTCTTCTTCGACCAACGGTTTCTCCGTTGTCTGGGTAGAATTCGACTGGGGCACAGATATATACCTCGCCCGTCAGATCGTCAGCGAAAAGCTCGCCGTAGTCAGCGAGTCACTTCCCGTCAACGTGGGCAAGCCGACTCTCGGCCCCCAATCGTCCATCTTGGGCGAAATGCTCATCGTCGGTCTGACCGCCGACTCCACCTCCATGCTCGATCTGCGGACGATTGCCGACTGGACGATCCGCCCGCGCCTGCTCTCCACCGGAGGCGTGGCACAGGTGGCAGTGCTCGGAGGAGACATCAAGGAATATCAGATTCAGTTGGACCCCGAACGGATGCGCCACTACGGCGTATCGATGGGAGAAGTGATGGCCGTCACCCAAGACATGAACCTGAACGCCAATGGCGGCGTACTTTACGAATTTGGCAATGAATATATCGTACGCGGAGTGCTCTCTACCACCAAAGTGGAAGAACTCGGCAAAGCGGTAGTGAAAACGGTGAACAGCTTTCCGGTGACGCTGGAAGACATCGCCGACGTGAAAATAGGTCCCAAAGCCCCGAAACTGGGCACAGCCTCGGAGCGTGGCAAACCAGCCGTGCTCATGACCGTCACCAAACAGCCCGCCACCAGCACGCTGGAACTAACGGACAAATTGGAGGCCTCTCTGCAAGACTTACAGAAGAATTTGCCTGCGGATGTCAAAGTCTCCACGGATATTTTCCGCCAGAGCCGCTTTATCGAAAGCTCTATCGGCAACGTGAAAAAGTCTCTTTTTGAAGGAGGAATCTTTGTCGTCATCGTACTTTTCCTGTTTTTGGCCAATGTGCGCACTACGCTGATTTCCCTTGTCACGCTGCCGCTTTCACTACTCGTCTCCATCCTCACGCTCCACTACATGGGGCTGACTATCAACACGATGAGTCTGGGAGGTATGGCGATTGCCATCGGTTCGCTGGTCGACGACGCCATTGTCGACGTGGAAAATGTATACAAGCGACTGCGGGAGAACCGTCTGAAAGCGGAAGCCGAACGCCTCAGCACGCTCGAAGTGGTATTCAACGCTTCGAAGGAAGTGCGAATGCCGATTCTTAATTCAACGCTGATCATTGTCGTCAGCTTTGTGCCGCTGTTCTTCCTGAGTGGAATGGAAGGACGTATGCTGGTACCGCTGGGTATCGCTTTCATCGTGGCGCTGTTCGCTTCCACGGTCGTTGCCCTCACGCTGACTCCGGTGCTCTGCTCTTACCTGCTGGGCAGCAACAAGACGAACAAGGAACTGAAAGAATCTTTCGTAGCCCGCTGGATGAAAGGCATTTACGAAAAGGCGCTGACATGGGTGCTGGCTCACAAACGGGTGACACTCGGCAGCACCATCGTCCTTTTCCTGATCGCCTTAGGGGTATTCTTTACGCTCGGGCGCAGCTTCCTTCCTTCGTTCAATGAAGGCTCGTTCACCATCAATATCAGTTCGCTGCCGGGCATATCCCTGGAAGAAAGCAACAAGATGGGACACCGTGCCGAAGAATTGCTGCTGACAATCCCCGAAATACAAACCGTAGCCCGCAAAACGGGACGTGCCGAACTGGATGAACACGCGCTCGGCGTAAACGTTTCGGAAATCGAGGCACCGTTTGAACTGAAAGACCGCCCGCGCAGCGAACTCGTCGCCGAAGTGCGCGAGAAACTCGGAACGATCACCGGAGCAAACATCGAAATCGGTCAGCCCATCAGCCACCGTATCGACGCGATGTTGTCCGGTACGAAGGCAAATATCGCCATCAAACTCTTCGGAGACGACCTGAACAAGATGTTCTCGCTGGGCAACCAGATCAAGGGAGCTATCAGCGACATTCCGGGAATTGCCGACCTCAACGTGGAGCAGCAAATCGAACGCCCGCAGCTGAAGATACAGCCCAAACGGGAAATGCTGGCGAAATTCGGCATCACCCTGCCGGAATTTTCTGAATACGTGAATGTGGCGCTGGCAGGAAAAGTGATTTCGCAAGTGTACGAGCAGGGCAAGAGCTTCGACCTCATCGTCAAAGTGAAGGACGACGCACGCGACGAAATGGAGAAAATCCGCAACCTCATGGTCGACACCAACGACGGACGCAAAGTTCCTCTGAACTACGTGGCGGAAGTGGTTTCCTCCATGGGACCGAACACGATCAACCGCGAAAATGTAAAACGGAAAATCGTTATCTCCGCCAACGTTGCCGACCGTGACCTGCGCAGTGTTGTAAATGATATTCAGAAGCAGGTAGACGCCACTATCCAGTTGCCCGAAGGCTACCACATCGAGTATGGCGGACAATTCGAAAGCGAACAGGCTGCCAGCCGTGTATTGGCGCTGACATCTTTCATGAGTATTGTCATTATTTTCCTGTTGCTTTACCACGAGTTCCGCAGCGTCAAGGAGTCCGGCGTGATCTTGCTGAACCTGCCTCTGGCATTGATCGGCGGCGTTTTTGCGCTTGTCATCACGACCGGCGAAGTAAGCATTCCGGCAATTATCGGTTTCATTTCGCTGTTCGGTATCGCGACCCGTAACGGTATGCTGCTCATCAGCCACTACAACCACTTGCAGCAAGTGGAAGGACTGAACGTGTACGACAGCGTGGTACAAGGCTCTCTCGACCGTCTGAATCCGATCCTGATGACAGCTCTCTCCTCTGCGCTGGCACTGATACCGCTGGCTCTGGGCGGTGATCTGCCGGGCAACGAGATTCAAAGCCCGATGGCTAAAGTGATTTTAGGCGGACTTTTAACATCTACTTTCCTGAACGGTTTCATCGTTCCGATTGTTTATCTGATGATGCATCGCCAGCGTAGCACCGGAGCAAATTCTCCATGCGGCGTACCGGCGGAACAGGCATAATTATCAGTTAAATATAGCTACTATGTATATAGAAACAAATAAAAAAAGTATGAAACAAATCATCATCATAGGCTCTTTGGTAAGCTGCGCACTTCTCGCCCTCACGGGCGAAGTGCAGGCCCAAAGCGGCATCGAACAGGTTTTGAAGAATATCGAAGCCAACAATAAGGAGTTGCAGGCAAACGCCCAACTCATCACCTCGCAAAAGCTGGAAGCCAAAACGGACAATAACCTGCCGGACCCGACTTTATCATACGCCCACCTCTGGGGAGCGAAAGATAAAAACGAAACGATCGGCGAACTTGTGGTGTCACAAAGTTTCGACTTTCCGAGCCTGTATGCCACCCGCAACAAGCTGAATCGTCTGAAAGCAGGTGCTTTTGACAGTCAGGCGGACGTCTTCCGCCAAGAGAAATTGTTGCTCGCCAAAGAAGTGTGTCTGGACATTATCATGCTGCGCCAGCAAAAACACATCTTGGAGGAACGGCTGCGCAACGCGGAAGAACTTGCCAAAATGTACGCCAAGCGCCTCCAAACCGGAGACGCAAACGCCCTCGAAACGAATAAAATCAATCTGGAACTGCTGAATGTCAAGACGGAAACTTCGCTGAACGAGACGGCACTACGTAATAAGTTGCAGGAACTGAACACGTTAAACGGCAATATCCCCGTAGTGTTCGAAGAAAGCACGTATCCCGCAACGCCTTTCCCTGCCGACTATCAGATACTGAAATCGGAAGTGCTCTCCGCCGACCGCACGTTAATGGCGTTCAACAACGAAAGCCTCGTTGCCCGCAAACAGATCGCTGTCAACAAGTCGCAATGGCTACCGAAACTGGAACTCGGCTACCGCCGGAACACCGAAACGGGAACGCCTTTCAACGGAGTAGTAGTGGGATTCTCCTTCCCGCTTTTCGAGAACCGCAACAAGGTGAAAATAGCCAAAGCGCAAGCGCTGAACATCGACTTGCAGAAAGACAACGCCACCCTGCAAGTGGAATCCGAATTGGCACAGCTCTATCGAGAGGCCAAAACACTGCACACCTCTATGGAGGAATACAGGAAAACTTTTCAGGCGCAACAAGACCTCGCACTGCTGAAACAGGCTCTGACAGGCGGACAGATCAGCATGATCGAGTATTTTGTCGAGGTATCCGTCATTTATCAAAGTCATCAGAATTACCTCCAACTGGAGAATCAATATCAGAAGGCAATGGCACGAATTTATAAGAGCAAGCTATAAATTCCCGCTTTATTTCGCCCGATTATTGAATAAATAAAAAGAATGCATTACATTTGGGGACTGTAAAAAACACTAAACTATTATGAAAACTAAAACCCTCTCTTACACCCCCATCTTGTTTTGCATTCTTATTTTATGGAGTGCCTGTAAAGACGATGCCGATGCCCCCCTGCGGTTTTACGACAGCAAATACGAAGTGCCCATGGGAGGAAGACGCTACCTCGGAATCGAAAGCGGAAACGGAGACTACTCTTTGGAAATCGGAAATCCCCGCATCGCAAGTGCCGGAATCGAAAGCGGCTGGAGCGGAGTTCCCGCCGGACGAATGATTTACATATCCGGAATTCTCACCGGAAGCACGTATCTGAAAGTGACAGACAACGCCACACAGGAAACGCTCACTCTGCCCATTAAAGTGGTGGACTACTACGAAGATCTCAATCTGATACACGGCTCGTCCTCCCTGCGTCCCAATGGGGACGAGAACCTACTGCCGGGTGTTGACGACATTTTCCTTGTCAGCAACGCTGCCCGTGACGCTTATTTCTTCAAACAAGGACAACGAACCGCTTTTTCATCGGGACTCGAACTGATCACCAAAGGAACTTATGCACTGAAGCAAGAGGACGAGAACAAAGCCACACTGACCCTTACTTTCTCATTGGATGCCTCACCGGCTACGGAACACCATTTCACCGTATGGGGAAACACGTACCTGCTTCACCGGCTGGACAAGAACTTACATCTGAACTGGGGCACGCCGCCCATTGGAGAAACACGGACATCACCTGCCCCGCCTCCGGCCTACACACTGGAAGAAATAACGGAAGGAGCAGAACCGGGAACAGGCAGACAGGTCGGTTTCATTCTGAATTATAAGGAAATACCCACTGGAATACTTCCCTAAATTATGGATGATAAATTAGCCGAGCTATCAAGATAAGCATTCTATCCGTTGTCCGTTTCTTTCGAAAATAATCTTTACAGCGTACGTATCTCCTCCGGCAAATACCCGCTGCGGATACGCCACTCCTGCGGATAAAGATTATTGGCACGATTCCCTATATTCTTCACAAATCCGAGAGGAATATTCCGGTAAGTAAGCAAGATATAACCACGAGGGGCTGTTTCCGACAAGGTAATAGCCTCTTTTCGTAAATAAGCGATAGCCTGTTCATAACTCACCTCTTCCGTATCAAAAGCATCCTGCCGCAAGAGCGTAGCGCTCATTGCCAACGCATGAGCGGGAATCAAATCTCTCCCTTTCACTTCACCAGTCAGAACGCCTGCCTGTATCACTTTCAGATGCTGTTTCATGGCAGCCAGTTCATCGGTATATCGTTGCGGAAATGCGATGATGCCCGCGCCTTCCGCAGACAGGGTGTATTTTTCGACATTTTCCTGCTTCAGCCAGTTCAGTGCCATCCCCATGTGTTCTTTGGAAACGGGAGAAGCAGCCGCTCCGCCTTTCTTTTCTTTTTTCACTTCTATGCTGCCAAGCCTGGTTGGTTTACATAACTATAGACAACATCCTTGTCTTTCTACTGCTCTTTGCTTTCTTTTATGAAATACGCCTTTTCCTTTGTCTCCTTTTCATTGCTTTCATAATCAAGCTGATACAAAAATGAAAACATGCAATCCAATATAAAATGGAATGCACTATATACCGCAAACGTATCTATTTTCTCTTCATAAGAGCCCTGCTCCTGGATGTCCACCAGGATGACTTCCTGACACATTTTCGCCACGGAGCTGTCTGGAGTTGCCGTAATTCCTACGCTGTACCGTTTATTCTTTTTCAGAAGCTTTAAGCTTTCTACCACATCCCGGTTTTCACCAGACTGGGAAATTGCAAGATTGACGGTGTGCTCCGTTGCTGTCAGCGCATAGCCCGGCAGGAAACAGGAACTCATCGTCAAGTTTACTATTTTACCAAAACGCAGCATTTTCTGTTGAAATTCCAGTGCTACTGTGGCAGATGTACCCACACTGAAAACATTAATCATATCAGCTCTGCTCATCCGCTGTACAATGCGGTGCAGCTGGTTATAATCAAATCCAGACACTGTTTTTCTTATAGTCTCATTATTTAATTTTGCAAGTTTCCTTGCTATCTGTTCAAAAGAGTCATTTCCCGAAAAAGGATAGTTTGCATCTACTACGCCCTGATTTGCAAATGCTTCATATTCTGAATAAAACAGAATCTGAAATTTTTTATATCCATCCAGTCCCAGCTTTCTACAAAATCTTGTAATAGTAGACGGCGACGAAAAAGTCGCACGCGCCAAGGACTGAATGGACATATTTTTTACATCAAACCCATTTTTCATCAAATAAGCTGCAATACTTTTTTCAACATCTGTAAAGTCTGCCTGCTTCATCAGTTTTTCTATAATCATAGCATTTCCCTTTCTTCCGGCAGCCTTTGCCAAATAATTTTACATTTATTTTAGCAGAGAATCCACCGGAAAAAAAGGGAAGATATTGTAAATTACCTAAAATATGCTTTGCGGGTTTCCCGCATCAATTATATTCTAGTCATATTCTTTTACTTTTCCGCTCTTAAGCAGGAATGCTGTAATTCCGAATCCTAAAACAATGGATACAATAATTCCTACGCAGTACATCGGGAAGTTGACACATCCAAACCAGCCACTGAAAGCAAGAAGTCCTGAGAAGGAGAAGTTTGTTGCTGCAACACCGCCGATTCCAAGAACTAATCCTGCTGCTGCACCGGAAACAATCATTGTTCCAAGCAACCATTTGCTTCTTAAAATGATACCGTAAAGTCCAGGTTCTGTAATACCACAAAGTGCATTGGTAAATGCTGCTGAGCCGGCAGTTGTCTTGTCTCCTGCATTTTTTGCAAATACTGCTACTGCAAGGCAGATTCCAAGTGCTGCATAGTTGCCCATTCCACCTGCTGCCAGTGCCGGCTCAAAGCCCTGCTCTGCCATAATTCCAAGTAGAATCGGAGTAACTGCCCAGTGCATACCAAGAAGGATTACCAAGGAGAATAATCCACCAAATACAATGCCTACAAGAATCTTGCTTGCGCTTATTACACCGTATACAGCATTAATTCCGTTTGCAACAAGTCCGCCCAGTGGTCCAAATACAAGAATGCTAAGTGGAACAAATACAATCAAACATAAGAATGGAACAAGGATAAACTGCACTACCTGTGGCAAAATCTTTTTCAGCCATTTTTCAAAATAACTCATGCAGAATATTGCCAGTAAAATCGGGATAAAGGAACCGCTGAAATTATATGCGGTAAAGTTAATTCCCAATAAGGAAGCTTTCTCACCGGTTACCAGAAGGTCTGCTACACCAGGATACATAATGGATGCACCCAGTGTTACGGCTACATATGGATTACATTTAAAATGCTTTCCTGCTGTAAATGCCAACAGAATCGGGAAGAAATAAATCAGCGAATAAAAAATAGAATAAAAGGTCTGGTAAGTAAGACCTGTGCTGTCTACTACGCCAAGGTTTGCCAGTAATCCAATTAATCCGGATGCGATACCACCGGTTGCCAGAATCGGAATATACGGTGCATATACATCGGACATCATTTTTGTAAATCTGTCTAAAAGTCCGACTTTCTTCTTCCCTTCATCCACAGCTTCTGCTGGATTTTCTGCTTTTAATTTGGATTTCAGTGCCGGAACTTCTGCAAGCTGTGCATAAACATCACCTACATTTGGTCCGATTAATACCTGATAATATCCGGAGCCGATTAAGGTTCCCAGTACACCTTTTACTTTCTTTAAGGAAGCCTGATCAAATTTTGCTCCATCCTTTAATGTAAAACGGAGTCTTGTTGCACAGTGAATACAACTTTCAATATTATCTGTGCCACCCACGCCGGCGATAACCGCCTGAATTAATTCTGAGTAGTCTTTCATTCGTATTACCCCTTTCTTTTGTGTAATTCACATTTTTCTTATATATTTAATCCTGCTGCAAACCCTTCAAAATTTGCATTCATAATGTTCGATGGACTGATACAGTCCCCAATTGCTATGGTATCTTTACAAATTCCGTAAAATGCTTCTACAAGCTTTTTCTGTGCCGAAAGTCCGGTAGAAAGAATCAGGTTGTCATAGGAAATACTCTTCTCTTCTCCCTTTTCATCCTTATAAACAACAACATCCTCTTCGATTCTGCTGCAACCGCATTTTAACAGGCTGTGAAGATTCTCATACTGCAAAAACTTCTGACGTAATGCTTCCCGGTATAAAGAGTTGGCATTTGCTGCCAGTGTATCGGTCAGTTCCAGAATGGAAACATTCTTTCCCTGCTCGGCAAGTTCCAATCCTATCTCGCATCCAATACTTCCTCCACCGAGGATTACAATATCCTGTCCTAGCTGTTCCGGATGCATAATCGCTTTTGTTGCAAGCTGTACCTTGGGATTATCAATTCCCGGAATCGGAAGAACCCGCTCCGTAGCACCAAGGGCAACTATCAATGAATCCGGCTGAAGCTCTTTTATGAACTCCGGTGTTGCTTCTGTGTTCAGACGAACCTCTATCTTTCTTTTTGCCATCTGCGTCCGGTAATAATTTAAAAGCCGCTTAACTTCTTCCTTGTGTGCTTCTTTTTCAATGAAGCGAAGCATGCCGCCCAGTTCACTTTCTTTTTCCAGCAATGTCACCTGATGTCCCCGGTCATATGCTGTCATGGCAGCTTTCATGCCTGCCGGTCCTCCACCAACGATTACCACATGTTTTTTCTCTTTTGCTTCCGGCAAATCAAGACCTGATGGAATAAATTCCTCATTGTGATATCTTGGATTTACCGAGCAGCCTACATTCCAGTGGTCTGTGGAAATGTGATAACAGTTGGAGCATCTGAGACACGGAACAATGTCTTCCGGATGCCCCTCCAGTGCTTTCTTCGGCCAGTTCGGGTCTGCCAGAAGTGTTCTTCCAAATGCCACCATATCCACGTAACCCTTTGCAATAATTTCATCTGCCATTTCCGGCGTCATAACGGCGCTGACCACAGAAACCGGAATCTTAAGCTCCTGTTTTGCAATTTTTGCCCATTTGAGATTCGGCATTTCTTCTTCCAGATTGGTTGTGATGCAATGCACATTTGCTTCAAACACTTTATCAATTCCAGATGAAATCTGAACAGTATCCACATACCGCTCTGCCTGCTTCAGGAAGTACATCACATCCTCAAAGCTTATGGAATCTTCAATCCATTCATAGGCACTGACACGCATATCAATCGGATAATCTTTTCCAACTGCTTTCCGGACGGTTTCTAATATCCGAAGTGGAAAACGGCTGCGGTTTTCGATGCTTCCACCGTAGGAATCTGTCCGGTGATTGTAATGTGGGGAAAGGAACTGTGCCGGAAGCCAGCCATGTCCGAAGTGAAGAAAAATGGAATCGAAACCAATTTTTCTTGCACTTGCTGCGGTCTCGGCATACCACTGCAACGTTTCTTCCATCAACGCTTCATCCATTTCCTTTACTTCCACTCCATCCGGGCGGATAAATCCAGACGGTCCTTTCGCATAATCCACCGTTCTTGCATCCTGTCCTGCGTGAAAGATTTCGATAGAAGCTTTCGCTCCGCCTTTGTGAATCTTCAACACTTTCTTTCTGGTGGCTTCTCTTTCATACTTGGCAAATGGATACGGTTCTTCCGGACTTGCAAAACTGGAACGTCCCGGTTCTACTATTGCATGTCCCGCAATTACAAGTGCTGCACCGCCCAATGCTTTTTCTTCAAAATCATCACCTGTCGGTGTTGCCACAATTCTATTTTTTAATATCATTCCATTAATAGAAATTGGCTGAAATAAATGATTATACACGTTCTTCTCCTTTCTGCTGTATTTTATTTACCTTCATCTTAAGGCACTTAAACCGCAGAAACAAGCCATTGAAAACAACTGGAAAATATTTTTCACAATCTCTATTTTTCATCATTTATTTATGAAATTTATTATCTTTTTATAATTTTGGGCTTCACTTTTTGCTTATATTTACTTTCATACAGCAACTACGAGAAACACGCTTTGCGAGTTTCTCGAGTTATCGCGTTGCTCGCCAAATCTGAGTAGAAAAGAAGTTCACTCAAGCAAGCTTGGCTCCTTCTTTTCTCTCAGATTTTTCTCGCTACTCACGTAAAAAGAAAGGCTCTGCTAAAATTAGCAGAGCCTCCGACATTTTCTTTCGAAACCCACGGTCTCTAGCCAGATTGTGGTAAATGTCAAACCCTTATAAAGCTCATAAGGCACTGCTCTCTGGCACAACACCTTACTTTACC
>ERZ840371.3189-NODE-3189-length-13681-cov-2.794657_pt1 | contig 13681 bp, 10 predicted proteins | sample MGYA00519937_ERZ840371 | MGnify/ENA primary metagenome ERZ840371 (study PRJEB31850, sample SAMEA3708873) | human gut metagenome | biome: human gut; feature: human-associated habitat; material: faeces | place: China | collected 2014 ... | reverse complement strand
ACTGTATTGTACGGAATTTTCAGTTCAGAAAATTCCTACCCGTGTACAGTAACCCGGAAAATGCATAAAAAGGAATACTTTGGTAACAGATATAAAAGAAAAGATGGAGGAAAAAATATGAGCTTAGTACCTTACGTGCTTGAATCTACAAGCAGAGGAGAGCGTTCCTACGATATCTATTCCAGATTATTAAAAGACCGTATCATTTTCCTCGGGGAGGAAGTAAATGACGTGACAGCAAGCCTTGTTGTTGCACAGCTTCTTTTCCTGGAGTCCGAGGATCCGAATAAGGACATCAACCTTTACATCAACAGCCCGGGTGGTTCTGTAACGGCCGGTATGGCGATCTATGATACGATGAATTACATTAAATGTGACGTGTGCACCACCTGTATCGGTATGGCTGCAAGTATGGGCGCGTTCCTTCTCTCCAGCGGCGCGAAGGGCAAACGCTTCGCACTTCCGAATGCTGAGGTCATGATCCATCAGCCGTCCGGTGGAGCCCAGGGACAGGCGACAGAGATCAAGATCGTTGCAGAGCAGATCTTAAAGACAAAAGAGAAGCTCAACAAGATCCTGGCTGCAAACACCGGACAGCCGCTCGACGTGATTGCCCGCGACACAGAGAGAGACAACTACATGACAGCCGAGGAAGCTGCCGCATACGGTCTGATCGACCGCGTGATCTCCGGCCACTAGGACCGGACGGCGCGAAGGCGGAAAACAGTGCCGGAGCGCAGCGAGACATAAAGAATTTAGAATTGAGGTGCGAACATGCCAGTAAGACCAGAGGAAAAGATCAGATGTTCCTTCTGCGGAAAGAATCAGGATCAGGTCAGAAAAATGATCGCCGGTACCAACGGCGTCTATATCTGTGATGAGTGTATCGAACTCTGCAGTGAGATCCTTGAGGAAGAACTCGGAAACGAGGAGGAGGAGAGACCGGATTTCTCCGGAATCAACCTCTTAAAACCGAAGGAGATCAAAGAATTTCTGGACGACTATGTGATCGGACAGGATGAGGCGAAGAAAGTTCTTTCCGTGGCTGTTTACAATCATTATAAGAGAATCACATCGAAGATGGAAAGTGATGTTGATCTTCAGAAGAGCAACATCCTGATGCTCGGTCCGACCGGCTCCGGCAAGACTTATCTTGCGCAGACACTTGCGAAGCTTTTAGGTGTTCCGTTTGCGATCGCAGATGCAACGACGCTGACTGAGGCCGGTTATGTCGGTGAGGACGTGGAGAACATCCTCTTAAAATTGATCCAGGCAGCAGATAATGATGTGAGCCGTGCGGAGTACGGTATTATTTACATCGATGAGATCGATAAGATCACAAAAAAATCCGAGAATGTGTCCATTACCCGTGATGTTTCCGGCGAGGGCGTCCAGCAGGCGCTGTTAAAGATTCTGGAAGGTACTGTTGCAAGCGTTCCGCCTCAGGGCGGCAGAAAGCATCCGCAGCAGGAGCTGATCCAGATCGATACGACAAACATCCTGTTCATCTGCGGAGGTGCTTTCGACGGTCTGGAGCGGATCATCGAATCCAGACTGGAGACAAGTTCCATCGGTTTCGGCGCGAAGATCGTGGATAAGAAAAATACGGATATCAGCAAGCTGTTAAAGCAGGCGATGCCGCAGGATCTCACGAAATTCGGCCTGATCCCGGAGTTTGTGGGAAGAGTTCCGGTTATGGTATCCTTAGACCTTCTGGATGAGGATGCCCTTGTGCGGATCCTCACAGAGCCGAAGAATGCCCTCGTAAAGCAGTACCAGAAGTTATTCGAGCTGGATGATGTGAAGCTGGAGTTCACTCCGGATGCCGTCCACGAGATTGCCCATATGGCAGTAGAGAGAAAGACAGGCGCCAGAGGACTCCGCGCGATCATGGAATCCGTCATGATGGATACGATGTACGAGGTTCCGTCTGATTCCAATGTGGGAATCTGCACCGTGACGAAGGACGCGGTGGACGGAAAGGAAAAGCCGGAAGTCGTTTACCGCGACGTGACGGTGCCGAAAAAAGCATTGGCCGGAAGATCCAGAAAAGAGAGTAACGGGGAGATCGCGTAACGGACGGCGTTCCCGTATGAGAAAAATTGTACCTGCAGGACCCGTATCCCGCAGATAAGAGGGGCTGCTGCGCACAGAAATGTCACGGCAGCCTTTTTACACAACAGAATTTGCCCGTAACTGCTGACAGGCATCGGAAAGAAGCCGGGCAGTTGCGTTCATAGGAGAAATAATGGAAGATAAGAAAATTACGATGCCGGCGGTGGCACTCCGCGGACTCACGATCCTTCCGGGAATGGTACAGCATTTCGACATCAGCCGGGAAAAATCGATCCGCGCCATTGAGACAGCCATGATGGGAAACCAGAAGGTATATCTCGTGACCCAGCGTCATCCGGAGCAGGAAACACCTGCGGTCGCGGATCTGTACCAGATGGGAACGATCTCCCAGATCAAACAGCTCGTGAAAATGCCGGGCGGTATCATCCGTGTGATGGTGGAAGGCGAAAAGAGAGCGGCGCTTCTCACTCTGTTTGAGGAGGGACCGTATCTGGAAGCTGAGGTCGAGGAAGCGCCGATGCAGGAAGAACAGCTTACCGACACTGTGAAGGAAGCCATGAGCCGGATCGTTAAGGAAAAATTAGAGGAATTCGGAAACGCGAATCCGAAGGCTGTGAAAGATTTTATCGGAAGTCTTCTTGTGATCACGGATCTGGAGCAGCTTCTGACCCAGACAGCAAATGAATTTCCGTGGGATTTTGCTGTGAAGCAGGAGATGCTGGAGTGTGATTACTGGAGCCATCTGTATGACCGGATCGTGTACTACCTGATGCGGGAACTCGAGATCCTTATGATCAAGCGGGATTATCAGGGAAAAGTGAAGGAGCACATCGATAAGAACCAGAGGGATTATATTTTAAGGGAAGAATTAAAAGTGATCCGTGAGGAACTGGGAGATGACAGCGGGACGGAAGATGCCGACGGATATATGGAACAGCTGGAAAAGCTGAACGCGGACAAGGAAACGAAGGAAAAGATCAAAAAAGAGATCCAGCGTTTCAAGGGCATGCCGGGAGGAAGTCAGGAGGCGAATGTTCTCCGCACTTATATAGAAACGGTGCTGGAGATGCCGTGGAAGAAGGTCTCAAGGGATAATCAGGATATCATTCACGCGAAAGAGATCCTGGAGGAGGATCATTATGGTCTGGAGAAGGTTAAGGACCGTGTACTGGAATTCCTTGCGGTCCGTGCCCTCACAAAGAAAGGCACAAGCCCGATCCTCTGCCTTGTGGGACCGCCCGGAACAGGTAAGACCTCCATCGCGAGATCGGTTGCCCGCGCCCTCGGAAAGAAGTATGTCCGGATCAGCCTTGGCGGCATTCACGACGAGGCGGAGATACGCGGACACAGAAAGACATACGTGGGAGCGATGCCGGGCCGTATCGCCGATGCAATGCGTCAGGCAGGCGTGTCAAACCCGTTAATGCTTTTAGATGAGATCGATAAGGTCTCTGCCGACTATCGGGGAGATGTCTCCTCAGCACTTTTGGAGGTCCTTGATGGGGAGCAGAACGTGAAGTTCCGCGACCACTATCTGGAGATCCCGCTGGATCTCTCAGGCGTTCTCTTTATCGCGACGGCAAATGATGCGTCGACAATCCCGAGACCGCTCCTTGACCGTATGGAGGTTATCGAGGTATCCAGCTATACAGAGAACGAGAAGTTCCATATCGCAAAGAAGTATCTCATTCCGAAACAGTTAGAGAGAAACGGCCTTACGGAGGAGATGCTTTCCTTCAGCGATAAGGTATTGGAGAAGATCATCCACAACTATACGAGAGAGGCCGGTGTGAGAAATCTGGAGCGCCGGATCGGTGAGATCTGTAGAAAAGCGGCGAGGGAGTTTCTGGAAAAGAAGAAAAAAACTGTGCATATCACAGAGGGAAATCTTCAGAAGTATCTCGGAAAAGAGAAGATCACCTTCGAAAATGCCAATGAGGAGGACGAGGTCGGAATCGTAAGAGGTCTTGCGTGGACAAGCGTCGGCGGCGACACACTTCAGATCGAAGTGAATGTGATGCCGGGTGATGGAAAGCTTCAGATGACAGGACAGATGGGTGATGTCATGAAGGAATCCGCGCAGATCGCGCTGACTTACGTTCGTTCCGTGGCAGACCGGTACGGCGTGGAGAGCAGGTATTTTAAGGAACATGACCTGCATTTACATATCCCGGAGGGTGCCGTGCCGAAAGATGGTCCGTCTGCGGGCGTTACGATGGCAACAGCCATGCTCTCCGCGGTGACCGGAAAGAAGGTTTGCGCAAGCGTTGCCATGACCGGTGAGATCACATTGAGAGGCCGGGTACTGCCGATCGGCGGATTAAAGGAAAAGACATTGGCAGCAAGAATGGCACATATGAAGAAGGTTCTCGTGCCGGATAAGAACCGTCCGGATATGGCAGAGATCTCGAAGGAGATCACGAAAGGCATGGAGATCGTGTTTGTGAAGACTATGGATGACGTAGTACGCGAGGTGTTCGTGTAATGCCAGGATACAAAGGTTGGCGGCTTTCTGACAGGTCTTGCCTGTTGGAGGGCTGTTGACTCTGGTATGTAAAAACAAGGGTAACGGTTCTGAGGGTCTGCGCATGTGCCGCGCCGACTGTAAGAAAGCATAGTTTGGCAGGCAGAAATCCCAGCGACAAAGTCATTCTGAAATGGATTTTTGCGTGTGACAAGGAAAGTGCTGAAGTGTTACATACAAGGAGAAATATATGGTAATCAGAAATGTGGAACTTGAGACCGTCTGCGGTGTGACGAGCACACTGCCGGAGAACACGCTGCCGGAGTTCGCCTTCGCGGGAAAATCAAATGTGGGAAAATCTTCCCTGATCAACGCGCTCATGAACCGGAAGGCGCTGGCGAGAACGTCCTCCCAGCCGGGAAAGACCCAGACGATCAACTTTTATAATATCAACGGAGATCTCTACTATGTAGATCTCCCCGGCTACGGTTACGCGAAGGTCCCGCAGTCTGAGAAGGTAAAATGGGGCAGGATGATCGAGAATTATCTCCACAAATCCCAGATGTTAAAGTGCGTTTTCCTTCTTGTGGACATCCGCCACGAGCCGTCCGCCAACGATAAGACCATGTACGACTGGATCGTTTACAACGGCTTCCGTCCGGTCATCATCGCTACAAAGCTCGACAAGATCAAGCGCAGCCAGATCCAGAAGCAGGTAAAACTCATCCGCACCGGTCTCGGCATGGAAAAACAGGATATCCTGATCCCGTTCTCCGCCGAGACAAAACAGGGAAGAGAGGACATCTGGAACCTCATCGACAAGATGGCAGCAGGAGAAGATCTTCTGACTGCCGAGGAGGAGATCCAGGCGGAGAAAGCTGCGGAGTGGGCGGCGAAGAAGGCGGCGAAAGAGGCGCAGCAGAACCTTTAAATTTTAGAAGTACTGAAAAACGGCATCCGCCGCAGAAATTTCCCTGCGGCAGGTGCCGTTTTCGCGTACAATTCAGAAAATTTGCCGGAGGCAGACTTCAAAACGCATATCTTAACCTTTCATCAAGGTCTTCATCACATAAGCGTAGATATCCTGACTCCGCTCCTTCCAGTGGCTGGCCATAGTCTCAGCTTGATCCTTGTCGGGGACGGAGAGGTCGAAGCCGATGAGGACAGATTTGCCTTCCCGGACTTCACAGTGGACGATATAGTCCTGATTTGTGGATTTATAGAAATCGGAGATGACGCCGACCTCGTTTCTTAAGCGGAATTTGTTCTCCTTTAAGTAGCTGTCGATATCCTCGATGATCGCCGGGGAGATATTGTTTCCGAAGAAGGAGAGAGTGTCATCGCCCTCTTTGGTGATCTCATAGCGGGAGGAGTTGTGGGTGGATTCCATCCGGATCAGCCCCGCTTCTTTCAGTTCGTTTAACGCCTGCTGGAGCGTAAAGTATGTCGTATATTCGTGATCCAGAAAGAAATCCGTGAGCTGGGAGTTTGTCAGCGGAAAATTGACGTGGTCCAGCATGTAGAGGATCATTAATTTGTAGAGCGTGATCGGATCAGATAACATACGCAGGGGCTCCTTTGGCAAAAAATCGTTGGTAACGGTGAAAAATACAGTTACACGGAATCCAGTGATCAGGCGGAACCGGTCTTACAGGCAGAACACGGGAAACTCCTTTTAATCACTGCGAATACATCTATTTTACAGGTTTCCACAGCGGTATTCAAGCCCTTTTTCCTCCATCGTATGAAAAAGGTCGAAATTTGTAGTGAATTTGATCAGGAAATGTGCTATGATGATACCACGTAATCAATCAGCAGGTCTGAGCATATGCCTGCGATGACCATAAGAAAGTTCAGACCGGCAGCTGGTTCTGACGATGCGGAATCGGAAGCGTTGGCGGAACCTGCAGCCTTCGTACATAATTGGATTATAAATATAAGGTGAAAAATATATGAGAGAACGGATCATGCGCCTTTCCAGAGGAATCGTGGACGCGGAGATGCCGAAGCTGTTTCTGGATCCTGTGAAGATTGAGGAGACTCTGGGGAGCGATACGGTTTATAAAAGAGAGCTATACTTAGCAAGTGAGAACAATTTATATATCAAAGGCCTTGCCTACTCAAGCCACAGCCGCGTGAAGATCTTAAAGAACGCCTTCGGAGGCTTAAGAAACCATATTGTCTACGAAGTCGACACCTCCTGGTGCGAGAACGGAGACCTGATCAAGGGAAACTTCACGCTTGTAACAAACAGCGGAGAACTGGAGGTTCCTTTTCTTTTTCGTGTGGAAATGATCGAGTCTGTCCGTGTCCTGTCCACATTAAAATCTATGGATGATTTTGTGGAGCTGGCGAAAAAGGATATGGAACTGGCGCTGCGCCTCATGGAGTACCGGGATTTTACGGAAGCGCCGCTGTTTAAGGATCTGCGGATCCGCACGATCTATGAAGGCTTAAGGGGACACGGAAACCGCCAGAATGCCCTGGAGGAATTCTTTCTGGCGACGGGAGTGAAGGAACCCATCGAGCTGCCCTTATCTACGGCAAAGAAGGTCTATGACAAGCCGAAGGATATCGTGAATGACAAGGTCGTCCTGCGGAAAAATACCTGGGGCTATCTCTATATGGAAGTCCGTGCTGACGGCGATTTCATTGAGATCCCGAAGAAGGTCATCACTCAGGCGGATTTTGAAGAGGACCGTCTGGATCTGCGATTCAGGATCCACCCGGAGAGAATGCACAAGGGAAAGAACCTCGGCGCGATCCGCCTTCTTACCGTCCACGGTGACACCGTGATCCGGATCGAGGCTATGGGAGAGGAGCCGGATAGAAAGCGCGCTGAGGGCGAGATCAGCAAAGCCGGTGTCTGCCGGTACATGAAACTCCGTGAGGCCTACGAGAGCGGTCTCTACGAGAAAAAAGCTGTCCTCGGAAAGATCCAGAACGAGCTGGATGCCATTCGCGGCGCAAACGGCGGTTCTGTGATCCTGTCCCTCCTGCAGGCGGAGACTTATCTGGACGCGGAGAGACCGGATCAGGCGGCTTTATGTCTGGACGATGCGTGGGATACCGTTTCTGCCCTCAGAGACCGGATCGGAACACTCTACTGTTATTACCAGTACCTGCAGTACCGCCTGGAACCGGACGAGGAGAAGAAGGACGCTGTGGTCCGCCTGTTCAGGAAAAAGCTGGAGGACGTCAACGGCCGGTTCTATCTGCAGCTTTTGCAGTTAAAGATGCTGCCGGAGATGTACGAGGAGGAGGAAGCCCTCGCGGAGAGCTTTAAGATGCAGTATAAGAATGGCTGCCGCAGCCCGTTCCTCTATATTGAGACGGTGCGTCTCTTCAGGAAGAATCCGGAACTCTTAAAGACGATGGATGCCTTTGAGATCCATGCCCTCTACTACGGAGTCATGAATGGCCTCGTGGAGCAGGAGCTGGCGGAGCGGATCTGCGCGCTGGCGCCGGGAGCGAAGTTCTTCCACCGCCTGTATTACCGCCTGCTTGCAAAGCTCTACGAGAAATACCCGACGAAGGACATGCTGACGGCGGTGTGCTGTCTGTTAATTAAGGGAAATGTCCGCGGAAAAGAGAGCTTCTCCTGGTATGAGAAGGGAATCAATGAGGAGATCAGCCTCACAAGGATCTACGAATATTTCCTCTACGCTCTGCCGGATGATTATGAGAAGATGATGCCGCGTCAGGTACTGCTGTATTTCTCCTATGAGTGCGCCCATCTGGACCAGAAGAGCCGTGCAGCCCTCTATGCCAATGTGGCGGCCTATATTCCGCAGGACGATCCGCTCTATAAAAAGTACGAGCGGGAGATGGAAAAGTTTGCCATGGAGCAGCTTTTCGAGTCCCGGATCAACAGGAGACTTGCGGTGATCTACAAACATATCATTTACCGCGATATGATCGATAATCAGGTGGCCCGGGTGCTGCCCGGTATCTTAAAGGCAAACCGGATCCAGGTGAAGGATGCGGCGATGAAGTATGTGATCGTTTCCAACGAGATCCTGACCGGTGAGGATGCCTACCCGCTGCAGAATCAGACCGCCTATGTGCCGTTGTTCTTTGAAGACAGCGTGATCATGTTCCAGGATACCTTCGGAAACAGGTACATGGACGTGGAATATACAAAGGAACCGGTTCTCGATGAGAAGGAACTGGAAGAAAAATGCTTTGAGATGTACCCGGACCACCCGATGTTAAAGATGAAGGCGTGTCTGGAGATCATGGAGAAAAAGGACCTTGAGAAGGAAGATGTGACCGGGATCGAGACTGCTCTGGATACACTCCCGGTGAAGCCGGCCTACCAGCAGAAAATGCTGACGAGGATCATTTCCTACTACCGTGCGGCGCTCCTGGGGGACGATGAGGCCATGGATGCGGAGGGTGGAGCGTACCTCTTAAAGCTTGACAAGAGGACACTCTCCAGACCGGAACGTGTGGATGTCTGCGAGACACTGATCGTCCAGAATTACATGGTTCAGGCATACGAGATGATAAAGGAGTTCGGCGAGGAGCAGATCCGTGTGAAACGTCTCGCGGCTCTGGTATCCCAGCTGATCTTAGACCGGATGTTCGAGGAGGATGACCTGCTCCTCCACCTTGCGGGGCGTGTATTTTCGGACGGACACGGGGACAGCGTGATCCTGGATTATCTCTGCGAGCATTATAACGGCAGCGGGGAATCTATGTTCAGGATCCTTGCGGAAGCCGTGAAGACCCATGTGGAGACATACGACCTTGAGGAGCGCCTGCTGGCCCAGTGCCTTTTCTCCGGCTGTGAGAAGCATATGGACACGGTATTTGACCTTTACGCGTCGAGAAAAGAGACCAGTGATGTGATCGTGAAGGCGTACTTTACAGTGAAGTGTACGGAATACTTCCTGCGTGACACAGTCCCGGGGGATAAGGTATTCGCGTATCTGGAAGGCGCGATCCACGGTATGGAGCTTCGGAAGGTGCCGGAGATCTATCTTCTGGCGCTGGCGAAATTTTATTCGACTCTGGCACAGATTACTGAGGAGCAGAAGGCCCTGCTATCCCGGATGATGGATATCCTTTCCGCCAGAGGTATGGTATTCGCGTGGTACAAGGATCTTGCAAAATATGTGGATATGCCGGGCGAGGTCATGGATAAGGAGATCATCGAGTACCATGGACGGCCGGACGGAAGACCGATCTTAAAGATCCGGATCCTGCCGGACGAAGAAGAGTTCCATGAGGAAGAGATGAACATGGTCTATAAAGGGATCTATGTGCGCCAGAAACTCCTGTTTGACGGTGAGATCATGGAGTACGAGATCTGGGAGAATGAGGACGGAAGACTGGTGAAAAAGGCGGAGGGCGAAGTGACCTGCAGCGAACCGGCAACGGGGGATAAAGGAAACCGCTTCACGGCTTTAAATGCCATGAACCTCTATCTCGGAATGAAGGATGACCGGAAATTAAAAGAAAGCATGACAGAATATGTGACGGACAGTCAGATCGCGAAAAAGCTGTTCCGTCTGGCATAATGAGGACAAATAAATGGAGAAACTGATCGTTGGCATCGACCTCTGTGATACCTACACTCAGGCGGCTGTTCTGGGCCGTGAGGAGGCGTGGATGCTCCCGACCGTCATCTGCAGAAAAAAATCCGCGGAAGAGTGGTATGTGGGGGAAGATGCATATAAATATACGCTGGTGGGCGAGGGCGTCATCGTTGATAAGCTCCTAAGCCTGGCAGCAAAAGAAGGAACATCCACCATTGGAGGCGTAAAGTACGGTGGAATGGAACTGCTGCAGAGATTTTTAGGCAGCATCCTCGCCATGGTGCGTGCGGAGTATGCAGGACAGAGGATCGATGAGCTGGTCATCAGCCTCAAAAATTTGGAGATGAAGCTTTTGGAGGGACTTACGGCCAGCGTGGAAGCTCTTGGGATCCCGAAAGGAAATGTCCATATCGCAAGCCACACGGAATGCTTCGTCTACTATGTGCTGAACCAGAGAAGAGATGTCTGGGGCGGTCAGGTTGGCATGTTTTCCTTATCCGATGAGGACCTGCGTTACTATGAACTGAAGGTCACGAGAGGACCGCGCCGGATGACAGCCATCGCGGAGCATGAGGAGCTGGAAGAGGGTTTCAGCCTCAGCGTTCTCGATACAGGCTCCGGGGCAAAGATGGCAGACAAGATCCTGTGTGCCTGTGGAGAACGGTTTTTACAGAAAAAGATCTTTTCCTCGATCTTCCTGACGGGAAAAGGTTTCGCGAGAACCGACTGGGCGCCGGAATTTATGAGGCAGATCTGCAACCGGAGAAGAGTCTTCGTGGAGACAGCCATCTTCGCAAAAGGTGCGGCCATGAAGGCTGAGGATTACTTAAACGAGAGCGGTTCCGGATCCTTTGTATGTCTCTGCGAGGGAAAATTAAAGTCCACGGTCTCTCTGGAGGTTATGAAGCGGGATACAAAGACGGAGATCAGTCTGGCATCCGCCGGTGAGAGCTGGTACGAGGCGAGAAGTGTGGTGGAAGTGATCCCGGACGGGGAGAAGGAGATCTGCTTTACGATCACACCGCAGCAGGAGCCGAAGAAAAAACGGACCGTGAAGATCCCCCTGGAGGGATTTCCGGACCGCCCGAACAAAACGACGAAGATCCGGGTGGCTGTGGGATTTTTAGATGAGAAGACCATGGTGGTCAAGCTCACGGACCAGGGATTTGGGGAACTGTTCCCGAAAACGGACGCGGTGGTCCGTCAGGAGGTGACATTATGAGCCTGATTCTCTGCAGACAGGAACCGGTAACGGTTCCGCTTTATATCGAGGATCTTGGGATCCATCTCTACTCCTCCCAGGAGCTCTGCTATGTGATCTACAACAATCCGCTGCTGGTGCTGGAGGGATTTATTGATAAACGCCTGACTGAGTTTTTAAGAAGTGAGCTTCGGATGCCGTTTCTCGCGGAACGGGTGGAAAAATGGTTGGACAGCCACGGGGCGACGGAGGAGATTCTGTACCTGATCCTCAAGGAATGTAATTACTATACCCCAAAGGAGCAGGCGGCTTACCGACAGACCGTGAACGGACTGAAAAAACTCTCAGAGGAAGAGTACGAGAAGCGCCGCGCAGATTATTTCTATGGTCTGGATCTTTTCGGAAAAGCGGTCACGATCTACGAGCAGATCTTAGATGGGGCCGGACGCCATCTCTCCGGGGATTTCCGGGGAAAAGTCTGGAACAATATCGCGGCCTGCTACGCGAAACTCTTCTGTTACCAGAAAGCTATGCATGCCTACGAGAATGCCTGGAATGCGAAGCCGGAGGCGGAGTATGTGAAACGCATGTACTTCCTCACGATACTGAATCCGGAGCTTTCGCTGAAGGATAAATTCCGGGAGATGATCGGGGAGGACGATAAGGAAGTCTGGAATAAAGATGTGGAAGAGGCGAGAGAAGAGTCAGAGAAGGCGCCGGAGACGCTGAAGCTTGCCGCCGTATTCGAGAAAGACCCGGCTGGCCGGATCGCAGCGGCGGGGGATATCCTGAATCAGTGGAAGATGGAATACAGGAGAATGCTGTAGTTTCCCTTGACATTTTATCAGGATTCTACTATATTATGTAAGAGCGGCCGGAAAAATCAGATGACCGTGATATGGAACAGGCGGCTGATAAAGAGACCTGCTCCATGGAATATAAGAAAGGCTGGGAAGAAGAGGAGTACATTTTCTGCACCTTCAGAGAGGACTGATCACAGGCTGGAAGTCGGTCCGGGAATGCAAAAATGGAAGGTAGCTTCGGAGCCGGAATGGTGAAATAAGAGTAGCTGTTCCCGGGGAGAGACCTCGTTAAGAACGAAGAGATGCTGTTTGGAGGATCGTTCTGGATCCGGACAGTAAATAAAGGTGGTAACGCGGTGATTCGCCCTTTGCATGAGAGTGCAGAGGGCTTTTCTTATATGAGTAAGCAGGGCGATAGCCCGGATTACGAATGTTGGCAGCAGCTGAGGGAGTGCCCGGCAGGCGCACAGCAGCAGCCTTTCGAGAGGAGTACATGATGGTAAAAAAAGATGCAAAACAGAAAAAAGTACGGATCACGAACTGCGAGACCTGCGCCTTTTACACATATGATGACGAGTATGGATATTATGTCTGTGAGGCAGATCTCGACGAGGACGAGATGTCCGCGTTCCTCCGCGGAAGTGACTTTTCCTGCGGTTTTTACCAGGCAGATGATGAGTACGCTGTTGTAAGAAAACAGATGTAAACGAGATGATTTTGTGAGTCTGCGCATTTTGCGCTGATAATAAAAAAGTAAATTGAAAAGCAGTAACTGCTCCACATTTTTGCAGTTACAAAAAAGAAACATGTTGATAAAGTTTTAAGGAGAAGACCATGAAAGAACTGGAAAAGACCTACAATCCGGCGGACATTGAGGACCGTCTGTACCAGAAATGGCTGGACAACAAATATTTCCACGCTGACGCGGAGAGAGGAAGACGCGAGGGCAAAAAGCCGTTCACGATCGTAATGCCGCCGCCGAATATTACAGGACAGCTCCATATGGGACATGCCCTCGACAATACGATGCAGGATATCCTGATCCGTTACAAGAGAATGCAGGGTTATGAGGCACTCTGGCAGCCGGGAACAGACCATGCGGCGATCGCTACCGAGGTCAAGGTCATCGACAAGTTAAAAAAAGAGGGCATCAACAAGAATGACCTTGGACGTGAGGGATTCTTAAAAGAGGCCTGGAAATGGAAAGATGAGTACGGCACGCGGATCATCAAACAGCTCCACAAGCTCGGCTCCTCCGCTGACTGGGACAGAGAGCGTTTCACCATGGACGCAGGCTGTTCTGAGGCTGTTTTAGAAGTATTTACACGCCTTTATGAAAAAGGATATATCTACAAGGGATCCAGGATCATCAACTGGTGTCCGGTCTGCAAGACATCCATCTCCGATGCTGAGGTAGAGCACAAGGAGCAGGACGGCTTCTTCTGGCACATCAACTACCCGATCGTGGGTGAAGAGGGAAGATTTGTCGAGATCGCCACAACGAGACCGGAGACACTGCTCGGCGATACCGCCGTTGCTGTAAACCCGGAGGACGAGCGTTACAAAGACATCATCGGAAAGATGTTAAAGCTTC
>ERZ840371.3184-NODE-3184-length-13696-cov-4.730298_pt1 | contig 13696 bp, 13 predicted proteins | sample MGYA00519937_ERZ840371 | MGnify/ENA primary metagenome ERZ840371 (study PRJEB31850, sample SAMEA3708873) | human gut metagenome | biome: human gut; feature: human-associated habitat; material: faeces | place: China | collected 2014 ... | reverse complement strand
ATAGTGATATGTTTTGTAAATAGTTTTATGAACATAAACGGAAAAGGCAGCTGATTTTCATGTTAACAATCAGCTGCCTTTTCCTTAATTTAAAAATCGCATAATACCGAATACTTTACCAAGAATCGAACATTCATTCACAATGATCGGATCCATGGTATCATTTTCCGGCTGTAGGCGAAAGTGACCGTCTTCTTTGTAAAAAGTCTTAACCGTTGCGGAATCATCCACCAATGCCACTACAATATCGCCATTCTCGGCGTTTGGCTGTTTCTTGACAAGAACATTATCGCCGTTGAAAATACCGGCGTTGATCATACTTTCTCCCTTTACTTTTAACATAAAAGTCTCTTCATTCGGCATATATTCAATCGGGATAGGAAAGTAATTCTCAATATTCTCAGTTGCGAGGATTGGCTCTCCGGCTGCAACATGTCCGACAATAGGTACGTTCACAACCTCACGTCTGGTAAGGTTAAAATCATCATCTAAAATCTCAATCGCTCTTGGCTTGGTCGGGTCTCTCCGGATATAACCATTCTTCTCTAACGTTTCAAGATGAGAGTGGACAGAAGAAGTAGACTTTAAATCGACCGCTTCACAGATCTCACGGACTGCAGGCGGATATCCCTTGCTTAAAATCTCACTCTTAATATATTCTAAAATTTCTTTTTGCTTTGCACTAATCTTACCTGGCATAAACTGTCTCCTTATATATGGAATTTCTGTAATGATTCAGCAGCTTCTTAACCACTGATTTCTTATCTATTTATCATGATAACATACCATATATTGAAATGCAAACATATATTCCGAAAATTTGTTCGATTTTTCTATTGACAAACAGATGTTCGAATAGTAATATACAGTTATGCAAACAAATGTTCGTAACAAGTGTTCGGGGTATTTATAACACAGATTTACAATTGATGATCCAGGGAGGTACCGTTATGAGAAATGAGAACAATACAATCACAGGCAGAACCTGTCAGATGTCTGGCAATACATCCAGCCGGGTGCATTTTGGTGATGTATCCAGAAACAGACGTATCGTTGTCCGCAGGCAGAAGATAGCTTTAGTTTCGGTCGCATTCATTGCATTGGCAATTATCATCTGTACATTTTTATCCGGTGCGGTCCGTACTCAGGCAGCACCTTCTGAGATTTCGTGCAAATATTATACAAGTATTGAAGTACAGAGCGGTGATACTTTATGGTCGATCGCATCCGATCATATTACAGAGGAATACCGAGATATGAATGCCTATATTGACGAAGTCTGCTCTATCAATAAGATTTCTCAGAATGAGATCCATGCGGGACAATATCTTACCATCCCATATTACAGCAGTATTGCCATTGCAGGGAAATAAAATAGGGCTGCGAATTATTACTGGAACAAGGTGTGAGTGAAAAGCAATTTTTTTCTTCCTGTGCGTCCCTTTTACCCTTTGTGTTGATATAAGCCTATCCGCCAATCCCTCCGTCGATTTGACGGAAAATGGGCATAGAAAAAGGACAGTCGATTTCTCGGCTGCCCTTTCGATATGAAGATAGCTCATTCAGTTTGCGACATGGTCTTGTTCTGATACTTCTTCATCAGAAGTATGGCTGTTTGGGAGTGGGCATATCAGTCTGGGTTTCCGTCAAGGTCTGTGTTATGATAGTTTTCATACAACCAGTATTTCCCCTCAATCTCAACGACAATGTTATCGCCATACTGATAAACCGCAGCCCCTACAATATCATCATTTGCTTGGAAATTTTCTTTTGGTTCTTGCAAAGAGCTAACTTTGCTTTCGATTTTTCCTAACAAATTGAAAGCACTTTTTTCATCTGCGATGTTGGGTTGAGGGTCAACGATTTGATAAAGCGTGTCATTTACATAGACCATAGGAGCAATATCTCCATAAATGGGAACTAATGCCTTTAGCAAATCTTCTCCTGTTACACCTAATTGTGCTTCATCGCTTGCAAAAGGAATACGCAGCAGGTATTGTTGGTCTACTTCGTAAAGATATATATAAATGCCCGAGCCAATATCTTGTGTGTCACCTAAAAGAGAAAGAACATCTTTTCTTGTCATTGTTGGTGTTAGTTTTTTAATTTGCTCGGATGTTACCTGTGTCGGTATATCAAGCGGTTCCTTGTTTTCTGGTATTAGACTAAGGATCTCTTCGGTCAACGGGCTACTTTCTCCTGCGTCAATCGTTTTTACAGCTTCTTTTATTTCTTTATGAGAATAGTCGCTCAAATCTTCAACAACAATGCCGAGAGAATTAAGATAATCAACCGCTGCATTATATTGAATTATATCAATAGCAAATGCGGTCAATGGTATCATCAAGCACAAGCAAGCTACAATAGCTCCCCACTTTACCCAAATGGGCTTTTTTGCTTTTTGATATACCCTTGCCTCGCTGACATATTTCTCATTGATATCGCCGAGGACTTCATACAGTTTTTCGTTAGTCATAGTTCAAAGCCCCTTTCTAAAAGGTAGTTGTGTAGTTTAAGGCGGAGGCGGTTAAGGGTCATTGATATTGCCCCATCATTCATGTCGTTCCGGACAGCAATTTCTGAAATGCTATCAGTGTACCAGTATCGGCTGATAAAAATACTTCTTTTCTCTGGAGAAAGACTATCCAGAAATGTATCAATGGCTTTCGTGAGTTCCTTTTGGTCAAATGCCTGTTCAACATCATCCTTGCCAGATACCAGGTCTGAAAGTTCCTCCAAAACTACAGGCAACTCTCCACCACCTCGTTTGTCGGCAGTGTTATGCTTGTATCGGTTAAACGATAAGTTGCGGACTATTTTCCCAAGGAATGTAGATAGAATGCTCGGTCTATGCGGTGGCATGGAGTTCCACGCGTTCAAGTATGTATCGTTCACACATTCCTCGGCATCTTCATTATTACCCAATATGTTTTTGGCAATCGAAGTACAGTATCTTCCATACTTGTCTGCTGTTGCGGGGATTGCCTGCTCATTCCTATCCCAGTATAACTGGACTATCTTTGCGTCATCCATCAGTGTTCACCTCACTTTCAAATTTACCCTTTCACCTATATACACAACTTTTGAACTCAAATCTCACACATTTTTTCAAATATTTTTCTATCCCATAATACCACAATGTTCTACAATTTGGGCATGAAAAGATGCCGAAGTTGCCTTCGGCTCTTTTCGGTATCCAGTACCGGTTAAGTGCGTGATTTAGTGAAATCACCGGAGTTCTACCCTATCCACACAAAAGGTAAAAGGGACTCCTGTGCCGGCAAGTTGTCAATTTGCCTGAAATAAGGTATAATAGTCATTGTTTCGACAGTAAAGTATGTTCCATACATGCTATAGAATGACACAGTAATTATTTTGGGAGAAATTTAGTTCTATGTTACGATTTATATATGTTATTTTACTGAACCTGTTCCGTGCCCCTTACATGATTCCAAAGATGCGGAGGGAAGCTGACCATCCAGAAAAGTATTCAGCAGAAGAACGCTATGAGCTGGCAAGACATTGCATCCGTCTGATGAAAGTTACCGGTGGAATCCATACGAAAGCATATGGACAGGAGAATCTTCCGAAAGAGGGCGGTTACATGATGTACCCGAATCATCAGGGCAAGTATGATGCGCTTGGAATTGTTTACACACACCGTAGACCTTGTTCTATCGTTATGGATAAGGCAAAATCCAATACCATTCTTGTAAAAGAGTTTATTGATCTGTTGGAAGGAAAGCGGCTGGATAAAAAAGATGTACGTCAGGCACTGACCATTATCAATGAAGTATCGGAAGATGTTAAGAATGGAAAATGTTATATCTTGTTCCCGGAGGGTGGGTATGATTTTAATAACCGCAATCATGTCTGTGACTTTAAAGCCGGCAGTTTTAAAATTGCATTGAAAACTAAAGCGCCGATTATCCCGGTAGCTTTGATCGATTCTTACCGTGTATTTAACAGTTTCTGGCTTGGACCGGTTACAACACAGGTACATTATTTAAAGCCTATTTTATTCGAGGAATATGGCTCTTTAAAGACACAGGAGATAGCAGCATTGGTCAAAGACCGGATCAATGAAAAAATCAGTGAAGTATTAGGTTGATTTTATGTTTAAAATCAAATAAGTGGTCTCTATCAGAAAAAATACAAGATCATTTTACTTTTATTTTACATGAATTTTAAAGGAAAATGATAGAAGCATTTCACCTTAAAAACCATAATATAATTATCATAACAATGACAGAATGAATTTCAGGTTTTTCATGAAAATTCAAAATGTATTGCTAAATATAATAATTGTCAGGTGAAAGCTTATGAAAAAATTATGGGACTGTGCAATGCAGAAGCATTGGAGTAACGTAGCAAAAGTATATTGGTTTCTTTTTACGAATACAATCTTATGGATTGCAATTCCACTCATATTGTGTTTCATTGCTGGTACTGTAACAGGTTACAATACACAATGGATGGAATGGACAACCATTCTTACCGGTTACAGTGGAATGGGGCTTGGGTTCTTTGGAGGTATTATCTTTTATATGAGACAACAATAGAATGTTCGCAGAACGCACATTCTATTGTCATGGTCGTGAAATCGTTCAAAAAAAGGGGGGAATCCTCTTTGTGAACGATTTTTTACTTTTCACGGAAATAAAGTTCATTTTTTGGCTTTTTTTGGAAAAAATTTTTTTTACTTTTTTACTTAACGCGCTAACACATCATGATTCACGAAGCTTCACACATTTTGCAGCACTTCTGCGGCGGTCATCATCAATAGCGGCATAGTGCTTTCGTGTTGTATTTACGTCTTTATGGCCTAATACATCCGCAACCAGATAAATATCGCCTGTTTCGCGGTAAAGTGATGTGCCATAGGTACTGCGCAATTTATGCGGGGTAATATGCTTTAAACTGGTTACAAGTTTGGAATATTTTTTAACCATATTTTCAACCGAACGTACACTGATCCGTCTGTTCTGTAAAGAGAGGAAGAGTGCATTTACACTGCCATCTGCGGCAATGATTTTCTGTCGTTCGACCATATATTCCATCAGGGCAGATCTTACTTCTTCACCAAAGTAAACAACAACTTCTGCGCCTCCTTTACGGTGAATTTTGATTCCATTATTTTTAAAATCAACATCATCCATATCAAGGCCAACACATTCAGAAACACGAATTCCGGTTCCAAGCAGTAACGTCATCATGGCAAGATCTCTTGTCTTTGTTTTTTCATGGAATTTCTGTTGCTTTTCCGTAAGACTTTCTCCTGATTCCACCTCGTCCAGCAGGTTTGCAACTTCATCGATATCTAAGCGGGTGATGGTTTTTTCATGGATTTTTGGCATATCTACCTTCACAGCCGGGTCCTGTTCAATCATTTCATTTTTATATAAATACCGGTAAAAGGAGCGGAGAGAAGCAAGCTTCCGTTTTAGTCCGCGCTCATCATTTGTATGTTCCACACCATCTTTTTCATAATATTTCAGATAAGAGAGATATTCCTCAATGTCCATAGGGGCTAAATTCCCCAAAACAGATAGTGGTATTTCTGTGATGTCCTTTTTGGTACATAATGGATTATTTTCATGCAGATAGTCAAAAAAACAATTCAGATCATATGCATACGCAATCCGGGTACGGGAAGAAGTAGTAGGTTCAATACCAATAAAAAATTGTTTACAATACGGCGGCATTTTCTGGAGCAGATTGCGAAGCAATGTCTCATTTTTCACATTTACTTTTTCATAATAGGCCTTTTCTTTCATTGATGTCCCTTTCTTTCGTGTTCTGTTTTTTTTGGCCAGCCGGGAATATTTCCATCCAAAATGGCGGTAAACATTCTCTTTTTAGCACCCGGGTGATCCAGATTGATCTGTCGTACCAGATCTTTTGCATATTGACGTTTTGTGACTCCATCGACAGGACATGGATTTTCTACTACCGGAAGATTGTATTTATTACGAAAACCTTTGACCTCAGCCTCCGATACATACATCATTGGTCGGATCACAGTCAATTCCATACGGTCTAAAAAAGTGACCGGGGAAAAAGAGTAAAATCTGCCCTCAAAAATCATGGATAAAACCATCGTCTCGATCATATCATCCATATGATGCGCATAGGCAACTTTATTGCATCCCAATTCCTTAATTTTCTGGTTCAGTGCACCTTTGCGGAGTTTTGCACAGAGAGAGCAGGGTGACGCCTCATTTTTATCACTGAAAATGATTTTTGCGATTTCAGTGGAAACGACATGATATTCAACCTGTAAATGTTCGCATAATAGTTTTACCGGTGTCAGATCAAAGCCTTCATAGCCCAGGTCTACCGTAATTGCGATCAGGGAAAATTTTTTCGGATAAAACCGCCTCAAATTTGCCATTGCATACAAAAGAGTGAGAGAGTCTTTTCCACCGGAAATCCCCACTGCAATTTTATCGCCTTCCTGGATCATCTGATAATCGTCCACGGCTTTTCTTGTTAAACTCAGTAATCGTTGTAAATCCATTTCTAATTGCCTTTCTAAAATAAAAGACTGTATTTCAACACTGAAATCTATTATAATAAATTTGTATGCAAATTACAAATGAATCACTCATTTGGCTTTCAAAACCTGTAGGATTCAATTCCCACAACATTTATATGTAAATAAATTGCGTACAATTCATTATCAAAGGAGATTTAATACACATGAAATTTGTAATACAGCGTGTTTCAAACGCATCCTGCACCGTAGAGGGAAACATCACCGGAAGCATCCAAAAGGGTTTTCTTGTCCTTATCGGAATATCAGATCAGGATACCATACAGATTGCTGATAAAATGATCAAAAAACTGCTTGGAATGCGTATTTTTGAAGATTCTGATGGAAAAACAAACCTGTCCCTGCATGATGTAAACGGAGAATTGCTGTTAATTTCCCAATTTACATTATATGCAGACTGCAGGAAAGGAAACCGTCCATCCTTTACAAACGCAGGAAAACCTGATATGGCAAAGCAAATGTACGAATATATCATTGATCAGTGTAAAAAAGAAATTCCGGTTGTTGAACAGGGAATCTTTGGCGCTGACATGAAAATTTCGCTTTTAAACGATGGTCCATTTACAATCATATTAGATTCTGCTGAAATATGTTAAACCCTTGAAAACAGATGGCTGCAAAGGATTTTATAATATTTATTTTATCATCCGCTGGTGGCAGTATTGTGGCTCTGTAAATCCATTTATTCGCAAAACACAAGTTTAACGAATAGTTGGCTTATTTCAGTCTGTTTTCCCGGGGCTTTGATTCCCGGTCTACACAACGTTCCGCAACGGCTTGTTTTTAACGCTCAAAATCAAAATCATCTGCGTTGCCCAGTTCTAAATAATCACGTGCGTCTTCAATTCGATTTTGTTCATTGGAAATAAAATTCTGCCATTCTGTATTATTCTTAGTGAGATTTTGCAGATTTCCAAGTTCGATTTCTTGAGATTTTAAAAGCTTACTGATATTACCTTTGAGCTTTTTCGTTTCGTTAAAACATTTACTATAATTGCTTTTGACCGCCTCGAAATCCTTTGTCTTAGAATCCAAGGCAGTTCTGAGACTTTCATTCTCAGTTCTGAGTTTATCATTCTCAGTCTGGAGACTGCGGTTCTCGGAACGCATGTCTTGCAAAGCTGTGTCCAATTCCGTCATTTCCATCTGATTTTCTACGATTTTGTCATTCTGCTTTATAATCGTATCACGGTTCTGGTCAATCATTTTGTTCTGTGTGTCTACAACTCTCTGCATCTCATTTCTGGCAATGTTAGTCTCTGATTTAAGTTCCTCTACACTTTTGTGTTGTGGGTCTCTGTACGTCCGAAATGACACTCCGAACTCTCTAAGACACATATCGTCTACCACTTTTGTTGCTTTTGCTAAATTCGCTTTTGTCATAAACGCCTTACAATTCACTCCCTTGCCCTCGACGAACGGAGTTGCAACTCCATGTGCGTGAACTAAGGAAGTACATTCTTTATGCAATTTCGGGTCATAATACTGATGGACTTCGTCAACGTGAATCTCCATGCCATGCCAATTTTTCTCTCCAAAGTATTCTTTCATGCAGTCGTTGACCTTGTTAAAAAACTCCTTAGTTCTGCCTTGTTCTGTGACTTCTTGAGGACACGGAATGTTTACCATTAACGCTTCTACTCTGTCCTTTTTTAAACGCTTCGGTGGGAGAACTGCGTCGACTTCCTTAAGTCGTTTCTCTGCATTGTCAACCGCTTCTGCATAACTGTTACAACCCACGTAGAAATTCCCCGAAGACAGTTCCGGGTTTATATTCTCATTGCTGTGATTACGGTTGTCATTTTCATCTCCATGTCTGTCCATGTGTAAAGTTTTTACGATTTTCAAGTTTCGTATTCCAATTTTTGCTAAGTGTGTGCTTGCCATAATTTTAGGTCTTCCTTTCTGTTCTAAGTTTTTGATAACCTAAATATGGTGTATACGCACACCCATAAACTTCGTTTAGGTGTACCTCCTTATACCTAATGGTGGTCTGCGCTACGCTTGACCCCCACTAGGTAACGTCGCAAGGGGATTCCCCTTGACCCCTTTTCTTGGTATCGCACCCCGGGTTATTGTTTATCGGATAAAAATCGTTTCTGGATTTTATCTTTATCTCGTTTCAGTCTAACCGTATTGCTTTTTACTTCAAAAGTTTTTGAACATACTTTATGGCATTTCAATAAGATTTTCAACTTTTCGAAATCCTGTTCATTTCCTGATGTCAACAATTTCTCATACATACTTAAATCCCCTTTCTTATATTCCTCGATTATAGAATCATACATGGTTTTAAACTCTGTGAAATCATCTATACGTTCCATCCGCTGTTGGTCAGTTCCTCGATTTCCCGGCGTTGTACAATGAAGCTTTCCGTCTTCATTTAATTCACAGATAAAAAATCGAGATTTATACGATTCAAGCTGTTCTGATTTACAACGGCACGCTTTAGCCCATTTTTCAAAACTTAAATTACTCGTGACGACGATTTTATCTCCAGTGAAATACGGATTTCCACTTCCTCTTCTATATGCCTTTGACGGTTTCGTATCACACAAATTTAATAAGGATCGTGCGGTCTGGTCGTCTATAATAATAGCTTGGGTCGTCGGTGTTAATTCGTCTAATTGTCCAGTTCCATCATTGTCAACCGTTAAAATCTTTTCATAACCGAGACGTCTTAAAGTCTCTGCACTTGTATAGCTTTTTCCGGAATTTCCCTCTCCTGTGATGAAAATACAGGTTCGGTTTATATATTTATCTTTCTGTACGCTTCTCTCGATTCCACGCTGATATCTCTTTTCCAGAGTTTCCATCGAAGTGTTTTTACGTAACACGAATGGTTGTTCGTCGTACCAGTCATCATAATCCATACGATTTTTACCCATGTCGTATAAATGCTCGTCGATTTCCTGCAATTCGTCTAAAGTTACTTTTCTTGCTTTCTGGGAAACCCTAATATATCCATCTCTAATCCGAGTAACCTCTTCGGGATTAAGATTTGAAACAATCAATTCTGTACTATAATGCTGTTTACCATCTGCGATTGCTTTTTCGGTATCATGTGTTAAATACGTCGCATAAGCTCCAAAATCGCCTACAGTCTCGATACCATGATTTGCAATCATAACGGCGTCTTCTTTCCGAAAAACAATACCTAAATCTTTAAGAATAGTACTCACGTGTTTACCAGTTTTCGAGACATTCTGAATATCTCGCATAACCCTAATTAAGATATGATAATGTGGTTTCTCCGTTGATGGTTCGAAAAAGTCGTCTCCAAGATAGTCTTCATCATGCTTAATTCCTAAACATTGATATTCCGCTTTTTTGAGTTCCTTAATTCGCTCCACAAGTTTTTCCCAACCGTCTGGAATCTGTTCATCATAGACCTTTAAAGCTAACGTCTTAACATTGCTTTGCATAGTCATTTTCGAACCTTTACGTCCTATAAGGTTTGTTTTTTCGTCTTTATTACCCATGTTTCATTCCTCCGTTTTCGAGGTCGGGGCATTAGAAAGTAGCAACTTGCAACCGGTAGCAACCTCTTTTGCCGTAGCTGAGGTTGCTACCTAGAACCCTTGATTTTTCTGGGTTTGTAGCACTTTAGCAACCTCTGCAACCTCGTTTTTATCTTGTGACATGAATAAATATGTTTTTTTGGGGTTGCAAAGACGTAGGTCTGATTCCTGATATTGTGTCTAGTCGGAACACAACTTACCGTAATTGTTTGTTTTACGTATTCAATTAAATATATTTTATATGCGATTCTACTGTTAACAGTGCTAAAGTTCTACGATTCAAAGCCCTCTGTTAACGATTTGAAGCGCATAATAAGCCCTAACGGGCGGTCAACATAGAAAGTTTGTCTGGTTGGGTTTAAAAGCTTAATTTGTCCGGTTAAAGGGATAATCTATATCGGCTGTTTTTAAGTACGCTGTCTACAACTGCTCTCACGTATTCGGTGTTGCGGTTCTACCCTCGTCGCTCAACTATCTCGTTAAACTTGGAGTTTTCCGCAATCTGGCGACCCGTTCCGACCGGAGTGAATCCGGTCTCCACCGCAAGACTGTTCCGTTCGGTCGGTCAGAAATGCTGAACCAAGTCTGTAGACAGAAAAAGAGAGGGAAAGAAGAATCATTTCTTCTCTCCCTCTCTGCACGACGGTCTGCGCAACGTCCACTGGACGTTACTCCGACTTTCGGAAAACCGGGTGAGTTTAACGAATAGTTGGCTTATTTCAATGTGTTTTCCCCGGATTGTGATTCCCGGTTCAGACTACGTTCCGCAACGGCTTGTTTTTATCTTTCAAAATCAAAATCATCGGCGTTATCCAGTTCTAAATAATCACGTGCGTTTTCGATTCGATTTTGTTCATCGGCAATGTAATTCTGCCAGTCAGCATTACTCTTAGTGAGATTTGACAGATTTCCAAGTTCAATTTCTTGGGATTCCAAAAGCTTACTAATATTACTTTTAAGCTTTTTCATTTCGTTAAAATATTGACTGCACTTACTTTTCGCTGTCTCGAAATCCTTTGTTTTGAAATCCAAGGCGGTTCTGAGACTTTCGTTCTCAGTTCTGAGTTTATCATTCACAGTCTGGAGACTTCTGTTCTCAGACCTCATTTCTTGAATAATCTCGTCTTGCTCACTAATCTCAATCTGATTTTCTGCCATTTTATCAATCTGTTTTACAATCGTGTCTCGGTTGGTATCAATGACTTTGTTTTGAGTGTCGATTACTTTCTGCATTTCATTTCTGGCAATGTTAGTCTCGCTTTTCAATTCCTCAATGCTTTTATGTTGAGGGTCTTGATACGTTCTATACGAGATTCCGAACTCTTTAAGGCACATCTCGTCAATGACTTGAGTTGCCCGGGAAAGATTCGCCTTGGTCATAAATCCCTTACAATTCACACCCTTTCCCTCGACATACGGTGTGGCAACTCCGTGTGCGTGTTCTAATGACATACACTGTTCATGTTTATTTCGGTCATAATAGCCATGTACTTCGTCAACGTGGACTTCCATTCCGTGCCAGTTTTCTTCCCCGAAATATTCTTTCATACAGTCGTTTACCTTATCGAAAAACTCCTTTGTCTTTCCTTGTTCTGTGATTTCCCGAGGACACGGAATGTTGACTAATAAGACTTCGATTCTGTCTTTTTTAAGCCGTTTCGGTGGTAGAACCTTATCTACTTCTTTCAATCTCTTTTCTGCATTGTCCATTGCTTCTTTGAAACTTTCGCAACCCACATGGAAATTCCCAGAAGATAATTCCGGGTTGATGTTCTTGTTGCTATGAGACCGGGTGTCATTCTCCTTAGTTCTGTCCATGTGGTTTGTTCCGATGATTCTTCCCGTTCTGATTTGTTCTTTCTTCAAATTTACACTTGCCATGATTCAGGTCATCCTTTCTTTCGGTTCTAAAGTTTTGATAACCTAAATATGGTTTCCATACACTATAAACGTCGTTTATGGTGTAGCTCCTTATACCTTAAGTTGGTCTGCGCTACGCTTGACCCCCTTAAGGTACTCGTCGCAAGGGGAGACCCCTTGACCCCTTTTCCGGGTAGCGCACCCCGGGTTATTGTTTATCGGGTGTCCATACCCAGTTCTTTGCTTTGTCTTCCAAGGTCTGTTCCGGTGTAATCTCTGCCGTTTTTCTTGTCGGAAACTGTCCCGGATATTTCTTTTTGAGAAAATATCCTCGAGTTCTTAACGTTAATTTTCTTTTATAATTCAATGCGTCTTCATAATGCCTATTTTTAATCATATCGAAATATCTTGTTAAATCAGCCTTATGATATTCAGAGACCAATGAATCGTATCTCAATGCAAATTTACTAAATCTGTCTCCACGCTCTTTAACCTGTCTTGGTTTACCTCTATCCGAACAAGATATAGGATTGAGAGTTCCATCATCATTCAATTCGCAAATAAAGAAACGAGATATTGCAGACTGAATTTCCTCTTTGTTCAATCCACACTTTTTAGCCCATTTCTCAAATGGAAGATTGCTTGTAACAATTAATAAATCTCCAGTGAAATAACGATCATCTGAACCACGGCGGTAAGCTGTTACTGCTTTATTATCTGAAATGGTCAGAAGTGAATCTGTAGTCTGGTCGTCGATAAGAATCGCTTGTGTGGTCGGTGTTAAATTATCATATTTTCCAGTACCATTATTATCCACGCATAAAATTCGTTCATACCCTAATTCTCGCATGGTCTCTAAACTCGTATAACTTTTTCCCATGTTCGGTTTTCCAGTTATGAAAATGCAGAGGCGGTTCACATATGTCTCATCTTTAATGCTGTCTGCAATACCTTTATCATAACGTTCTCGACAGTGCTTCATTCTAGCATTGCTTCTCAAAAATAAACGCTGTTTGAAGTACCATTCGTCGAAGTCTCCGAACTGGCGACCGAGTTCGTAACAAAACTCGTCTACCTCTACAATCTCGCCAGAAGTGACTTTTTTCATTTTATCTGAAACTCGCACATAGCCTTCTCTGATTTTCAGAATCTCTTCGTAACTCATGTTAGAGACGATAGCACTCATATCATAATGCTGTTTTCCGTCATTAATTGCCTTTTCTGTATCATGAGTGAGATACGTCGCATATGCTCCAAAATCGCCCACAGTCTCGATACCGTGGTTCGCAATCATAGTAGCGTCTTCCTTTCGAAAAACAATACCTAAATCGTTGAGAATGGTACTCACGTGCTTTCCGCTCTTTGAGACATTCTGTGCGTCTTCCATAACTCTAATTAAAATATGATAATGTGGTTTTTCCGTTGATGGTTCAAAAAAGTCGTCTCCAAGAACGTCTTCATCATGTTTGATTCCCAAGCACTGATATTCTGCTTTTTTAAGTTCCTTGATTCGTTCCTTTAATTTTTCCCAACCGTCTGGAATCTGCTCATCATAAACCTTTACTGCTAACGTCTTAACATTGCTTTTCACAGTCATTTTCGACCCTTTACGTCCGATTAAGTTTGTGGTTTCCTCTTTTTTTCCCATGTCTTTTTCCTCCGTTTTCGAGGTCGGGGCATTAGAAAGTAGCAACTTAGCAACCAGTAGCAACCTCTTTTGCCGTAGCTGAGGTTGCTACCTAGAACCCTTGATTTTTCT
>ERZ840371.3157-NODE-3157-length-13807-cov-3.632490_pt1 | contig 13807 bp, 14 predicted proteins | sample MGYA00519937_ERZ840371 | MGnify/ENA primary metagenome ERZ840371 (study PRJEB31850, sample SAMEA3708873) | human gut metagenome | biome: human gut; feature: human-associated habitat; material: faeces | place: China | collected 2014 ... | reverse complement strand
CATTGTTGATGTCCTTTGGTAGCTTGATTGTAGCGTTGCTTGCCTTTCTCGATAAGAGAAACAAGCGAAAATAAAAATGCCTATCCTGTCTGCCAACAGGATAGGCGGTGTCCGTAAGGACATTTAGCACTATGCGGGAGCATCCACTTTGGAGTGGGTGCTTTCCTTTTCTAATATCAATATATCACATTTCCCCAGACTATTCAACAGAAAATTGAAAATCTCACGAAGTCCTATGATGAAAAATCGGAGGTGGTGATCAATGGATCAGCTCGACAGAGAGGTCATTGAATCCTTGAGTGAGCCGGCAAAGAGAGTATTTGGGAGTCTGGATTACCGTTCCAGACAGCGAATGTTAAAGAAAGCCAGAGCAATGGCGAAGGAAGAAAAAACAAGAAACCAAAAGAAAAGCCGGGTAAAGAAAAAAGGGATTGAAAAACAGAATAAAGCAAAAAGAAAGAAAAAGGGCAGTTCATCCAAAAGTGAACGAGTCCTTTTTTCTATTTATGAAACAAAAGATCTTATGTTGCAATCCATGCATCTGATGCTGCTTGGAAGCAGCGTGGCAGACAATGCTTATGAAGAAAGAGACTTTGCTCATACGGATGAGCCGCAAGTTGCTTTATCCAGAGAGACGGTTCAAAAGAGCAGTCGGGTGGCAATGGGAGGTATGCGGACTTTAGTACAACGAAACGGACACAAAAAAGCACAGAGAAAGGCTGCAGGGAAATCTACACAGAAATCTGCACAGGCGGTTCAGACAGGTGTAAAAGCGGGAACGCAGGCTGCAAAAACACTTGTTAAGACAATGCAGAGCATCGTGAGATCAGTGGCAGCAAATCCGGTCGTGTGGATCGTGCCGCTTGTCATTATCTTGCTTGCTGTGATTGTCGGGGCAATCGGTACTATTGTTGGTTCCGGTGGAGCTGCTAATGAATCACAGGATGGAACCTATCAGGCACAGGTATCGGAAAAGACAGAAAGTTACCGGGAGATGGTTTCAGAGTATTGTGAAAAATATGGTATTGATGATTATGTGGATCTGTGTCTTGCCATGATCGAGCAGGAGAGTGGAGGAAATCCGCCGGATGTGATGCAGACAGCGCAGTCTTATTATAATGTGAATCCGCCTATCGACAGTGCAGAGGAAAGCATAGACTGTGGGACACATGAACTGTCAGACTGCCTGACAAAAGCAAAGTGCAAAGATCCCAATGACATCAACGGAATTTCCCTTGCTCTGCAGGGATATAACTTTGGCAATGGCTATATTGACTGGGCACTCAAAAACTATGGCTGTTATACCAAAGAAAATGCACAGATATTTTCAGCAAAGATGTGTGCCGAGCTTGGTTATGCTTCTTACGGGGATGTGGAGTATGTGCCTCATGTCCTGCGGTACTATGTGATGAATGAAGAAACGAGAGTATCCAATGAATCTGCCAAAACAATCTTAGAAGAGTTAAAGAAAAACAATACGGCACCGGCAGAGGCATGGGATGTGATCGGGAAAGGTGCCTCCCTGATCGGAAGTGTAAAATACAGCATGGAGAAACGGCAGGCAGACGGAAGAGACAAGCCTGAGTTTTTGGACTGCTCTTCTTTTTCGGCATGGGCATTTCATAAGGCAGGAGTGACCAGTGTGCCATATGGCTCCACGACGGCAACCTTTATCGGCTCCAAAAAGTTTCACGATATTTCTGCTGATCAGTTGCAGCCGGGCGATATCGGACTAAAAAGCAGGACCGGTGAAAACGGTGGAGCAAACCATGTAGGGATTTACTGTGGGAAACTGAAAGATGGCAGAGTAGTATGGCTTCACTGTACCAGTTCCAGTGGCTCCTCTTTGACAGGGAATACCGAAGGTGCGATGTTTGGGGTATATACGAATTTTACATATTTTAGGAGACTAAAGAAGTGGGACAAGAAGTAGCGTTTGGACAAATTGTCCAGACACAGAGGAAGAGGAAAGAAAGCAAGCGTTTAGACAAATTGTCCAGACGCAGAAAGAGAGGAGACTATGCTTATAAAAATACGGCGATTTTACTGGAAACAACGAGACAGAGGACTTGGTAGGCAGACTGTTATGGCGGCGGTGGGCGCAGCTTTATTTTTGATGATAATTTTGGGAGCAGTGACAAAAAATGTGATTATGCCAAAAAATGAGAGTCAGAAAAATGTTGCGAGAACCGAGACTGCCAGTGGAACTGCTATCGGAGCCGAGCCAGCATCCGGAGGCGGTGTTGCGATAGAGAATATAGAAACAGGCGTTGAGTCGGAGGGTGAAAAAACGGATTCCACGGCAGATGATTCAAATAATGATGTGTCTGTAGACATGACGGATCTGGAACCCTTTTTGGGGTTTATGTCGGAGACAGCCTATGAAGAGTTAAAAACGCAGTTGGTTCAGATATGTCAGGAAAGAAACTGCAGCTCAGTCAGAAAGCTGACTTATCAACAGACACAAGCCTTTGATGTGACAAGTTTTATACTGTTGCCCGATGACAGTGTTTATCAGTGCAATTATAATCTGAAAAGTTGTCAGATGTCTGTTTTCAAAACGGATTATACGGAAGTCCAGATCAATCAGATGAAAGAAAAGCAGTTGCAGGAAGAACAGCAAAAACTGGAACAGGAGCAGAAAGCGGAAAAACAGAAGCTACAAAAGAAAAAGGTAGAAAAGAAAAAACGATTAAGAAGAAAAAGCAAAAAAGAAGCCGGTGAAAAAGAAGGTTAAGAAGAAAAGAACAAAGAAGTAATATTATATTCATTATCAGAGGGTATAAGGGATCCATCCCTTACAAGATGAAGCATAGATGTGTCCACATTATGCGTATCTTGCAGGGCTTGAATGAGAGAGGGAAAAGGCACATTTTATGTGCCAAAATAAAGCATATAAAGCTCAGAAAACACTATGTTTGGACAAATTGTCCAGACAAAAAGAAACAAAAAAGATAAAAATAGCGTTTAGACAAATTGTCCAAACATAAGAAGGGAGTGACCGCATGAATGACGCAAAAACAGAGATCCTTCGAGTAAGAATGACACCGATGGAAAAAGCTGCCCTGTCAAGACAGGCAAACGATCAGCACAAAACTATGAGTGAATATATACGCAGCATTGCCAAATGTCCGCCGGAGGTGACAAGGGATGAGTTTGACGGTTCGATTCTGCAGATGATCTATGAGATCAACAAAATCGGTGTGAACATCAATCAGATCGCCAAAAAGTATAACGAACACAATTATGTGGAACCGAGAGCGGATCTGTTAGAAAAGCTGGATGAAGTTTATGGAATGATGAAAAGCACCATCCGGCTTATGAAAGGGGCATAAGGAAACACAAGAAACGGAGGGAGCGTGATGTCGTTAATCATCAAGATGGATGCCATCAAGACAAAGGAACATTTAAGAAAGTCCATTCCGTATATCTTCAATGAAAGAAAGACGGATGGTCTGTGCTTCAGCAATACCGGGGTGACACCGGAGCAGATCTTGGATACATTTTTTTTGACAAAGCAGCTACGCCCCACGCACGGTACCAGAGAAGGTTATCATTTTAAGTTTTCTTTTTCAAAGGATGAGATGATACTGCCGGAGGAGGCTATGGAGTTTGTAAAGGAATGGACAGAAGAATATCTTGCCGGGGCGTATGACTATGCCTGCTCGGTTCATAAAGACAGAGACCATATGCACATGCACTTGGTCTTTAATTCTGTCAGCAGAAGTGGTGGAAAGTACCGTTATCAAAAAGGAGACTGGGAGAAAGTGATACGACCACTGACAAACCGGCTGGCAGAAAAATATCATACCGGATCATTAAAGGAAAAGGATTCGGAATTGGATTATTCAACAGATTATGAAAAAAAGGATGGCAAACGGACCGGAAAAGAGCAGGTGGAACGGGACATTGACCAGTGCATCCTCGAAAGCAGATCCTATGCAGATTTTAAGAGAAGAATGGTGCAGGATCACTATTACCAGTTGTGGGAAGGAGTTTCAAGAGAGCATGGTGTCTACCTTGCCCTTACACCGCCGGGGAGAGGAAAAGCAATCCGCAGCTACCGATTACGTGAGGGGTATATGCCGGTGGATATCGACAGGCGTATCACATCGCAAAGACAGGAAAGAAAAGAAGAACTGTCCACAGGCAGAAATAAAAACCTTGATTGGGCAATGAGCAGAAACTATCAGTTTATCCCCTATGGTGAAATGTCAGAGTACCAGAAAATAATGGTGCGTCAGGTGCTGGAGGCAAGAAGATTGTACCGGCGGACAGGTACACCGCTTTATATGCATGAGCGGAGCGTCGGAGTGCTTCAAAAGATGAAGAATGAAACCAGAAAATGCGGTATTTATGTAAAGCGTAAAGAAGCACACAAGGTACAGAGAGAGTTGATACGAGTGATGAAGCAAAGGAGGAATAAAACAAGGTGACGGAAGAACAAATGACATTGATAAAGACATTGATAAAAAAGCACGGTATTTCAGCAACAGATGGCGAATGGACTTTAGTATTTCTTGGAGCCAGCTACGGATTGACGGAAAAACAGATTGACAGTTATCTGATAGCAGACATATCGGATTTGCTTGCAAAGCATGAAAAAATGCTCTGCATTTTATTTGGGATAGAACCGGAATCTAATGGTGAAATTCAAAGAATGGAGAATCCGGCAGAGAGACTGCAGATGCTCCTCGCAGAGTATTTGGCTCACAATCAGTCAAAACAGGGTTATGAAGAAGTGATGGAGTATGTTATCAGGGACACCGGATTGTCGGCGGCACAGATTGAGCAGCTTCGTAAAGCGGTGGAGGCAAAAATGCCGGCAGAGGATGTCCTTGAGATGGCGAGAAATCGAAAGGATGTGATGGAGATACGACGGTGTATCGAATTTTATGAAATGATGGAGAAAGAACAGGAACCACAGGAGAAAGCAAAGAAAAACAGGAGGGAACGCAGATGAGTGAAGAATTACAATCCTTAGTGCAGATCATTGAATTGTATGGAAGAGGGCTGGGCGGTTTAGGAAAGGCTATCCGCTTTTCAGCGAAAGGAGCAGCAAAAGGGGTGCAGATCGCACAGGTGAAAGCATTGCAGCACCGGATGAAACTTCATTATGCCAGTGAGGGGACACACAATACCATGAAATTGTCTGATCTGGAGAAAATGACAGGCGGAAGATATACGATCTTGAATATTCCTTTGGAGGGGGAAAAAGAGCTGATCCCCTTTTATGACCGCTTGAAAAAGATGAAAGTAGCTTTTGCGGAACTGCCGGACTTAAATCTGGGAGACGGCTATACACAGATCGCATACAATCCGGAGCAGGTGGAGAGCGTGCGTATGGTCATTGAATACTACAAAAAGAAATTCAGGGAAGAAGCGAAAGAGATCGATCTGGACGAATATATGGGAATGGCAAGTTCCGGAGGACTGGAATATCTGGATGAACTTGCCGCCAAAGGATATGAAGGCAGGATGCATGAGGAGCAGCTTGAGGAGCTTCAGCAGCGGATACAGGATAAAGAGTATCTTCCGATCAGTATCAATGTGGAATCCCTTCTTTTGCGGGAAGAAAAAGATGCTTATCTGTTTCGTATTCCCCGTGGCAGGTTGGGAGAAAATCTTTCCAGTGCCATACGGATCAAAAAGTCAGACTGTATTCTTTTGGATGAGGGACAGACTGTGATCACCTGCCTGAAACGAGAGGGAGACATCTGGGGATATGCACTGGATCAAAGGCAGAACATCCATGAGAAAGAAAAAGTGAAACTGGACATTGCAAAATTGGAAAAAGCATTTGCCCCGGTGGGAAATGACCGTGTGAAAATGATCGAAAAACTGAAACCGGAGTATGCAGCGATCTTTCCATCTTTTAATCAGGGACAGGAGATGAAAGAAAAATCTTCTGTCCCTGAACCGGTTTCAGAGAAAACAGTGGGGAAAGTGTTGGCCCTGGAAAAAATGAAAGAGCGTTATCAAAGTCCGGAATACATCCCGGTAACCTTTGACATGGAAACACAGATGGTGGCAGAATCACCAAATCTCTATATAGCCAATCTTCCAAAGGAGCCGCAGGAATCCAAAGACTTTATCCGGTGTATTTCCTTGGATAAGGCAGAAGTAAGTATTTCGGAGGATGGAAAACGGCTGCAGGCATACCTGAAGCGGAGCGGAACTTCTGAGGTTCGGGAAATTGATCTGGAGGGAAAAGAGCTGCGAAAATACAGCAAAAAGAATGAAGATATTGCAGCGGAGTGTCTGAAGTATCAGAGAAGCAGAGGGAAAGAGAGGCAGCCGGTACCGGAAGAGATATTGCGGCACAAACCGGATGTAAACCTTAAGAAACGATAGGAAAGCAGTGTGAAATAAATGATCAGCGTTTTTACACGGCGAATTTATAGTTTCAGCTCAAACTTTGTGGGCTGAGAAAGGAATATAGGATCCATATGAAACGAAAGAAAGAACGCTCCCGTGCAACGCATGTTGCCGGTGACAGCAGAAAAAGAAGATTACACCAATTATTCAAAGTGTGTGCGGTTTTGTTACTGCCCACACTTTATTTATTTTACAGTCTGAGCGGCTTGTATCTTATGGATGTGGAAATATCAAAATTGAAAGAACAGATCGTCTGGTGTCTGTTGCATCCGTTGAAAGTTTATAATGACAAAAGTTACAGTATGGTTCTGGTGGGAGGTTTGCTGTGGATGATCTGCAGTTTTCAGGCATACAGTAAAAGCGACCATAACCGGATGCCCGGCAATGAGTTTGGTTCTGCCAAATGGGGCGAAGTGCGGGCATTCAATGAAAAGTATGCCGCAAGGACAGAAGAAACAAAGTCCGGTCTGTCTCCGGAAAACAAAGTATTATCTCAAAATGTGCGTTTCCGCTACGACTCGGATACTCTTCGCAATAACAACATTGTGGTTGTCGGCGGCAGTGGTGCCGGTAAGACAGCGTTCTTCCTGACACCGAATCTGATGTCGTTACACGACTGCAACATCTATACGGATCCGAAAGGAAGCCTTGCGGAGGAGCTGGGAGCATGGCTGGCGAAACAGAAGGATACCAGAGTATATACGCTGAACCTGTGTGAAATGGAGAAAAGCATGCATTTCAATCCGTTTCCGTATATCCGCAGTAAGAGCGATATCACGAAGCTGGTGACGAATCTGATCCAGAATACAAACTCAGCAAATATCAAAAATTCTTCTCAGGATCCTTTCTGGGAAAAGGCAGAGCGGATGTTCCTAGAAAGCCTTTTTCTCTATGTATGGATGGAATGTCCGAAAGGTGTATATAATCCGAAAAGAGGAAAGGCAGAACTTCTGCAGAGAAACTGGAAATCCATTCTTTACCTGTTAGATGAGGCACAGTTTGTGGATGAAGATACGCCGCCAAAGTTAGACGAACGCATGAAAGAACTGGCGAAGAAAAAGCCGGATCATCCGGCCGTAAAAGCGTACCAGCGTTATAGAGGCGGTCCGGATGAAACGATCCGTTCCGTCATTATGACAGTCAATGCCCGGATGCAGCCTTTTGATAATGAGGAACTTTTGGAAATCTTTTCATCTAATGACATCCCACTGGACGAGTTTGGAACGGGAATGGATGGAGATGGGAAAACAAAGAGCAACCTCTTTATCATCATTCCGGATGATGACGATACTTTTAACTTCGTACCGGGTATGGTGTATACGCTGCTTTTTCAAGAACTGTACCGGCAGGCGAGATTCTTTGGCGGAAAACTGCCGATGGATGTGGGATTCTGGCTGGATGAAATGGCGAACATCAAGATGCCGAATAACTTTGATAAGATCCTTGCCACTTGCAGAAGCCGTGGCGTGTACTGTGTGCCGATCTTACAGTCTCTGGCACAGCTAAAAACGCTTTTTGCGGACGGAGCATGGGAAGGCATTGTTGGAAACTGCGACACCTTTATCTATCTGGGTGGTAACGAAGCAAGCACCTATGAATATGTCTCAAAGCTGCTTGGAAAATGGACGATTGACAAACGAACCAGTGGAGAAAGCAAAGGAACCAGCGGTTCTTACAGTGAGAATTACGATGTGCTTGGCAGGGAGCTGATGTTAGAGTATGAGCTTCGCCTGTTGCCGGATGATGAATGTATTATTTTTGTGCGTGGGGAAAATCCAATCCGGGATAAGAAATGGTTTCCGTGGGAACACGAAGCATATCTGGAAGCAAGAAAATGTGGTGCTTTTGTCTCGGCGGAACAGAAAGAAAAACAGAAACGGCAGATGGAAGAATGTGACTTTATCGGGGAAGAGTCATTGAAATATCTCAAAAAGCAGCAATCGAAAAATGAAAACATCCGGCTGTATGAACTGGACGCCTTTTCTTTTATGATGATGGATCTGGATGTGATGGAGAAGAAGATTCATTCCACACCAAAAGATGTCAAAGGGGCAGAAGTGGAAAAGACAATCACTGCCGGCATGATCCAGTCTGCGGTAAATCATGAAATGAAACGGGAAGCGGAAGAACGAAAAGTATGGTTTGTCGAAAACTTTGATAAACTCGCACTGCTTGATATCTATGCTTCCGAGTGGACGAGCGAGACAAGAAGAAAAGCGATCCGCGAACTGCTGCAGGCGGGAGCAGAGGAAGATGTGATCAAGAACATCATCCGTCCGGAGATTGAGGAAGGACAGGTGCTGCAGAAGAAGGGGGTGGGGCTGGAGATGCAGCAATGTAGTTGTCCTTAAAGGAGTCGAAATTGCAGAAAATATGTGTGCGTGGTATTCTTGTTTGAAAAAGGAGAATATCATGAAGAATCAACAGGAATTAATAGATGAATATTTGTATTATTGTTTAAAACAAAGAAAGTTGGACGAGAAAACAGTTCGTGCATATCGAATTGATTTAAGACAATTTTCTGAATTTTGTGTTCAAAAGAAATTGGTAACTGAAAAAGCAATAATTCGTCAATACATTTTGCATCTACACGAATCATACAAACAAAAGACAGTAAAACGTAAAGTTGCTAGTATAAAAGCATTTTATTCTTATTTAGAAGATGAAGAAATCATAGATGATAGCCCTTTGAGAAAGATTCGGACAGAATTTCGGGAAGAAAAAATTTTACCACGCTCGATTCCGTATTCTATCTTGCAGTCATTATTAAGTAGTATGTACTCCCAAAAAAGCATAGAGAGTACTATATATGAAAGAAAATTGCTAAATCGTGACATAGCGGTGGTTGAAACGCTATTTTCTACAGGAATAAGAATATCGGAATTGTGTAATTTGATGCAAAAAAATATTGACATTGAACAGGGGATATTTTGCATAAAAGGAAAAGGTGGGAAGGAACGCTATCTGCAGATAGGAACGGAAGAAGTGTTAGTGCAGTTGAAAGAATACAAGAGGTATTGGGAAAAGGAATTGGATGCGAGCGAATTTTTCTTTCTTAATCGCTATGGGGAACGATATTCTGAGCAGTCAGCACGCCGAATGATCCAGCGCTACACTCAAGAAGCAATGATTGAAATACATATTACACCGCATATGTTCCGCCATGCATTTGCTACATTACTCTTGGAAGAAGAAGTTGACATACGTTTTATTCAGAAAATGTTGGGGCATGCGTCAATCATGACAACGCAGATTTATGCTGAGGTTGCATTAAAAAAGCAGATGGAGATTTTGAAAACGAAACATCCTAGAAATCGAATGGAAATTTTAGAGAAACATATTGAAACAGAAGGTAAGGGGGTGGTATAATGGAATGGTACTGATAATTGAATATTATCGGATGGAGAGATGTGCTGTGGCGGATAATTTTTAGTTATCTGTCAGATATTGTGTTGATAAACAGGGGAGGAAGAGTTGATGATTGGTAAAAAAACTTTTGTTGAAAAAGTTGCAAATGCGATTAACAATAATGAGATTGCTCTTTTTGTTGCTGCAGGATTATCTGCTAGTACAGGTCAAAAAAATTGGGCACAGATGCTTACTCCATGTGCTATAGAGTTAGAAATCAATGAAAATAGTGATTTGTATATGATTGCACAGTATTATGAAAATGAATATGGAAAAACAGATTTAATACATATGTTTGAAAAAAGTATAAATAAGATTAATAATAATAGTTCTTATTTGAATTCGGTTTTAGATCTTGGATTTAGAGAAATTTGGACAACCAATTACGATACAGTAATTGAGGATAATTTAAAAAAAAGCAGATTCTAAAGATATGGCGGCTATGTTATCATTTGCAGAAGTATATAATGGATTGGGGTACTTTAATAAGGGAGTAGTTAGTCCATATATATATAGCGGAACAAATTTATATAAAAAGGGCAAATTTGTTTCGGATGGAAGTTATAATGCTTCGGTGACAGATAAGCAACCTGGTGTTTATATCCTAATTAAAAAAATAATTTAGTATTATATTGTAGTAGATTGGAGGTTATGATTGATGATTAAATTTCAAAAAAAAATGAAAATATTGTTATACTTTTTGTTTTGTGTATTATTTTTAAGTGCGTGTGGTAAAAAAAATCAAGAGACTATACCATCTAATTTAGTAGAGAAAAGCAATTTAAACTCATTTTTTTTAGAAAATAAATTTAAATTAGTAAAATTTAAAGGACGTTTTTCATCTGAGGATGGAGATATTATAGAAAGGGATGTATCAATTCAAATTGAGAAAATGGTTGAATTAAAATCAGGAATTATATATAAATTGAAAATTCAACCAATTAGAGGTGTTTCAGAAGAACGATTACTTTTGGGATTGTTTTATATACAAAAAGATAAAATCTATAAAATTGAACCTACAGAAGAAAATATAGAAATTATCAGAAAAGAGAATAAAATTCCTACAGAAAGTAATATTGTTTGTCAGGAAGGAGAAATAAAAGATAATTTGAAACAAGAACAAAAAGGTTATCACCAATATCTGTTAGTAAAAGAAGATTTGAGGGAATATCATTCGTATAATAATATGGTTGAATCTGGATATTTTGAGACTTTTATATGGGAAAGAAATATTGGATTAAAATATTATAAAAGTGGTTATGGAGCTGAGTTTAGTTTAGTTGAATTGGAATTATTAAATGAATGATGACAAGTGAGAGTAGAGTCTTACAAAAGCACTAACATATTGATTTTGTCTAACATGAGATAAAACGATGAATTACTTCGTCGACATGGAGGAAGATTCCGTTGTCATCTACAAAAACGACAAGAACGGAAACCAGCTTGCGACAGTCAACCGCTATGAAATCCCAAGCGATAAAAAGGACAGCACCTATGTGGATATCGATGTGATTTTGGGGGATAACCGCCTGAACGAAAACGTCGTGAATCACTATAATGCACTGAATCAGTTGACGCAGACGCTGACAAAGAACTATAAAGTCAGCTTTACTTATGATGCCGAAGGGCTTCGCGCGAGCAAAACGGTGAACGGGGAGAAAATGTTCTTTGTCTGGGACGGGGATCAGTTAGACATGGAACTGTCTGATAGTGGAAACTATGGTGCTAAGTCGAAGGAAGTGCGAAAATTTATGTTAAATCCAGATAATTACTATTTAGAGCATTATAGTATTAATCGTTCGCAAGAACCTAAATTAAAGCAAACCTATTTACCGCCAACAAAATAATTCATATATTTTTGCTAGAAATTTTATATAATATTTTCTGTTATTGTTAATTTATTACTCCGAACATTATATAAGGATAATATATAGTACATATAATAATCGGAGTAATAATAAATTATGTGATATGTAATCTAAAAAGTTAACAGAGTAGATATAATCATAGAACAGAAAATATATATAATTTGTAAATGATTTCTTGATTATATAAGTGTGAGTGATTAAAATATATATTCAAGAATTAAATTATTAGAAGGAGATTGAGATTATGGAGTTAGATGAAAGAATATATCGAGAAATATGTGATTTAAGCCAAGAAGGGGATCAATATTTGGACGACGATAACTTTGAATTGGCAGAAAAGAAATATTTGGAGGCTCTTGATTTGATACCGAAACCTAAAACGGAATGGGAGGCAAGTACATGGTTGTATGTTGCGCTTGGGGAGGTTTATTTTTTTTCTTCTAAGTATTTAGAGGCGATTTCGTTTTTTAGTGAAGCATTGAAATGTCCGGAAGGGCTTGGAAATCCGTTGATAAATTTAAGAATGGGGCAATGTTACTATGAGTTGGGAAATTATGGTTCTGCAAAGGGTTATCTTCTGAAAGCCTATATGGTTGAAGGAAAGGAAATATTTGAAGGAGAAGATGATAAATATATTAAGTTTGTTGCTCAAATTAGATGATTGGAATTGAGAACCCATTGTAGTAAAGGTGATCTTATATGGCATGGACGGTTAGGATGTCATAATCGATAAAGAGTCTGGAGTAAGAAAGGTCGATTATAGCGAAATAAGACGATGTCTTATTAAGTGAATTCTCAATATCCACAAATTCATGAATTTAGACCAAAGGGAATGGTGTAGACTGGAAATGCTCATCTATGTGGATAAAAAAAGAGAGTTAACAAGAAAAAACAAAGATTATTATTGGAGGAACAAGTTATGGAATGCGATGAAAAGATAGGAGCAAGAATCAGACAGTTTATGGATGATTGTAATACCTTCTATGAACAGGGACAACTGAGTAAAGCAAGAGATTCACTTTTTGAAGCATGGGGTATCTTGCCTGATGAGAAATATATATATGATGAAAGTTACTGGATTGTGGCATTTATTTTGGATTTGTCTATTGAACTTCATGATATGGATGTGGCAAATCAATGGGCAGATAAAATATTAAAATGTGATTTAGAGAGACAGGATGATGGCGATCGTGAGATGTGGGTGGGAAAAGTGTTGTGTGAGTCAGGAGAAACAGATGAAGCAAAAAAATATTTTGAAATTGCATTTAAGAAATCAGAGGGAAGGTGTTTTGTAGGTGATGATGCTAAATATTTATGTGTTATTTCTGCATGAAAGACCGAAAGTGGAAAATTCAAAAACAAAGTTATTATAATAAAGAAATGGTTTAATGGCGAAAGTCAGAAATGATTCAAAAGGAAGAACTTTTCATAAAAGGGAGATATCAAAGCGAAGACGGCTTGTATAGATTAACATATTCCGATGCTTATGGCAAAAGAACTTCAGTCTATTCAAAGGATAAAAAAATGGGTGTTCCAGATCGGATGTGGGCTTTCTTTGTAAACTGTGTTATTACTTGGAAGTAGACATGCGAAAATTACTTGAATACAAAAAACAGTATCATAAAAATGAATATGTAACGGAGTTTGGCACCGAATACGTTTGAATCAAACGGTTTGGTGCCCTTTTTATTGTACCCACTATGGAGCGTTTACACATAATTCTCCGAAAATTCCAAAATAATGGAAATTTCAATCCGTATAATCCCCCTTGATGAAAAATGTATCGTACGATAAATCATACGATTTCGTGCGAAACATATAGGTTGAACGACAAAGCGGCTCGAAACTATACTAAATGTAGTTACAAGTCGGGTGGAGCAAGGAGGAGAGAAAAATAAGAGGTACAGTGAGAAAAAGATTGATGGATTATCTGCAGGACAATCATATGACGGCATACCGTTTTGCAAAGAAAAGCGGAATCCCACAAAGTACGATATGGAGTATCTTGAAAAAGGAAGACTATGAGGTGCGGGAGAAAAACATTCGGAAAATATGTAAAGCAATGGGAATATCAGCAAGTGAGATCATGGAATCCGAAGAGGAAGCAAAACGAAACCTCAGAGCAGGTGAGATCCCGGTGATGCATAAGTATC
>ERZ840371.3151-NODE-3151-length-13823-cov-5.655869_pt1 | contig 13823 bp, 8 predicted proteins | sample MGYA00519937_ERZ840371 | MGnify/ENA primary metagenome ERZ840371 (study PRJEB31850, sample SAMEA3708873) | human gut metagenome | biome: human gut; feature: human-associated habitat; material: faeces | place: China | collected 2014 ... | reverse complement strand
CGCTGACGGCTAAGGACGGCAAGCCCGTACTGGAGCTGTGATGCGTACAAAACTTGCTGCACTGCTGCTGGCCGTGCTGCTGCTGACGGGTTGTGTGCCCTATGTGCGGTGGCAGATCACGACCAACATCCCCCAGACCCAGCAGATGCCCGCGCCGACCCCGGCCCCCACGGCCATGCCCCAGCCGGATTCCGGTTTGAGCCGCCGCCAGATGGTGTACGGCAGCGCCGGGCTGCTGACTGAGCCGACCGTGCTGGTCAGTGTTTACTTAAACGATGCCGCCGGCGGTCGTGTCTGGACCGAGGATGCCAAGGCCGAGACACGCCAATACCTGGCCACCGCCGTGCAATGGCTGAACGAACAGGCCGAAACCTACGGCCGGACGTTGCAATTGTACTATGACGACGGCACCGTCAACAGCCCGCTGTGCCGCACCTACACGCCCAAATCGGCCATCCGCGGCGGGCGGAGCACCGAGGAGAGCGACGCGCTGCTGACCGAGCTGGACGCCGTCAGCGCCACGTTGGACACCGCCGCGCTGCAAAAGACCTACGGCACCGACCGGGTGGCGTTTCTCTATTTCCTGCCGGTCAGCGGGGCGTCCTTTACGATGGTCCACTACGCCGACGACGACAGCAATTTTTACCACGAGTACAGCTGCCTCTACCGGTACGATGTCTATGCGGGGGAGGGCGAGAACGAATCCCCGGCGACCTATGCCCACGAAATTTTGCATTTATTCGGCGCGCCGGACCTGTACGAGGGCAGCAGCGATGACTTTGTGGACGATGCGCTTATTGCCTACGTCGAGGAGACTTACCCCGACGAGATCATGAACAGCACCTACAATGACGACGGCACCAGCAGCTTTGACAGCGTGCATAAGGCCATCAGCCCGCTGACCGCCTACTGCCTGGGCCTGACCGACACCTGCCCCGAACTGGAGCAGTTCCCCAAGTTGGCCAACATAACGCCGGGAGTGTTCCGCTACCCGGCCGACAGCGGCAGCACACCCGATACCGGGAACGATGCTGACGGTGGGGGCGAAGTCGGGGATGAACCCGACAGCGCCCAGGCATGGCCCGGCGCCGTGGCGGTGTAAGCAGCGAAAGGGGGCGCACACCTTGCCGAACGAGGATTTTCCGCTGCGGGTGGACGGCGTGACCGCCGGTTGGGCGGCAGAACGCCGCCCCGAGGATGTGATCCCCGCCGCCCGGACCGACGCCTGGCAGCTGGTCTACGTGCGCAGCGGCACCATTGAGGAACGCTGCGATGCCCGCCACGTGCTGCTGCGGGCAGGCGGACTGCTGTTCCACCAGCCGGGGGAGGTCTTTGCTATGACCACCGTCGGCGAGGTCCCGCCCGAGACGCTGCGCATCGACTTTTACTGCACCGGCGCGGCCATGGACCGTTTCCGCGGCGCGATGCTGCACACGGAGCCTGCCGAGCAGCATGACCTGAACTGGCTGGCAAATGCCGCCAACGAGCTGTTCGACGCCGCCCCCGTGCCGGGCGGACGGCCTGTCTTAAAGGAGGAGCTGCCCTTCGGCGCGATGCAGCAGTTCATCATCCATCTGGAAAATCTGCTGATTTTGCTGGCCCGCCGCTGCCGCCGCACCAAGCGCCCCGTGGCCCGCGTCCGGCGGGAGCGCCGCCAGAACGCGCTGGTCGAGGACGCCCGCGCCTATTTTGCCGAAAATCTTGCGCATGAACTGAAGATCGACGACATCTGCACGGCGCTGGGCTGCACGCGGCCCCAGCTGCAGCAGGCGTTCCGCGCGCGGCTCCACCGCACGGCCATGGAGGAATTTTCCGCCATGCGCATCGAGTACGCGGCCCAACTGCTGGCCCGCGGGGCATCCCCCGGCGAGGTCGCCGCGCAGATGGGCTACTGCTCCGGCGCGTATTTCAGCCAGAAATTCCGCGCTGCCACGGGGCACACGCCGTCCGCCTACCGCCGCATTCAGCAGGGGCTGCCCGCACGGCGGCAAAACAGGCAACAAAAAGGCAAATCAGAATCAAAAACTCCTATTGCAGAAACTCCGCAGAAAGAGTAGAATACAAGCAAAGAGAGGCGAGCCGCCCGGTTCGCACGCAACAATATCATATAACATAAGGAGACGACTGTTATGGCAATTCTGGTTAGCGGTGGCGCCGGCTACATCGGCAGCCACACCTGTGTGGAACTTCTGGCCGCAGGGTACGACATCGTTGTAGCCGATAACTACTACAACTCCTGCCCCGAGGCCCTGGCCCGCGTCAAGAAGATCGCCGGCAAGGACTTCCGTTTTGTCGAGGCCGACATGACCGACAAGGACGCCGTGGAGAAGATCTTTGCCGAGAACGAGGACATTGACTGTGTCATCCAGTTCGCCGCCTACAAGGCCGTCGGCGAGAGCGTTTCCAAGCCCATCGAGTACTACTCCAACAATCTGGCCTGCACGCTGAACATTCTGGATGTCATGCGCCGCCACAACTGCCACAACATCATCTTCTCCTCCTCCGCCACAGTCTACGGCGACCCCGCCAGCGTGCCCATCCGCGAGGATTTCCCCGTCGGCGGCACCACGAACCCCTACGGCACCACGAAGGTATTCACCGAGCGCATCCTGACCGACTGCTGCCACGCCGACCCCGAGCTGAACGTTGCGCTGCTGCGTTACTTCAACCCCATCGGTGCGCATCCGTCCGGCCTGATCGGCGAGGACCCCAACGGCATCCCCAACAACCTCGTGCCCTACATCGCCAAGGTCGCTGTCGGCAAGCTGGAGAAGGTCCACGTCTTTGGCAATGACTACCCGACCCCCGACGGCACCGGCGTGCGCGACTACATCCATGTTGTCGACCTGGCCCGCGGCCATGTTGCTGCCATCAAAAAGCTGGAGCAGAAGCCCGGCCTGTTCATCTGCAACCTGGGCACCGGCCACGGCTACAGCGTGCTGGACGTCATCAACGCCTTCAGCAAGGCCTGCGGCAAGGAGATCCCCTATGTCATCGACCCGCGCCGCCCCGGCGACATCGCCGAGTGCTGGTGCGATCCCTCCAAGGCCAAGCGTGAGCTCGGCTGGGAGGCCCAGTACGGCATTGAGGAAATGTGCGCCCACAGCTGGAACTGGCAGAGCCACAACCCGGACGGGTATAAGACTGCGGAATAAAATTGCATAAAGTTAAGAATGCCCGATGCGGTGACGAGCCGTATCGGGCATTTGTTTTGTATGCCTTCCCCCTCGGGGGAAGGTGGCCGAGGCCCCGACCGAGGCCGGATGAGGGACGGGTCTGCCACAGCTGCCCGTAAACGGGTTGCAATGGCAAGGTTGCCCCTCATCAGTCAGCGGGCGGAGCCGCTGACAGCTTCCCCCAAGGGGGAAGCCTCCCTCCTTTATACGTATATTTCCTGACTTCTCGGCGGGAGCTTGGGTACGGCGGGCAGGGGTGCGGCGGCGGTGCGCCAGGCTGCGGGGGAGAGGCCCACCTCCCGCTTAAAGACGCGGCACAGATAATTGGCCCCGGAAAACCCCGTCAGGCCCGCGATCATATCCAGATTGTACTCATCGGTCAGCAGCAGCGTCTTGACTGCCTCGATGCGCACATTCGTCATGTACTTGCCCGGCGGCACCCCCATCTCCTGCTTAAAGACGCGCACCAGATGGCTTTTTGTCACGCCGAGCTGCTCGCTCAGCTCCTCGACGCCGTAGAGCGCCATATAATTCTGGCGGATGGCCGCCACGGCCTCGGCCACAAGCGGCGGCAGGGGACGGGCGGTCTCGTCGGCCTTGGCTGCAGCGCAGAGCAGCGCGTAGGCCATGGGGGCCGTCTGCGCGCCGCACAGCTGTGCGATCAGCTCCGCCGCGCCGGGGCAGGCAGCGCCGTCCGCCCAGCGCGCCGCCCCCAGTTGCAACAGGTAGGCGTCCGTGCAGTGGCCGGTCAGCCGCACGGCCAGCAGGTGGCAGTCGCTCTGCGGCGTCAGCACCAGGGGGGCAGGGCCCAGCAGAATATCGCCGCTTTGGCCCGGGCGGTCAACGCCATCCAGCAGGCACGCCCCGCGGGAAAGCACCCCCACCCACAGGCCGTCTCCGGCCAGAGCCAGCGGCGCTGTGCCGTCCAATTCCGCCGTTTCGGCAGCGGTGCAGTAAATTTCCGGGTCAAATATCAATTTCGACACCTCTATATCAATAAAATGCTATTTTCAAATAGATTATAACCTGTTATTATAATCATGTCAACAGAAACAGCCCCCTCTACACGGGCTGAAACCACTGAATACATTTGGAGGATGAGCATTATGGCTTCCATTAGCTGCCGTCACGTTAAGAAAGTTTACCCCGGCAATGTTGTTGCTGTTCCCGATTTCAGCCTTGAGATCGCCGACAAGGAATTTATCGTTTTCGTCGGTCCTTCCGGCTGCGGTAAGTCCACCACCCTGCGCATGATCGCCGGTCTGGAGGAGATCTCCGGCGGCGAGATGTACATCGGTGACCGTCTGATCAACGATGTTCCCCCGAAAGACCGCGATATCGCAATGGTCTTCCAGAACTACGCCCTGTACCCGCACATGACCGTTTACAAGAACATGGCTTTCGGTCTGGAGCTGCGCAAGATGCCCAAGGACGAGATCGACAAGCGCGTCCGCGAGGCTGCCAAGATTCTGGAGATCGAGCACCTGCTCGACCGTAAGCCGAAGGCTCTGTCCGGTGGTCAGCGTCAGCGTGTTGCGCTGGGCCGTGCCATGGTTCGTAACCCGGCCGTCTTCCTGCTCGATGAGCCTCTGTCCAACCTGGATGCTAAGCTGCGTACCAGCATGCGTACCGAGATCATCAAGCTGCACAAGAAGCTGGCTACCACCTTCATCTATGTTACCCACGACCAGACCGAAGCTATGACCATGGGCGATCGTATCGTTGTTATGAAGGACGGCATGATCCAGCAGGTCGATACCCCGCAGAACCTGTACGATTATCCCTGCAACATCTTCGTTGCCGGCTTTATCGGCAGCCCGCAGATGAACTTCCTGGACGGCACCCTGAAGAAGGCCGGCGATCAGTTCGTCGTTGATCTGTCCGGCACCGAGGTTCCGCTGCCCAAGGAGAAGACCGCTGACGGCAAGCTGGACGTTTACGTCGGCAAGACCCTGAAGGTCGGCATCCGTCCCGAGGACATCAAGGACGACGAGGAGTTCCTGGAAAAGCATCCCAACAGCCACCTGAGCGCTGAGGTTGAGGTTTCCGAGCTGATGGGCGCTGAGATCTATCTGTACCTGACCTACCAGGGCCAGAACCTGATGGCTCGCGTTGCTCCCACCTCCAAGTCTCGCCGCGGCGACAAGATTACTGTCGCTATGGATACCAACAAGATCCACCTGTTCGATCCCGAGACGGAGAAGACCCTGCTCAACTAATTTTTACAGCATTCATAGCGGTTCCGTTGCGGCGGAACCGCTTTTTTAGTAATACTGCGCCGCAAAAGCCGCGCTGCATCGACAGCTGCCGGAGCACAGCGGCACCAAACGGAGGCTCAAACCATGCGCATCGCCAACTACCTGCGGCCTGACTGCGTCGCACTGCGCCAACGGGCAGACTCGCTCACCGGTGCAGTGCAGCAGATGGTTACACTGCTGGACGGGACTGACAATCTGACTGACACCGCTGTGTTTGCGGCGGACGTCCGCGCCCGGCTGGCGCTGGGCGGCGTCTGTGTGGGCAACGGCCTGGCCATCCCGCACGCCAAAAGCACCGCCGTCAGGCAGCTGCAGCTGGCTGCGCTGACGCTGGACCCGCCGCTGCCCTGCGACACACCGGACGGCAAGCCGCTGGACCTGCTGGTGATGATCGCCGCCCCCGCCGAAGCCAACGACCTGCACGTACAGGTGCTGGCCGAGCTGGCGACGCTCTTTCTGGACACCGATTTCTGCGCCCGCCTGCGGGAGAGTGAGACCCCCGAGGCATTCTGCCGCGCCATCTCCGCGCGGGAGGAGCAGGACGCGCAGGAGCCGCCGTCTGCCCCGTCTGACGCAGCGCCGGGTGCCGCCAAGCCCGGCTATCAGCTGCTGGCCGTGACGGCCTGCCCCACCGGCATCGCGCACACCTACCTGGCGGCGGAGGCGCTCCAGCAAGCCGCGCAGGCCCGCGGCCTGACGCTCAAGGTCGAGACGAACGGCGCTGCCGGTGTCAACGACGAGCTGACCGATGATGAGATCCAGGCCGCAGAGTGCGTAATCGTGGCGGTGGATCGCTCGATCCCGCTGGCGCGGTTCGTTGGCAAGCGGCTGGTCTATGCCTCGGCGGGGGATGCCGTGCGCGACGCGGACAGACTGCTGGAAAAGGCCGTTTCCGGCAAGGCTCCCGTCTACCGCGGCGGGCACGCCTTCCGCACCAGCGACTGGAAGGAGCTGGGCCGCGAATACTACGGCCACCTGATGAGCGGCATCTCCCACATGCTGCCGTTTGTTGTGGCGGGCGGCGTGATGCTGGCGCTTTCCCTGCTGCTGCAGCACCTTTTTGGCCGCAGCGACATCACCACCATGATGACGAACGTCGGCAACGCTGCGTTCAGGATGATGTACCCCGTGCTGGCTGCGTTCATCGCTTACAGCATTGCGGACCGCCCCGGCTTTATGCCCGGCCTGATGGGCGGCTACCTGGCACAGCTCGGCACAACCACCGCCCCCCGGTTGAGCTGGATCTCCAGCGGGTTCTGGGGGGCCATTGTTGCGGGCTTTGCTGCCGGTCTGGCTGTGCGGCTTCTGAATTACCTGTTCCGCCGCATTCCGCAGGAGCTGGATCACATCAAAACCGGGCTGCTGGTCCCGCTGTTGAGTCTGCTGTTTGTCGGTGCCCTGATGGTCATGGCCATCAATCCACCGCTCGGGCGTTTCAATGCCTGGCTTTCCATCCAGCTGGATGGGATGCAGGGCGGCAGCCGTCTGGTGCTGGGCACGCTGCTGGGCGGCATGATGGCTACCGACTACGGCGGGCCGATCAACAAGGCCGCCTACGTCAGCGGCACGCTGGCACTGGTAGACCAGCAGTATGACCTGATGGCCGCTGTCATGGCGGGCGGCATGATTCCGCCGCTGGGCATTGGGCTGGCCTGCCTGCTGTTCCCGACGCGGTTCACCAGCACCGAGTGCTGCTCTGCGCCGCAGACCCTGCTGATGGGCGCGACCTTCGTGACCGAGGGTGCGCTGCCGTTTGCACTGCGCGATCCGCTGCGGGTCAGCCTCGCCTGCATCGCGGGCAGTGCGCTGGCCGGGTTCATAACGATTTTGCTGGGCTGCGGGTGTCCCGCGCCGCACGGCGGGTTGTTTTTGCTGCCGGTCATGGAAAACCCGCTGGGCTTTCTGATTGCGCTGGCTGTCGGCACCCTGACCACGGCCCTGCTGCTGGGTATGCTGAAAAAGCCGCTGAAGCATTGATTTTCGCTTTACTTTTCGTATTTTTCAGTAGTCTTATACAAATTGTATTTACATAAAGCCCCGCTGTGCGTTGCGTACAGCGGGGCTTTATGCTATAATTTAGTATATATGTGATTTTTGTGGAGGAGGGCCCCGTCCCTATGGAACAGGTCAAATCATTTTGTCGGCGGTACCGTCGGCTTCTGCTGGCTGCGGCCTATCTGGCTATTTTTGCCGTGGGCGTGCTGTATCTGCGCGTCACGGTCAACATCCCGCCGGAGGGCGACGATAAGCTGACGCTGAACCTCTGGCTGTATGACTTCCAGCGGATGCCGTTCTGGCAGTATGCTCTGCAGGACCTGCAGGGGCGGCTGCGGTACTTTACGCTGCAGGAGGTCCGTTTTTTCCCGTTCCATTACCCGAACGCCGTCGACCTGCTGTTTTACACCAGCCTGACGCACTACCGGCTCTACATCATTGCCTGGACCGGCGCGGCGGCCTTCGCTGTCAGCCGCGTGGCGGCCAGACTGGGCAGCGGGGATGCGCTGGCGTTGGGCGGCTTTGCGCTGGCGCTGGCCGCGGCCCCCATCTGGAACGAAGGCATGTACAGCTACTACGCCGTACCGCAGCGGGCGCTGTTCTGGGCTATGACGGCCTGGCTCTGCCTGTTTGCGTGGCAGGGGACACGGCACCGCCGCTGGGCTGTGCTGGGCGCGGTGCTGTCCTTTATCGCCTGCGGCACCTATGAGATCGGCTATGTCTTTGCGCTGCTGGCGCTCGTTGTCTGGCTGCTGCGCCGACGCAGCGTCAAAAACGCCCTGCTGGACACGGCTCCCGCGCTGGGCGGCATGGGCGCGGCGCTTGTGTTCCACGTTCTGTGCGGGCGCAACGGCGGCACCGGCAACGAGCTTTCTCTGGATATTCCCGCCGTGCTGCGCGTCACCGTGCAGCAGATGGCCGCGTCGCTCCCTGGGCTGAACTCCCGCCTTTTGCAGGAGGACGCCGGGGTCATCACGAACGGGGATCGGCTGTGGCCGCTGGCGCTGGGTGTGCTGGCCGGACTGTTGATCTTCTTCGGCGTGCCGTTTAAAAAACTGCGCGGCAGAACGCTGGGCGCACTGGCCGGGTTCGGTCTGGCCGTCTGGGCACTGCCCGCGCTGCTGCTGGCTTTGTCCGCCCGCTATCAGCAGCCCGAGGCCATTACCTGGCAGTGGGGCTACATTCCCGCGGCGGCCAGCTCCATCGGCTTTACGCTGCTCGCCGCGGCGCTGCTGGCACTGCTAGCGGGCCTGTGCTGTAAGCTGCCGAAGGTTCTCTCCGTGGTATCACGACTGGCCCTGACGGCGGCGCTGGCGGCGGGTCTCTGCCTGAACGGCGGCTACCTGCGCGGTGTCGTGCGCACCCACCATGCCGAGAACCTCACTGCCTATCAGTTCTTTGTCCGCACGATTGAGGCCGGTCTTGCCGATGCCGTACAATCCGACGACCTGATTCTCTGCAACGAGAACGTCTGGGACAGCAACGCGGAGGCCGAGTCCGCCTTCTTCAGCCGGTTCACCGGGCGCGCCCTGCACGCACAGGTCCTTTGGACCGAGAACCCCGCCACCGACGGCGACGCCTACGCCTACCAGACCTACCGCAACTACGGCGGCTACGATCTGGCGTGGTGCGGCAGGCTGCAAAGCGCCGACAGTGACCTGATGGACGGGGTACAGGTCTATGTGCAGAGCGCCTATGTTCCCGACAACGCTGTCATCAAGTACAAGGTCCGTCTGGCCGACGGCACCGAGGAGGCCCGCGCCATCTGCCTGCTGGACTGCACCCAGACCCCGCGGGACCGGAACGGCGACTATCTGGCCACTGTTGAGGACACGTCCATCGTGAACGCCAAGCTCATGATCTGGGACGGCTGATAAACTGTGAGGGAGTCCCGGATGAAACACTTTTTTGCCTTTTGCCGCCGCAACCGGCTGTTTGCGGCGCTGCTGGCCGCCGAGCTGGCCGTTGTCTGCGCGCTGGCAGCCGGGCTGTTCGGCGCACCGTATAAGCTGGCGCTGACGCCCGGCGACTTTACAAACACCCTGCCCGACATTGCCGCCGCGGACGACGACGGCTTAAAAATCTGGAACCAGATCGGCTATCACAGCGACGACCCGATGACCTTCTCGGCAGACAATATTGCTTTGCCTTCCGGTGCGTATGAGGTCACAGTCCGTTATTTTTCCTGCCAGACGCCCGACGCGCCCACCTTTAATATGCTCAACGCTGCCGGGTCGCTGACCTTTGCCAGTGAACGCAGCCCTGCCGCCGTGACCTTTGACGCGCTGCGGCTGGACGACTGCCACCGCAGCCTGACGACCCGGCTTTGGGTCGGCTTCGGTGCGCGGATGCAGGACCTGACCGCCACCGTCACCTACAACCAGGGCCAGCTGTACATTTACAGCATCACCCTGACCGAGCAGCCCATCTACCGCGCGGCGCGGCTGCTCTGCTTCCTTGTGCTGTTTGCCGCCGCAGACGCCGCACTGCTGCTCCTGTTTGCCCATGTGGGGGAGCGGGGCGCTGCCCGCCGCCGTGCGCTACGTCTGCCGCTGGCGCTGGCGGGCATCACGCTGCTGGCCTGCCTGCCGCTGTTCAGCAACTATCTGTACTTCGGCCATGATCTGGAATTTCACATGCAGCGCATCGCCGCCATGGCTGCGGAGCTGTCCTACGGGCAGTTCCCGGTGCGGCTGACCACGACCACGCTGAACGGCTATGGCTACGCCAGCCCGCTTTGCTACTGTGAGCTGTTTTTGCTGCTGCCCGCGCTGCTCTACAACCTGTGGCTGCCGCTGCGCACCTGCTACCAGGTCTACCTCTTTGCGGTCACGCTGGCGACCTGCCTGATTGCCTATTTCAGCTTTGCCAAAATCACGGCCAGCCGTCGGCTGGGTCTGCTGGGGGCACTGCTCTACACGCTGTCCGCCTATCGGCTGACCTGCGTCTACACCCGCGCCGCCGCCGGCGAGTTCACGGCCATGGCGTTTTTCCCGCTCGTGCTGCTGGGTCTGTACGGCATCTACACCAGCGACAGGCCCCGCTTCGGGGACTGGCTGCCAATGGCGCTGGGCATGGCTGCCATGGTGCAGAGCCATCTGCTCTCCTGTGAGCTGACGGCGCTGCTGCTGATTTTGTTTTGTCTTTTGCGCCTGCGGGAGACTCTCCGCCCCGCGCGGCTGCTGGCCTGGGTCAAGGCCGCGTTGCTGGCCGTGGGGCTGAGCGCGTGGTATCTTTTCCCGTTTTTTATTTCCACCCGCTCCATCCCGTTCCTTGTCAACCGCAGTGATCTGGTCGGTAAGCTGCAGAAGCACGGTCTGTACGCCGTGCAGCTGTTCAGCTTCTTCGGCACGGCGGGCGGCTCCTCCGCCGAGGGCACGACCCACGACATGGCGCTGACCCCCGGTCTGCCGCTGCTGCTGGCGCTTGCGCTGGCGTTTTACTGCCTGTGGCACGCCCAGGCCCGCGGGGACACACGCCCCGCCGCAAAGCACCTGTACACTGCCACCGGCTTTGCCGTGCTGACGCTCGTGCTCTCGCTCCACGCCTTCCCGTGGGATTTTGTCGAGGGCTGGTTCGGCCCCGCCGTCGGCAAGGTCGTGGGAATGTTCCAGTTCCCGTTCCGTTTTCTCTCGCTGGGCACGCTGCTGCTCTGCGCCGCTGCGCTGTTTGCGCTGCAGCTGCTGCCGGAGCGCCGCGCCGCGCTGGCCGCCGCGGGGCTTGTCTGCGCCGCGCTGCTGACCGCCAGCATCACCGAGACGAACATCATGAGCGCCCAGGGCGAAAGCTCCTACGCGACCTACAACCAGAACGCCACCATCAACTCCGTCGGCACGGCGGAATACCTTATCGACGGCGCCAGCTCCTATGAGGCCATCTGGGCGCAGCCCAAGCCCGCCAGCGGCGACCTGCACCTTATCAGCTATGAAAAGCGTGAGGGCGTCGCCTATGTCAGCGTCGAGAACGACGGCGGCGAGGCGGCCATCTCGCTGCCCATCTACAACTACGGCAATTATTATGCAGCCGACGAGAGCGGCACACCGTTTGCCATCACCAGCGGCGAGAATATGCGCATCGTACTGACGATCCCCGCGGGCTACACCGGCACGATCCATGTCCGGTACCACGCCCCCGGGTATTGGCGCGCGTTTGAGGTACTCTCCGCCGTCAGCCTGCTGGGGGTCATCGGTTGCGGCGCTTTTGCCCGCCGCAAGCGCCGCACCCCTGCCACTGTGTAAACGAGGTCACTACCCATGCCCAACCGCATCAACTATCAGCTTGAAATGGAAAAGGTCCTGCGCACGCTGGACGGCACCCGCCCGAAGCTGCTGCTGCACGCCTGCTGTGCGCCGTGCTCGAGCGCAACACTGGAGCGCCTGTCCGCGCACTTTGACCTGACCATTCTTTACTACAATCCCAACATCTACCCGCCGGAGGAATACCACCGCCGCGAGGCCGAGCTGGAACGCTTTGTCGAGCAGGCCGGGTATCACTACCCCGTGGTGGAGCTGCCCTACGACCCGCAGGAGTTCTATACCGCCGTGAAGGGGTTGGAAAACGAGCCGGAGAAGGGTGCGCGCTGCACGGTCTGCTATCGGCTGCGGCTGGAGCAGGCCGCCCGCTATGCCGCCGACCACGGCTTTGACTGGTACTGCACAACGCTCTCAATCTCCCCGATGAAGGACCCCGTGCGGCTGAACGAGCTTGGCACCGAGCTGGGCAGGCAGTACGGCGTGCCGTTCCTGCCCAGTGAGTTCCGCAAAAAGGACGGCTACAAGCGCAGCTTACAGTTGAGCGCCGAGTACGGCCTGTACCGGCAGGATTACTGCGGGTGCGTGTTCAGCAAGCGGGAGAGGGAGAAGCAAAACACTTAAAGCCTTCCCCCCTTGGGGGGGGGAAGGTGGCCCCGCAGGGCCGGATGAGGGGCGAGTCTGCCTCTGCCACCCATTTACGGGCAATATCCGCAAGGCTTTCCCCCTGGGGGAAGCCATTCCACCCGATACTTTTCTCACATACAGGAGAGCCCCCTATGAACTTCTATCAAATTGTTTTTCTCTTCTTCGCCTACTCGTTCCTCGGCTGGGTGGGGGAGGTCCTCTTTACCGCCGTCGTGCACCGCAAATATCAGGACCGCGGCGTGCTGAGCGGTCCGCTCTGCCTTCTGTACGGCGTCGGCGGGCTGGTCATCACCTTTGCCCTCGGCGACATCCGTGAGGGCTGGTTTTTCCTGCTTGTATTCAGCGCCGTCTATGCCACGGTCATCGAGTGGATCGGCGGGCACATTCTGGAGTACACGACCCATACCCGGTGGTGGGATTACAGCGCCATGCCGTTCAATCTGGACGGCTATGTCTGCCTCGGCGCGTCGCTGACCTGGGGTGCGCTCGGTGTTGTCGTGCTCAAATGGGGCAACCCGCTGCTGCTGGTGCTGTACAGCCTTGTGCCGCGCGGCATCTGGGTTGTTGTGCTGCTGGCCGCGCTCGTCGTGTTCTGCGTCGATCTGGTCGGCACGCTGCTGGCCATGGCCGGTCTGCGCTACCGCTGGCCCGCCGCCGCGGCTGTAGAAAACCGTCTGGCAAATCTGACCGTCCGCGGCGGCATGTGGATCCTTGACCACGTCGAGCGCCGTATGGCGAAGGCCCATCCCGCACTGACCTTTGTCCGCCCAAAACGGCAGCAGACCGACACGTTTGCCGCCGGGTGCAGCCCGTATAAAATTATTTTACTGTTCTTCATCGGCGCGTTCCTCGGCGACATCACCGAGACGATCTTCTGCCGCGTCACCGGCGGCGAGTGGATGAGCCGCTCCAGCGTCGTGTGGGGGCCGTTCTCCATCGTGTGGGGCCTGGCCATCGCCATGGTCACCCAGCTGCTCTACCGCTACAAGGACAAGCCCGCCAGTTGGCTGTTCGTCATGGGCACGCTGCTGGGCGGTGCGTATGAGTACCTGTGCAGTGTTTTCACCGAGGTCGTTTTCGGTGCGGTGTTCTGGGACTACAGCGCGATCCCGTTCAACCTGGGCGGGCGCATCAACCTGCTGTACTGCTTCTTCTGGGGCTTTGCGGCGATTGCCTGGTTCAAGGTGCTGTTCCCGCCGATCTCCGCCTGCATCGAGAAACTGCCGCCCCGCGGCGGCAGAGTGCTGACCTGGGCACTGTGCATCTTTATGGCGGCGGACATTGCCGTCAGCTCCGCCGCGCTTGTGCGGTACAATGACCGCCTGAACGGCGTACCTGCGTCCAACAGCGTCGAGGTCTATCTCGACGGGCACTACGGCAATGACCGGATGAATCAGGTCTACCCCAAGGCCGTGCATACGTCCTAAAGCCTTCCCCCTGGGGGGCTGCGCCCGCAGGCGCGTGTCGGAGCGCAACCGCCGGAGGCGGCTCTTAGC